>OJBR01000055.1_pt1 | contig 63822 bp, 61 predicted proteins | sample 1591161 | NCBI WGS metagenome assembly OJBR01 (sample SAMN05416803, study PRJEB24817) | seawater metagenome | isolation source: Sea water | place: Canada:Atlantic | collected 2013-07
GCACGGAACTACGTGCGTTACTCCGCTACGCTCCGTTCCTACAGCGGCTTCGTAGATAGCTTCTCTTACCGAGGCTTGCATTCCTTTCACCCCATCCCAATATCCTGAAGATCCCCAAGCCTCAAAGATTCAGGAGCCCCCATGTCCCGCCATTTCGAACAGGCCGACGGCCTCTGTGAAACTCCGGACGATGCCACCCGCGATTTCCTGTTCAACCAGACCATGTTGCGTATCAAGAACCCCACAACCAGCCTGGATTTCTATACCCGGGTGCTGGGCATGCGCCTGGTCCGCAAGCTGGATTTTCCGGCGATGAAGTTCAGCCTCTACTTCCTGGCCTACCTGGGTGAAGAGGAAGCGCGACAGGTCCCAGAGGACGATGCCAAACGACTCACCTACACCTTTGGCCGTGAGGCCATGCTGGAACTGACACACAACTGGGGCAGCGAAGACGATGCGGACTTTGCCTACCATGACGGCAATGCCCAGCCCCAGGGATTTGGTCATATCGGCATCACCGTCCCCGACGTTTACGCCGCCGCCGAACGGTTTGAAAAACTGGGTGTCGAATTCGTCAAGAAGCCGGAGGATGGCAAGATGAAAGGCCTCGCGTTCATCAAGGATCCGGATGGCTACTGGATCGAGATCCTGCAGGCAGACATGATGGAAAAGCAGCAAAAGGGCGACTGAAAGATGTCATTTTTCTGACAGGCAATCTGTTTTTTTGCTTTCCTCTCTGGCTGTCTCGTATTGTGTAAGGCTCGTGATTTTTGTCCAAGGCCCGGCACCCTCGCCGGGCCCACCTCAGGGGATCACCTATAATGAGTCAGTCTTCTCTTCTTACCAGCGCACAGCGTACTTCTTGCCAGGCCCGATCCAAGCAACCGGCCCCGAACGGCCCTCGTGCCAAGGCATTGCTGGCGCTGGACCAGGGCAACACCCAGCAACAGGCCGCCGAACAAAGCGGGCTCAGTCTCGGTCAGGTGCGCTACTGTCTGCGCCGCTTTCGGACTGTGGCTCTGGACATCTTCGACACGGATAGCCCGGCCTCCACCTTTGCTCCGAAGGGCGACAGCAAGACCAAAAAAATTGATAAAGAAAAAAAGAAAACCGGCAAGAAAACCAAAGCCCTGAAACCCGTCAAAGCCAAAGGCGAAAAATCTGAGAAAAAAGCAGACAAGAAAAGCACCAAGGGCCCCAGCAAAAAGGGCAAGAAGAGCGACAAGAAGGACAACAAGAAAAAGTCCGGGAAAAAGGGCGACGGCAAAAAAAGCTCAAAGGGCAGCAAGAAGAAGCAAAAGAAATAGCCGAAAATCCCCCACCGGCGCGCATGTTACACTGGCGCATCACCACAGATAAGCATGGGGGTTTTCTTGCTGACGCGTCTTCCACCCTGGGTAGAAGTTGGAGCCTTTCTGCTCGCCTTTCTGGCGGGCAGTGTCAATGCGGTAGGGCTGCTCGGCTTCAGCCACCAGTCGGTCTCTCACCTGACCGGCACCTCCTCGCTACTCGGTCTGGCACTGGCAGATCTGGCCCTGAGCAATGCGCTGCACCTGCTTTTCACCCTGCTGAGTTTTCTCGCCGGTGCTGCCCTCAGTGGCATGCTGATCACCAGCACCGCCCTGAAGCTGGGCCGCCACTATGGTTTTTCCCTGTTGATCGAAGCCGCGCTGCTGGTCATGGCCATGCTGTCACTGCAACGGGGCAGTGATCTCGGCATCTACCTGGCGTCCATGGCCTGCGGCCTGCAGAACGCCATGGTCACCACCTACAGCGGCTCCATCATCCGCACCACCCACCTGTCCGGCATCTTCACGGATCTTGGCATCATGCTCGGCAACCGGCTGCGAGGCATTCCCCTCAACGGCCGTCGGCTGTTGCTGTTCGTCTTACTGATTGGCGGTTTCGTCTGTGGCGGTGCGGTGGGAACCTTGCTGTTCCGGCTGCTGCATTTCACTGCACTGATGGCCCCGGCCGCCCTGGCTGCATCGCTGGCAGTGGTGTACTGGCGTTATAGCCGCCGCTACCGGTAAAACGTTAATCCCTGTAAAGCTTTGCACCATTGCTGGCGCTGGCACAGACTGCTTTATTGAGAGGCCTAAATTGAAAGGTCCGCAAACAAGCTGACACGGTGGTGCGCTATGCGATGGGTTCAGTCTGCCTGGCTCGGTATGCTTATCGTCCTGTTGCTTGCCTGCCAGCCAACGCCAATTTCTCCACCCGCCACACTGTCTATCGGCGAACAGATTCGTGATCGCTACGAGCGAGCACTGCCGGATCTTCTTCCCAACAAGCAGCGCCATTACGCCACCCGCCTTTACCGAATCACCGGAGACCAGGATTACCTGGCCATCATCTATCAGCACCTGATCAGCAATGCCGATTCCCTGCAACAGGACCTGAGCCAGTTACACAACCGCGAGTACCGGCTGAGCCGGGCCAGACAGATCGCCCGCGCCTACCGCGATGACACGGACAAACACCAGCGGCGCAAACAGCTACTGCTGGCCCACGATGAGATACCCTTTGCCAAGAACCTGCTCTATTACCTGAACAAGGTGGACCAGCTCGGTCTTGCCGGGAAACCACCCTTTACCCAAACGGGGCAGGGTCTGGATTATCTGCGCCAGGTGGACTTTGCCCGCTTCATCCTCGACCCGGAGGTAATCGCCGCCTACTCACCGCAGCTGGCCAACATGGTCTATTACTTGCACGACCTGGGTATTCGCGATCTGCGGGAACCCTTTCAGCAGGCCTTTCGCCAGGTATTCCCGGACCAGCCGCCACAACCCGGGCCGGCTCTGGATGCCCGGGTCTACGGCATGACCCATGTGATCATCGCGGCCAGCGGTTACTACCAGAAGCCGATCCGTCGTCAGGACTTTGCCTGGATTTTCGACTATCTGGAGCGCCATCACCGGGAGCTGATCGCGCATACCAAAGCGGACATCTATACGGAAATGGCCCTGTGCTTTCTGCTGGCAGGGGAGAGCAACAGCCCGGTTGTCGGGGCCGTTCGCCAGGCACTGGAGCAGCGCTACGACCCCCAGGCCGGCATGATCCCTTCGCCGCAGTGGGGCACTGATATGAACAAGGGGGAACACCGCAACGTGCTGGCGATCATGTTGTATCACTGGCCGGAGCAACTGCATCCGGGGCCGGATCTGAGCCGCTACCCGCTTTACCGGGAACACTATTTCGCGCCGCAGTATTAGTCCTTACTCACCGGCACCATCAACCTGCGGGTATCACTGCTGCCAGGCATAGTCCATCTGCCTGGCAGTGTCTTCCGCCAATTCCCGGCCATGCAGTCTTTCCACCAGATGCAGGCTCATATCGATACCGGCGGAAATACCCGCCGAGGTGAGACGATTGCCGTCCTCTACCCAGCGGATATTTTCCTGCACATCCAACGCCGGGAAACGCTGGCGTAAATCAGCGATATCTTCCCAGTGGGTGGTTACCCGCTGATCGGTGAGCAGCCCTGCCTCTGCCAGTAGAAAAGCACCGGTACAAACCGACGTCACCCAGCTGGCAGAATCACCGGCTTCACGCAGGGCGTTCAGCAAGGCGGTATTGGCCATGGCAGACGTATGTACCCCGCCGCTGACCAGCAATACATCCACAGGCGGGAAGTCGACGAGAGTGAAGTGACTTTTCACCGGGAAGCCACCTCTGGCTATCGCCTCACGGTTTTCACTGATCAGGGACACCTGCCAGGGCGGGCTATCACAGAGCCGGGCGGCGGTAGAGAACACTTCGTAGGGGCCGGCAAAATCCAGTACTTCGGCATCATCGTAGATCACAATCCCGATTTGTAGCATGGTCATTCCTGATGATTTATTTGGGTGGCAGGGTACGCACAAAGGCAAAGCAGTGAGATAACCAGTCATGCAGGGCGGCATCGTCAGCCACCGTATCGGCTTCGATCATCAGCATGCCCTTCATGGGTCGGCCGGTGAAATCCATCTCGTCGGCTCCTGGCTTGGCAAGCAGGGTGCTGTAGGCGTCCGGTCCGACTCTGGCCATCAACCGGTCGCCAAGAATGCCGCAACACATGTTGCCGGCAATCATGAAACACAGGCCACCGAACATGCGTTTTTCATCGGGCAGGGCACCACTGACCGCCAGCAATCCTTCACGGACACGCTCCGCCAGCTCCGCATCAAACGCCATCAGAACACGGCGCGCAACGCATTGACGGTGAGGCCGATCAACACCAGCGAAGACAGGGCAAACAACACAAAACGTAGCTCGATCTTGTTGATCAGCGCCTGCAGTACCGAATGCACCATGCGGATACCCACATAGGCCCAGGCCAACGTCAGGTTGATACCGTCACCCTGGCCAAGCAGCGCCAACGAAAGGGCCACGGCATAGAACACCGTAGGCTGTTCCATCAGATGATTATAGTTATCCGCTTTCCAGCGAACCCTAGCGGGCAGGGTGCTCATCTGTTCGCCCCGGGGCGCCATCGGGTCCGGTTTCATCTTGGCGGCTTTCATGGCCGGCAATCGGGCCACATACATCCAGAGCCACATGACCATGGTCCAGGCCACCAGTACCACGACCGGGGCGATAATAGGGCTTGTCACTTGCATGTCTTTTCCTCGTGTCCCGTCTCAGCTGAAGCGCTCAGACCAGTTTTTCCAGAGCCGCCAGCAGCATGCCAACAAGAAAGGCTGCGATCAGAATGGCGGCTATTTTTGGCTTAGTCAGCGACGTTTCGGTCACTTGCAGATGTCTGTCGCCGCAGGCTGATACCCAGCCTGCTGCCGCCCCGCGACTCATTTTATACTGTCGGCATAACTGTCTGATCGCCGCTTTTTTTCCATGCACTTTCAGCGAGCGTTCCACATCTTGCGGTAACCGCATACCGTTTTCCTTCCCTGGTTATGGTTTTATTCTACTGGCTGTTCTTTCATAAGATTTTCATTCTCAAACCGGACCCCGTATCCATCCCCACTCCTTGAGGGTGATCAGCCAACTCAGCGCCTGCCCATCCAGCCAGTCCCGCAGAGGTGCGGCCTGAAAGCTGAAAACAAATGCGCCAACCAGGGCAATATTTATCACCACTACCAGCCAGAAAATAGTGCGAAAGGGCTGCTTTCGGGTCTTGTGACGGAAAAGCGGGCGCGCCAACAGGGCGCCGGGCCAACCGCCTGCCAGTGATAGAAAGTGCAGGGTATTTTCCGGTACCCGCTGACGTTCGTTAAGCGCCGCTCGCTTGTCCAGTGCGAACATGATGAATGTCAGAACCGCGATAAAAATCAGCAACGGCGCCAGAAAAAACCATAACGCATTTTTCGAGAAAAATAGCCAGAAAGCACCATAGAAAACGGCCACCACAAGCAGCGGCAACAGAAACTCTGGTAACAACAGATGTGCCGGCCGCCAGCATCGTTCCACATCGATGGCGCGTACCCCTTTGGCGGCATCGGGCTCTACCCGGAACAGGACCTTGTCTCCGTCTTTCGGACGCGACCGGATTTTTCCGAAGGCAGTGATGTGCACAAAAATGTCCCGCCCTTTTCGGTCGACAATAAAACCGAAACCCCGGGCATCATCCCAACGCTGTAGCGTACCGCTTTGTTTTTTCATTTTTTCTTCATGTCAGTGGGATTCAGACCAATGCCAGTTAGGCGTACTCAACAGCCCCTGACCAACGACCTGCGTTTCGCCCAGTTCCTTGGTCAGCTCTACCCCATGGCAATCCGGGTGCTCATTCAGCGCCGCCACCAGCCGATTGGCGTGGCTGACCACCCATAACTGGCTGTGCTGGCTGGCCTGTTCGATCAGGCGGGCCAGTGCCGGCAACAGGTCCGGGTGCAGGCTGTTCTCTGGTTCGTTGAGCACCATCAGTGAGGGTGGCCGAGGGGTGAGCAGGGCGGCGATCAGCAACAGGTAGCGCAGGGTGCCATCAGAGAGCTCCGCCGCCGACAATGGTCGTAGCAGACCATACTGGTGAAACTCCAGCTTCAGGCGACCATCCGGCAACGGTTCGATGTTCAGCTTGGCACCGGGGAAGGCATCTTCGATGGCGGCGTCCAGGGCCATGCTGTCGCCCACCTCGCGGATGGTCTGCAGCGCCGCCGCCAGGTCTCGACCATCGTGATGCAGCACCGGCGTGCGGGTACCGATCTGGACCTGGCGGGCCGGCGCCTCCCGGTCGGTGCGGAAATGATCATAGAAACGCCAGCCACGAATGCGTTCACGCATGGCCAGCACCTCCGGCGCCGTGCGCGCATCGGCCACCTGGCTGAACAGACTGTCGAAGGTATTGAGATGGTCGGCCAGGGTTAACCAGCCGTTATCGACACGGGCTTTCACCAGTGGGCCACGCCGGTCCACCAGCGCCGCCGCCGGGCGATAGGCGCCGCCGGCCCAGATAATTTCCCGCTTGATCTCCGGGTCCAGGTTGAAGGCGGTGGTGCTGTCCGGTCGCGGCAGGCCCAGCTCGATCAGATAACCGAAATCCTCATCAGCAAACCCCAGCTTCAGCCGACGGCTATGCTGGCGCGGCCCGCCTTCCACCGGCACCAGCCCCTTGCGCATGGCGGTGCTGAGCGTTTCCGGCCCGGCCCAGAAGGTGGACTCCAGCCCGCCCTCACTGGCCAGCGCCGCAATCACATCATCCTGCGCCGTGGCTGCCAGCAACCGCAGGGCCCGGTACAGGTTGGACTTGCCGCTACCGTTGGCCCCGGTAATCAAATTCAACGGCCCGAGCGGCAATACCAGCTCCAGGGCGGAGCGGTAATTACTGATGGCCAGGGTGGTCAGCATGTCTTGTCCTTGTTGTTATTCAGCGTCTAGCGACTAGCTTCGAGCTACTAGCAGGATGCCGCCACCGATCAGGCGCGGGCACTAAGCAATACGTTACGAGGAACAAGCTCGCGCCTGGTAGCTAGCAGCTCGAAGCTAGTCACTGCTTTCCCACGCCCACAACGCCGCCAGCAAGGCCACCGGCGCGGTCTCGGCACGCAACACCCGGTTGCCCAGGGCAAACGCCACAAAGCCGTTTTCCTCCGCCGCGCGCAGTTCCTCATCGGAAAAGCCGCCCTCCGGGCCGGTGAGCAGGGCCAGTTCCGCTGTTCCTTTCAGGGCCGCAGGGGAGAACGGGCTTTTCCCAGGGTGGGCGATCAGTCGCAAGTCTGGCAGATCCCCGCTCAACCAATCCTTGAGCGACCTCACACCGGTGACCTGTGGGGGGCGGTTCAGGCCGCATTGCTCGCAGGCACTGATGGCCACCTGCTGCCACTGGCCCAGCTTCTTTTCCTGGCGTTCGCCCTTGAGGCGCACTTCGCAGCGTTCGGTATCCAGCACCACGATCTGCGCAGCGCCCAGCTCGGTGGCTTTCTGGATCGCATAATCCATGCGCTCGCCCTTGATCATGGGTAGCGCCACGGTCACCGCCAGCGGCGCTGTGCGGTCATCCGCCACAAACGCCAGCGGCTCCACGGTCACCGCCTTCTTGCCCACGGCAAGGATCCGCGCGGACCATTCGCCGCCGTGCCCATTGAATACCACCAGCTCGTCGCCCACCGCCATGCGCAGCACCTTGCCAATATGATGACTGGCATTGGCGCCCAGCTCGGTGGCAAGGCCGGACTGAAATTCCTGATCGTCGAAAAAGCGGCGGGCCATGGGATCTCCGTCATCAATGGGTGCCAGTGGGAAAAGCAAAAGGCTACCATAGCGCCGGTCGAAGAGACTGCTATCGAGTGAGAGATTCATGGGCGAAATCGTTCGTTCCCCGTTCCAGCCCCCTGTGTGGCTACGCAACCCGCACCTGCAAACCCTGTGGGGGCCACTGGGCCGCGCCTTGCCGGAGGTGGAGCGACACAGCGAATGGCTGCCGCTGGCGGATGGCGACCGGCTGCTGCTGGACTGGGCCGGGCCGCAACCCCACCCCGGTCAGCTCACCGTGATCCTGCTCCACGGCCTCTCTGGCTGCAGCGATTCCCACTATATGCGTGGCATTCAGAAGGCGCTGGCCGATGCCGGGGTGCGCTCGGTGGCGATCAACAGTCGCGGTGCCAAGCAGCCCAATGACACCGCCCTGTGCTACCACGCCGGGGAAACCGACGATGTGGATGCGGTGATCGAGCATGTCTTTGCCCAGGACCCCACCGGCAATCGCATCGCCATCGGCGTGTCCCTGGGTGGTAGCCGGCTGCTGAACTGGCTGGCTCATCGGGACAACGGCAAGCTCACCGCGGTGGCGTCAGTGTGTGCGCCCCTGCGGTTGGACCTGTGCGCCAACCGGCTGGATCGGGGCCTGTCGAAGATGTACCGCCAGCATCTGCTGAAAGTGCTGCTCGGCCAGCTCGACGACAAGAAGCGCCATCTGGACAAGGTAAACCCGCCGGAGGCCAAGCGTCTGCACCGGCTGAACATGAACGGCATCCGCTCCTTCTGGCGTTACGATGACCAGATCATCGCGCCGCTGTACGGTTTTCGTGGGGCCTACCATTACTACGCCCAGTGCTCTGCCGGGCCCAAACTCCTGCAGATCCGCACCCCCACGCTGATGCTGCAAAACCGGGACGACCCCTTCATGACCCCGGATACCCTGCCGCGCCAGGAAGAACTGGGCCCGGCGGTGACCCTGGAGGTGAGCGAGTACGGCGGCCATGTGGGCTTTATCAACCACGGCCCCCAGCGCTACTGGCTGGAACAGCGGTTGATGGCGTTTGTGCAGGGGTTCGGGTTTCGTTGACAGGGATGTGCGGCTCACGCCACAGCCAAATAGCTGCTGTTGGAGCCCATGCTTGCATGGCGAACCGAGCCACAGCGAGGCAATGATGGTTTTTTGGGAGAAAGAGAGTGGTCTTTGCACGATCTGCGCGGTTCAGAGGACATAGAATTCCTGTTCTCCCACGAGAATAGTGAAGTCTTCATTGGGCCCCTCTTGAGTGACAAAAACCAGGGTTGTCTCACAGGAAAACGATAAGCTGAACTGGAAATCACTTCTTCTCTGCCAGCCAACCACTTTGCTTCCGATCAACGCATCTAGCCCACATGTGGTTAGCCACGAACCAGAGAAAATCTTCTTGGAGTCCCCGCTCTTCTCCAGCAAAACCTGCCCCCCGCCTTGGATAGATACTTTATCGAAGTGCAGCTGAATTTGATGTTGGTCGATGCGAATCTGAGATAAATCCTCTCCAACAAGCGCGCTCAAATCAAAATCTTCAGGTATTCGATTCATTTAGCACCAACGCTCGCAACACCGGACAATTTGGAGCGAAGCGGAAAATTGTTCCGAGTGCTTGCGCTTGTTAGATTTTCTGAAACCAATTACTATAATTTTTCTTCGATATTCTTTGTCTCGATATACTTAGACAGCATATTGAACTTTTCATGGCCATATATTTTGTGGTTATTACGACCTTCTTCTGTTTCATAGTATCCCAATAACGAGTATATATAATCCTCATGCTTGCCGTCGCGTACATAGCATCTTCTATAGCTGGATACATTGAAAATCTCCTCGTCATTTTCTCCAAGACTATAAAAGAGGTCCGCATTTTTCTTTACATCCATCATCTCATCAAGTGACTCTTGTCCCCTCAATTTTTCAAATGCATAACCAATAGCAATTTCAACCTCATTGTCAAAATCCACATGGTATTTTTTCTTTATCATCTCCTCTTGAATGATTTTGTATTCAATCTCTTCAATAGATTTTTCATCTATAGAGTTTTTTTGCTTTTCAAACGCACTAATAATTTTTTCTTGATCAATCCCTAGAGAAGATAATATCATCCCGCGCTCTTTGTAGTGCCTTCTGTCGGGCTCGAATATGTAATCTTCTTCTTTCTCAATACGCTGGTGATATGTTTCATAAATTGGCTTTCCATCATGCTTATCGCTCAACATTAAATACCACTGAAAAGTCGAGAAAAGCTCAATGTAACAAACTAATAGGTTGGTATTTGCGGCGGCCGTAAATAGAATTACAGTATGAGATGGATAGTATCGAATATCTTTCTTATCTCTTTCAATAACTTCATCAACAACGCTTTTTGGATAAAATGGAAGAAGTCTAATGTCATCTTTTATCTTCCCAAGGTCAGAATCAAGGGCAAGGTTGAGAACCTCTCTGTCGACACCGGACTTTGACGCAAATCCAATTGCAATCTTTGCAAAGCCTTTTCGAAAAGCTTCATTATCCAACTCAAGAGGGAAGGTTATAACCCCAGTCACATCTTCACAAATGATGATCTCAGGCTTATTGCTCCCATCAAATTCTTCATCAATTTCTCTCTCAACCTTCTTTAGATAATTTTTTAACTGCTTTCCTCCAGCATAAACAATGACGTTCTTCTGGTCACACGTGTATTTGTACATTGGCTTAACTGGAGTAACCTTTGAGTCTTTCCAAAAAATCTCAGTTCCACTCAGGTCATTCCCGTATTGATCTCTATTGCTAAAAATAATCCCTTTTGCAGAGCCTTTCTTGTTATTTCCTCTATCTTTTTTAATATCTAGCCGAGTGCAAATACTGCCAAACATCATATTGAACGGAACATCAATGCTATCACCCAATTCCTCACCACACGATTGACAAAGAATACTATTGCTTGTAAGCGATCCACCAATAGCCTGCTGAATAATGTGTTCATCATGTTTAAGAGTGTCAGATTTGTTAAAAAAATTTCCACACAAGTAACATTTATCCATTTTTTCTTTTCACCCTTAATCTCTAGAAAAATAGTTACTCAGAATCTGAGAGACTTTAAATCTAACGCTCGCCGTCACGCGCTTGTCGCGTGCATCTTCTTGTTAGGTTTGCCGAATTCATATACTAACCGCGACACTTTCATGTAATAAAAAGGTGAGCTGTAATACCAGCACTTTCACTCCCGCCAAGAAGTTGAAATTGCTATGAGATATGTACAGCTCACCTACGAAGAAAGAGTAATGCTTTCCACACTAAAACGGCAAGGCCTGTCAGTCAGAGAGATCGCACGCCAGCTGGGGCGTCATTTCTCAACTCTCTATCGCGAGCTACAGCGCAACAGTTGCTCGCACATTGACGGTTCGTACAGGCCCAGCAAAGCCGAGCGCCGAACCCGTGCCCGCCGCAGTCGCTCCAGGCGCAATCATCACTACACTGATGATCACTTCAAGTTGATCCGGAAACTGCTGAGACAGAAGTGGTCTCCAGAGCAAATATCCGGCCATATTCGTCGGTTCTCTCTAATGCACCGCCACATCAGTCATGAAACGATATATCAGTACCTTTGGCGCGATAAGGCAGAAGGTGGCGCTCTATGGATGCATCTTCGCCAGTCGAGCAAGCAGCGAAGAAAACGCTATCGAGCCTATGACAGCAGGGGGCGATTGGCCGACAAGAGACATATCTCAGAAAGGCCTGGCTCCGTCGAAACCCGCCGCTATAGAGGGCATTGGGAGATCGATACTGTGATGGGAACAGGTTCAACTGACTGCATTGTAACGATACTTGAGCGCAAGTCCGGGTTCATCCAGATCGGCAAGCTCAGAGACCGATCCACCAAATCACTTAACAAAAAAGTCATTCGATTGATTAGCAGAGACCCGATCTCGTTCAAGACAATTACTGCTGATAATGGCACCGAGTTCCATCAGTACAAGCTGGTTGAAAAGCGCACTGGCGTGAAATTCTACTTCGCAACACCTCATCACTCATGGGAGCGAGGCAGCAATGAAAACGCGAATGGGCTAATACGACAGTATCTACCGAAAGGAACGAGTATGTCGGAGCTGACTCAGATTGAATGCGACAGGATCGCTGACAAACTTAATAGTCGACCAAGAAAGAGACACAACTACAAAACACCAGAGGAAATCTACTATGCCTACTGATATGGATTACTGTCGCGGTTCAAACTTGATACTAGGTTTCTCATACGATACTTTGAAATACATTAATGCTCTCAAACTCAATGATGCATGCCTCCTTAAATGCAGAGTGCGACTCAACTGCCTCTAAAAATGAGGCTATAGAGGGATAATCTATCGAAAAGACTTTCCCCTCTCTGATATGACCACTCTTCGGATCCGAAAACTCCACATGCAATTGCTCAATCCATTCACCGCGGAAGAAAGACCGCATATGAAACACGCATACGAACTGAAAGTAAGGACCGCTAAATTCGGAGTTTCCACACTCAAAGAATACGTAATGATCTTTACACCGAAACTTTTTCTCAATGAATCTCTTAAAGATTGGCCAAGCGGCGCTCGGGCATCGGGAGTCGAAAAAATTACCTCTCTCCAGCCCCTCTACCAATATTGGCCTTGCATTTCTTGGGTGCATATTTATAGCTAACAGCGTATTCAATTGCAGATGCGATATATCACTTTGCAATATATCCCCGGCTCCATTCTTCCCTGAACCCACTCGAAACGCCAAGGCGAACAAGGCGTTATCTTCGATCCAGGAATTATTATCATCCGACTTTTCTTGCACTTGCGTGTTGAACGGGAATTTTTGTTCGGACTTTTCTTGCAGTGCCAAATCAGAAAATTAACTGTATCTCAGCAACTTACAAAAATATGTAAGCCATATCCTACATTTTCAACTTGCGCGCGGGTGAAAAACGGCGGGATGGCGAGCAAAAAAGGGGAGGGCATCGGCAAACTGACAACCAGACATTCAACGGTCATCAACGCCTGCACTGAAAAGGGATTGGGGGATGGGTTATTAGCGTGGTGAAGTCTGGCGCCTTCACCACAGAGTGCAGAGAGAAAAGAAGGTTTTCCTCCGTGTTCTCTGTGCCCTCGTGGTAAAACCGTTTTTATAACGGCAGCGGGCGAGAAGGGCAGCTATTCGCTGCCGGTTCTGCCCAGCCCGGGCACATGGCCGAGCAGCAGGGTAGAGGTGTCACTCGCCGCCCGGTAGCGGGCCTTCATTTCTTCCAGGTGCTCGCGGGTCTCGCCGCGCAGGAAGGGTTCTTCCAGGCAGATGATCTGGTAGATGCCATGGCGCATCAGGGCTTCGTCCAGGGCTTCATCCGCGGCCGCGTCCGGGCGCAGACCGTGTACCAGCGACGCCCAGGAGGACATCAGCACCCAGGTGTTCACCATCAGCCCCTGCAGCTGTTCATCGTCCAGCGCCAGAATGCCGCTGCTGCGCAGCTCGCCGTAAATCACCCGCCCCCGTTCCAGCACGATTTCCACAAAGGCCTGATAGCGAGCGGCCAGTTCCGCGTCGGCGTGCAGGAAGTGGGTCAGATCGCGATGGAAGAACCGGTACTGCCACATGGACGCCAGCAAGCCCTCGAAATAGTGGGTCTTGATGGTCCAGGTCAGCGGCCCCTGGGGCGCTTCCAGAAGGGTCAGCAGGTGCTGGCTGTAGCGCTCGAACAGGGCCGCCACGATGGTGCCCTTGTTACGGAAGTGGTAGTAGAGATTCCCCGGGCTGATGCCCAGCGCCTCGGCGATGTGATTGGTGGTCACATTGCGTTCCCCTTCACGGTTGAAGAGGGTAAGGCTAGTGTTGAGGATGCGTTCCTTGGTGCTGGTCATTGTAGGCCAAATGTTGTGATTTCATTACCGCAGGTTGACTCCTAGAGTAATTACTCTAAAAATCAGACTCAAGGTTAATTTTTGATCGGTCGCCAGGGCGTCCGGTTTTGTCATCATACATAATGAAAAGCCTCGGGAGGCAAGTGACCATGGTCGCCGAAGTGAAAGATCTCCACAGCAACAATGCCGACATCGAACGCATGCAGCAGATTTTCGCTGCCCAGAAAGCGGCCTACCGCCAGCACCCTTACCCCAGCGCGGAACAACGCATTGAGCTGATCAACCGCATCAAGCCCCTGCTGCTGGACAACCTGGATGCCTGGATCGAGGCCCTCAACAACGATTTCACCACCCGCGCCGCTGACGAAACCAAGCTGGCCGAAATGCTGATCACCCTGGAAGGGCTCAAGTACACCACCAAGAAGCTGCGCAAGTGGATGAAGCCACAGAAGCGTAGCGTCAGCGCACTGAGCTGGCCGGGCAAGACCTGGGTGGAATACCAGCCGGTGGGCGTTGTGGGCATCATCGTGCCCTGGAACTACCCGATCCAGCTGGCCGTGGTGCCCCTGATCACGGCCCTGGCCGCCGGCAACCGGGTGATGGTCAAGATGAGTGAAGCCACCCCGCGCACCGGTGCCTTGCTGGAGAAACTGATTGCCGACACCTTCCCGGAAGAGCAGGTGGCGGTGATCAATGGTGAGGTGGACGTGGCCCAGGCGTTCTCCAGCCTGCCGTTTAACCACCTGCTGTTCACCGGTTCCACCACCGTGGGCCGTCACATCATGCGTGCCGCCGCTGCCAACCTGACGCCGGTCACCCTGGAGCTGGGCGGCAAGAGCCCTTGCATCATCGGCCAGGACTTCCCCATGCAGGATGCCTGCGAGCGCATCGCCTTCGGCAAGTGCCTGAACTCCGGCCAGACCTGTGTGGCCCCGGATTACATCCTCTGCCCGGAAAACCGGGTGCAGGAATTCGTGGATGCCTGGAAAGCCCAGGTGGCCCAGTCCTACCCGACTATGGTCAACAACCCGGACTTCACCGCCATCATCAACCCGCGCCAGCACAGCCGGCTGCAGGGCTACCTGAAGGATGCCAGCGAGAAGGGCGCCGATGTCATCGAGATCAACCCGGCCAATGAAGATTTCACCGGCAGCCAGAAGATCCCTCATACCCTGGTGCTGAACGTGACCGACGACATGCAGATCGCCCAGGATGAAATCTTCGGCCCGCTGATGATCGTGGTGCCCTACAAGAATCTGGATGACGCCATCGAGTACGTGAACGAGCGTCCTCGTCCGCTGGCGCTGTACTACTTCGACTGGAACCAGGGCAACTGCGACCGGGTACTGAAGAACACCCACTCCGGCGGCGTCTGCCTGAACGACACCATTTCCCATGTGGGTGTGGACGACATTCCGTTCGGCGGGTCAGGCGAGTCCGGCATGGGGGCCTACCACGGTCCGGAAGGCTTCCTGACCTTCTCCCAGGCCAAGGGCATCTACAAGAAGGGCAAGTTCAACGCCACCAAGTTCATCCTGCCCCCCTATGGCCGTGGAATGCACAAAATGATCGACAAGTTCTTTTTGAAATAACAACGACGGTTACAGTGTAACCGCCACCTTGCTGTAGGAGCGGCGCTCGAGCCGCGAACAGCCTCACGCAGTAACGAGGCACGAGAAGCGAGTTACGAAAGACGAAGAGCGGGTTGGGGGTTTTCGAAACTCGCTTCTCGAAACTCGTACCTTGTTGGTTCGCGGCTCAAGCGCCGCTCCTACAAATAACCACTAACAACAATATAGAGTGCGTTATGGATCAGGGACTCAATCGCCGCAGCTTTCTCAAGCTGGGCGCCGCCGGTAGTGCCTTGCTGGCCACTGGCTCCACCCTCACCCTGCTGACCGGCTGTTCCAGCAATGATGGCCCGGCGGCGGGCTATCGCCATTTTCGCCAACAGGATGTGGACCTGCTGACGCCACTGGTCGGCGCAGTGCTGGGCAAGGCGCTCACGGATGTGGGGGCCAGTGCCGAAGACGGCATGAAAGCCTACGACGACCTGCTGGACGGGGCCATGCCCGGCACCCGTGCCACTCTCTTTCAGATTCTCGATCTGATGCAGCTGGGCGCTGCCCGCTGGTTTATCACCGGCACCTGGGCCAGCTTTGCCGAGCAAAACGAGGACGAGCTGCAACAGACCCTGGCCCACTGGTCCTCCAGTGATCGCGGCCTGTCGCAGATGGCCTTCAAAGGCCTCACCCAGCCCATGTTCATGGCCTGGTATGTGAAGGCTGAGGCGGCGCGCAGTACCGGTTACCCGGGCCCGCCGCAGGTGATCAACACGCCCGAGGCAGGTATCCCGGCAGCGGATACGGCACCAACCGCCACCTCCTGATGGATCTTCACCCTGCCTGCGGGCAGGGCGATCTGGTTTTAGCGTCAAGCGTCCGGCATCTTGCAGCCGGCGCAAAACAACAAGGATAACGCCATGCAGGACCTGTCTTCCCTGCCCATCAAGGGCATCAAAGACCCGTGGAAAACCGGCATCAAGAACGGCTGGGATGTGATCGATGGCCGCAGTGTTTCCGCTGACCGTACTCTGGAAGCGGATGTGGTGATCATCGGCACCGGTGCCGGCGGCGGCGTCAGCGCAGAGATCCTGACCCAGCGCGGCCTCAAGGTGATTCTTATCGAAGCCGGCAAGCTGATGAGCTCTGACGACTTCACCCTGAATGAGGGGCAGGCCTACCGGGACCTCTATCAAGAGGGCGCCATGCGCGCCACCAAGGATGCCGGTATCACCATCCTGCAGGGCCGCACGGTAGGCGGCACTACCGTGGTCAACTGGACCAGCTCCTTCCGTACCCCCAGCGAAACCCTGCGGTATTGGCAGGACACCTACGGGGTGGAAAACCTGCTGCGCCAGGATCTGGACCCCTGGTTCCAGAAGATGGAAGAGCGGCTCAAGATCAGCCAGTGGATCATGCCCCCCAACGCCAACAACGACGTGCTGAAAAAGGGCTGTGAAGCGCTGGGCTGGGAATGGGCGGTGATTCCCCGCAACGTGGAAGGCTGCTGGAACATCGGCTACTGCGGCATGGGCTGCCCCACCAACGCCAAGCAATCCATGCTGGTGACCACCCTGCCCATGGCCATGAACAACGGTGCCACCCTGATTCACAGCGCCCAGGCCCATCGTCTGCTCATCGATGGCGACACCGTCACTGGCGTGGAAGTGCGCCCGCTCAACAACGACAAGGAACCCACCGGCGCCACGGTCACCATCAAGGCGAAAACCGTGATTGCCTCCGGTGGCGGCATTCAGACCCCGGCCCTGTTGATGCGTTCTGAGGCTCCGGACCCCCAAAGCAGGGTGGGCAAGCGCACCTTCCTGCACCCCACCACCTTTACCTTCGGCATCTACGACAAGGAAGTGGCGCCGTATTACGGTGCACCACAATCCCTGTATTCCGACGAGTTCGTGTTCAAGCATGGCGTGGATGGCCCGGCGGGTTACAAGCTGGAAATGATGCCCATGCACCCGGGCCTGACCGGTGCCCTGATGGGCGGTTACGGGGGCGATGCCCGTAACGAAATCGAGCGGCTGCCGAACCTGGCATCCTCCATCGCCTTGTTGCGCGATGGCTTCCACGCCGACAATCCCGGTGGCAGTGTGGAGCTGCGCGACAACGGCGAGCCGGTCATCGACTATCCCGTTGACGACTATCTGCTGGAAGGCGCCAAACGTACCCACCTGACCATGGCGGAAATGCACTTCGCCGCCGGCGCCAAAGAGATCCGCCCCAGCCACAGCCATGCCGGCTATTACAAAAGCTGGAAAGCCGCCAAAGACGCCATCAACAACTTCGCCTATGACCCGGTGATCACCGGCCTCGGCAGCGCCCATGTCATGGGCGGTTGTGCCATGGGTCAGGATGAGTCCCAGTGCGTGGTCAACAGCGACGGCAGCTACAAGTACCTGAATGGCCTGTACATTATTGATGGCTCGGTCTTCCCCACCAGCCTGGGGGTGAACCCGCAGCTCACCATCTACGGGATGAGCGCCCGCAATGCCACCGCCTTGGCGGACAAGCTGAAAGCCTGACCCGCCGCTCCTGACTCACCCTGCTCCGGTTGCCATAACGGAGCAGGGTGCTCCACCTGTCCCCCCGATTTCAGCACGAAAACCTCAGGTAGCAGGGGAAGCCGGACGCCAAATAAGGTATAAGTGCGGCATGAAAACCCCGCAACGATTACAACCCCTGGTAGATGACGGTCTCATCGACGAAGTCATCAGCCGTCTTATGAGTGGCAAGGAAGCCGATATCTTCGTGGTCCGCTGTGGCGACGAGATACGCTGCGCGAAAGTCTACAAGGAAGCCGCCAAACGGAACTTCAAGAAAGCCGCCCAGTACCGGGAAGGCCGCAAGGTCCGTAATAGCCGGCGCAGCCGGGCCATGGAAAAGGGCTCCAAGTTCGGCCGGGAACAGCAGGAAAAGATCTGGCAGAGCGCCGAGGTGGATGCCCTGCGCCTGCTGGCCGAAGCCGGCGTGCGCGTGCCCAAGCCCTACGACATGCTCGAAGGGGTGCTGCTGATGGAGCTGGTCACCGACGATGAAGGCGACGTGGCCCCGCGCCTCAGTGAGGTGGTGATGTCCGCCGAGCAGGCGGAAGAAGACCACGCCCTGATGATGCAATACGTGGTGCGCATGCTGTGCGCCGGGATCATCCACGGCGACCTGTCCGAGTTCAATGTGCTGGTGGATGACTACGGGCCGGTGATCATCGACCTGCCCCAGGCCGTGGACGCCGCCGCCAATAACAGCGCCGAAGCCATGCTCTACCGGGACGTGGACAACATGACCCGCTATTACGGCCAGTACGCCCCGTCACTCCGTGGCAGCCGTTATGGTCAGGAAATCTGGGCCCTGTATGAAAGCGGCGAACTGACCCCGGACAGCGAACTCACCGGCCAGGTAGAAGACGACGGCCACATCGCCGATGTGGAAGACGTGCTGGCAGAGATCAAGGCGGCATTCGAGGAAGAACAGGAACGCCGAGAGCGGCTCAGCGGCGACGCTGAGGACAGTGGTTACTGAGCCCATACCGTTCAACCAAGGCCTCACGTTCGGTCAAGACTCACCCTGCTATTCCGTTACCCGTTGGAGCTTTGCTCGCAAAGCGAAAGGCGTGGCCGATACTCAAGCGGTTCGCTTTGCGAGCAAAGCTCCAACGGCTAATGGTGGTGCCATACGCAACCGTCCTGCCGCAGACATTCCCGATCACCCAGGCGGCACGGGACAGAAGGCTCAGTAATTGTCGCGACGCAGCACAAAGAAAAACGGCTGCTTCATGCCTTTCAGATCCATGATGCCGAGCACGGTGTTGGTATCTACCTTGCGGAACACATCATTGATGGGCAGGTTGTCGTAGGACATGGTGGCGGAGGTTTTTCCCCGGTAGTTCACCATGCGCAGGCGGGCGGCGGACTGGCGCCCGGACAGCAGTGGCAGCATCCACTGGAACAACTTGCCGACCCGTTCTGACTTCAGGAACGGCAACCGGTCGAGCAGGCCCAGCCCCGGCATCACCAGCAACGGTTTCACCGTCGTGAGCTCACCGGACGCCTTGCGAAACACCAGCGGGTGCACATGCTCCGCACTGTCAAAACGCTTGCCGTGCCAGTGACAACGCTCCAGCACCCCATCCAGCGGATGACCGGTTTCGAAGCCTTCGCCTTTCCAGGCACCGATCATGAAATCCGTCTCAATAGGCTCCAGCGCATCATAAAGGGCCAGTGCATCGTCCGGTGATACCCGGCCGGCCTGTTGCGCCGCTGCAAAACTGATTGTTTTCAATTTGCTTTGATCTGCCTGTGACGCACCCATGCTCTACTCCCGGAAACCGTGTTAATGATGGGCTCTTACGCTAAGCAGAGTGCGGCGGAATCACCAGCGCTTGTGCGCTATTGTCAGGCAATGACGTTCACCAAAAACATCATTGATTGACCAAAACGGTCTTTTGCTAAAAAACGGATAGAAAAAGAGAAAAATCATACGATATTGTTTACTGCACACCCGGCAGCATCGACATCTTTAGCCTGTGTTTTCCTCAGTGAACTCTGTGCCCACTGTGGTAACAATCACCCCTTGCAGCGTCCTTCTTCGCGCAATGCCGCCGCGCTGTCTTCCAGCCGTTGCTGTTCCCGGCCCAGCAGGGCACTGACCTGTTTCAGCTCGCGAATCTTGTCGTCCACCGCCGCCTTCTTTTCCGCCATCAGCACTGCGCCCTGTTCGCAATCGATGCTGTCGCTGCGCAAGGCATCGAGCACTTCTCGAATCTCACGCAGGGAAAACCCCAATGCCTTGAGCTGACGCACCATGGCGACTCGTTCCACCGCCTTTTCCGGATAGTCCCGGTAATTATTGCCACGCCGTTCCACTTCCTGGAGCAGGCCGGCCTTTTCGTAATAGCGCAGGGTGTGGCGGTTCACGCCGGTGCGCTGTTCCAGTTCTGCGATCTGCATGGCCGCCTCTCAATTTGCTGTTGACCTTAGAGCATACTCTACCCTTTAGGGTGGTGGCATACCCCATCACGGAGACCTGCCATGACCCTGCTCATCACCGGCGCCACCGGCTTTATCGGCCGCCATGTCTGCGCCCAGTTAACCCATGACCATGACATTCTGGCGGTATTGCGCCAGCCGGATAGCCAGCTTCCCGCCCTGCGCCAACAGGTCAATGCCCTGGGCGGGCAGGGCGAGCGCCTGCAGGCGGTGCAGGGCGACCTGGATCTGCCCGGCCTGGGCCTGCCGGAGAATCTCGCTGCACCTCAGGCCATCATTCACCTGGGCGCCCGCTTTGCCTGGCAACTGGATCGCGCCACCGCCCAGCGCACCAATGTGGCCGGCAGCCTGGCGGTGGCCGAGCTGGCCCGCCGCCATGGCAGCCGCCTGGTGTTTATCAGTGGCTTCATGCTGGAAAACCGGGAGCATCTGCAACGACTGAGTATCACCAGCGACGACCCGGATCAGGTGGACTGGCAGCACGTCTACCGCCGGGCCGGCGGTTATGAAGCGAGCAAACTGGAAGCGGCAATCCGGGTACGCGCCCTGGCGGCAACCCACGATCTGAACCTGGTGGAAGTGCAACCCGCTACCGTCGCCGGCCACAGTCGTACCGGCGCCCTGGATAGTGCCCAGCCACTGTTTGCCCTGCTCGACAACCTGGCACGGGGGCGGATGGCCATGGTCCCGGGCAGCCCCGAGCACTGGCTGCCGCTGGTGGCCGTGGATCATCTGGCGGCCCTGATTGCAGTGGCCGCCACCGCTGACAGCGTCCCGCAGCGGCTACTGGCCCTGGACCCGACCACGCCCAACTTGCAGGGCCTGCTGGCCATCGCCGCCGATATGCTGGACCGGCGCGCGCCGCAGCGGCACCTGCCGATACCAGTACTGGCGGCGTTGCTGCGCCTGCCGGGGATGCCAAGGCTGATGAACACCTGGCCGGAGGCCCTGCACTTTATCCAGCCCACCCGCTTCGACACCACCGACACCGACCATTTCCTGAACCAGCAGGGCCTGGCACGCCCTGCCATGGAGGCGGTTATTGCCCGCAGCGCCCGCTGGTACCAGCAACACCATGGCAATCCAGCGGCCCCGCAACCGGCCTGACCCTGCATCTTTGCTGGCGCTTGGGGTATGCTTGCGGGCATTGTGGGTGCCCGGCCCGGCGCCGGGTACGGTATTCAGCGACAAAGCGAGCCAAGCATGACAAACCGCGTAATCTACCCAGGCACCTTCGATCCGATCACCAACGGCCATCTGGACCTGGTCGAACGGGCCGCCAAGATGTTTGATGAAGTGGTCGTCGGCATTGCCGCCAGTGAAAAGAAAGGGCCCCTGTTCAACCTGGAAGAACGTGTCGACCTGACCAATCAGGTACTGGCCCATCTGCCCAATGTACGGGTCACCGGCTTCTCCAAACTGCTGGCCCACTTCTGTAAGGAAGAGGAAGGCAACATCCTGCTGCGGGGCCTGCGGGCGGTGAGTGATTTCGAATACGAATTCCAGCTCGCCAACATGAACCGGCAACTGGCACCGGACCTGGAAACCGTATTCCTGACCCCGGCGGAGCATCTGTCCTTTATTTCCAGCTCGCTGATTCGCGAAATCGCCCTGCTGGACGGGGATGTGAGCAATTTCGTGCCGCCGCTGGTCGCGGAAGCGCTGGAGCAGAAACGCCAGGAAAGAAAGAAACGATAGCGGCACCCGACAGCGCGAGTCAGCCTCTGTATACAGCCAGGCCAACCCCGCGAACCGGAACCAGTCGCGGGTAGCGGCTTTTCAGAAGCGGTAGCCTTGGATCGCGTTGTCAGAATAGCCACTCAATAATAATAACGCTGACAAACTGCTGTAGGAGCGCCGCTCGAGGCGCGAAGCGAACCCGGGAAACCTTTCCCAAGCAGGTTCGCGCCTCGAGCGGCGCTCCTACAGAAATGTCCCCATCCACGGAGGAACCATGCGCATTCTGCTTCCCTTGCTACTGCTGATCACCATTACTGCCCAGGCCGCCGGGCCGGGCAAGAACGCGGTAGCGAGCGCTCACCCACTGGCTACCGAAGCGGGCATGGAGATCCTCAAGCAGGGCGGCAATGCCTATGATGCGGCCATCGCCGTGGCCGCGGCACTGGCGGTCGTCGAGCCCTACTCAGCGGGTATGGGCGGCGGCGGTTTCTGGCTGCTGCATCGGGAAAGTGACGGCCTGCAGACCTTCGTGGATGCCCGGGAAACCGCCCCGGACGCCGCCATCCCCACCATGTACCAGGATCGCGATGGCAAGGTAGTGCGTGACTGGGCACTGAACGGCCCCAGCGCCGCCGGCATCCCCGGCCAGGCTGCCGCCTTTGTGCACCTGGCGGAGAACTACGGCAAGCTGCCCCTGAAGACCTCGCTGGCCCCTGCCATCCGGCTGGCCAAAGACGGCTTCGAGGTGGAAGCGCATTACCGCAAACTGGCCGGTTACCGGGAAGATGTGCTCAACCGCTTTCCGGAAGCCGCCGCCATCTTCCTGCACAACGGCAAGGTGCCCCCCGCGGGCCATGTGATCAAACAACCGGATCTGGCCCGGGTGCTCACCCTGCTGGCCGAGAAGGGCAAGGCCGGCTTCTATCAGGGCGACGTGGCCCAGCAGCTGGTGGATGGCGTGGAGCAGGCCGGTGGGATCTGGAGCCTGGACGACCTGGCCAACTACGAAGTGATTGAGCGCTCACCTACCGTGAGCACCTTTAAAAATGCCCGTATCGTTTCCGCACCGCCGCCCTCCGCCGGCGGCATCGTGATGGGCCAGGCCCTCAATATCCTCAGTCAGTTCGATGGCGAACCGGATACCCACCTGATCGTGGAAGCCATGCGCCGGGCCTACCAGGATCGGGCCCGCTACCTGGGCGATCCGGACTTTGTGGATATCCCTGTGGATAAGCTGTTGAGCAGCGATTATGCCAAGCAGCGAGCCAGCACCATCAACCCGGACGAGGCCACCCCCAGCCACACCCTGGGCGAACCGCTCACCGTGGAAGAGGGCTTCCACACCACCCACCTGTCGGTACTGGACAAGGCCGGCAACCGGGTCGCCGCCACCCTGAGTATCAATCTGCCCTTCGGCAGCGGCTTCGTGGCCCCGGGCACCGGCGTGCTGCTCAACAACGAAATGGACGACTTCTCTGCCAAACCCGGCGTTCCCAACGCCTATGGTCTGGTGGGTAGCGAGGCCAACGCCATCGCCCCCGGCAAGCGCCCCCTGTCGTCGATGACGCCTACCTTCGTGGAATTCGACGACCGCGTGGCCATCCTCGGCACCCCCGGCGGCAGCCGTATCATCACCATGGTCATGCTCGGCGTGCTGGAAGCGGCCAACAACCAGCCGGTGGATGCCTGGGTCAACCGGGTCCGCTTCCACCACCAGTACCTGCCCGATGAAGTGCAGGCGGAGCCGGAGTTTGTCGGCAGCGAAGCGGCCAAGGAATTGATGCTACGCGGCCACCATGTGGTCTCCACCGGTCGCGACTACGGCAACATGCAGGCGATCCTGTGGCGCAAGGGCAGCAATGAGGTCACCGCCGCCAGCGACCCGCGCGGGATTGGCAGTGCTGCGGTGAGCGGGCAGGCCGCATTGCAGAGAACCCGCTCGGACTGATCAACGAGATCACTAACGGAATATGATGTGCAAACTCAGCAATTCTGCGATTGGTCGCCTACACAATTACTTTCAGGCATCTCTGTGAATAAACAGTTCATTTTTCGACTAATTGCAGTGGCTTTTTGTCTGCAAGCATTTCTTGCCTACGGCAAGTCTCCTGAGAGGCATGAGGGAGAGCCTCATCTTGACCTGGCTCCGCCTCAATTCGAGCAACACCTATCACATGTCTTTTCATTGCTTGATTCTAAAAAATTTGAAGAAGCAATCAGTTACTCAAATTCTGTCGAAAATTTACCTGAAGAATGGAAAGAGTATCTTGTTGCCAACACACACTATGAAATAATCATTCCCGAAGAAAAGTGCTTTGAACACAGTAAAAAAACAGCAAGAAACAAAAAACTCCCGAATCTAATACGCTCAAGGCTCTACGTAATGGCATTAAACTGTCGTTATCTTTACTCCAAAGATAACGATGATCTTTTTGATGAAATTTTTTCTTTCAAAAATATTGATCCCGGCTATCTAAAAATTGTTTTAGAAAGTTTCCGGTATTCCCACATTGATGCGATATGGAGTTACCGCATACAAAAACGAGGCAATACTACAGACATTTCTCACAACGTCGTTCATTCTGGAACCGAGCATTACTACTATATCATGTCTTCATTTAGGGTTTCTGAAGATGGGAGTGTTTACGACATTGATATCGTAAAATCATGGCCAGAAGTTGACGATCAAAATCGTCTCACAAAACACATGGACTTCAACCGTATTCAGCACTCAGCCAACCCTGGCGACAGAGTTATTGTATTTTTTTTATTTACCCCCTTCACTAGCAGCTAATAGGCACTGACTGATTGTCTCACCACGGACTAAAAAGCGAGAGCCTATCGAAAGGTAGAAGAATTCACTGGTTCCCGTTAGCGTTGCTCTTCCCATTATTATGACTGGAGCCGTCCATGCACTCGCTCTTTCGCACATCACACCCTCTGATCCAGGCGCCCATGGCCGGCGTCCAGGACTGGCGCCTGGCGGCGGCGGTATGTGAGGCCGGCGGTCTTGGATCAGTGCCGGCAGGGATGCTCAATGCCCAGGGGCTGGAAGAACAACTGACGCAATTGTCTGCGGCCACCAACAAACCCTGGAATGTGAATTTTTTCTGCCATACCTCTCCTGCACCGAACCCGGAAGGGGAGCAGCGCTGGGTGGACGCCCTGCAGCCTTTCTATGACGAATTCGCAGCGGATACCTCGGCCATTGCCAACGGCCCCTCCCGGCAACCCTTCGACGAAGACAGCGCGGCGGTGCTGGAACGGTTTCGCCCGGCGGTGGTGAGTTTCCATTACGGCTTACCGGACCCGGCCTTGCTGGCGCGAGTAAAAGCTACAGGGGCCCGGGTGCTGTCCAGCGCCACCACGGTGGAGGAGGCAATCTGGCTGGCAGAGAACGGCACCGACGGGGTGATTGCGCAGGGACTGGAAGCCGGTGGACACCGGGGGCACTTCCTCAGTGACGACCTCAGCCTGCAGCAGGGCACCTTAAGCTTGCTGCCACAGATTGCCGACGCCATTTCCCTACCGGTGATCGCCGCCGGTGGCATTGCCACCCCGGCAGGGGTCCGGGCCGCCCGCGCGCTGGGCGCCAGCGCCGTTCAGGTAGGCACGGCCTATCTGCTATGCCCGGAGGCCACCACCAAGAGCGTGCACCGGCAATGGCTGCAGAGTGACCGAGCCCGCCATACCGCCTTGACCACGGTATTTTCCGGGCGCCCCGCCCGTGGAATGATGAACCGGTTGATGGATACGCTGGGCCCTCTGCCGGAAGCCGCACCGGCCTTCCCGTTAGCGGGCAATGCCATCGGCCCGTTGCGGGCGGCGGCGGAAGCCCAGGGCAGTGGAGACTGCTCGCCATTGTGGGCAGGGCAGTGTGCCAGTGCTTGCCGGGAAGTCTCGGCGGTAGAGGTGACCCGGTGGCTGGCCGAGGGCTGGGGTTAGTTTTTACCTAGGAGCTATGCTTGCATGGCGAAGCATTCAGAGCCTGTTCGCCATGCAAGCATAGCTCCTACCGAAAACCCGCCAGGGCCGCGTCCCCTATGGCCCGATTTAACCTTGCAGACCAGCGGCTAACGGTCAGAATCGACATCCTGTTTACCGGCCATGCCGGTGTGAGACTTGCCCGGCCCGTTGCCGGGCCCTAGCGGAGTGCTTTTCATGCAGCGTATCGAGATTACCAAGACCTTCCCGTTTTCCGTGGACAAGCTGTTCGACTTTCTCAGCGACCACGAAAACCTGGAAGTGATTTTCGCCCCGGCCAAGATCAAGCGAGTGAAACCCGGCATCGACAGCCCCAACGGCGTGGGCTCCACCCGTCGCATGCGCATCCTTATCGCACCGCCGTTCGAAGAAACCGTCACCAAGGTCGTGCCGAACGAACTGATCGAGTACAAGATCAGCAAGGGCAGCCCCCTGAAGAACCATAAAGGCACCATGCGTTTTTCCGAAAACGGCAACGGCGGCAGCCAGCTGCACTACGTGATTGAGTTTGAAGGCAAACTGCCCCTGATCGGCCCGGCAGTGAAAGCCGGCCTGGGCCAGGCCATCAGCCGTGGGCTGAACAAGCTGAAGCTGTAAGCCGCACTCTGTAGGAGCCATGCTCGCATGGCGAACCCTCTTTGAATCGCCATGCGAGCATGGCTCCTACAGAAGTTTTCAGACATAAAAAAACGCCGACACCCTTGCTTGCACAGATGCCGACGTTGAACGGTTGCGACAGTGATTAACCGTAATTAGAACGTATAGTTCAGACTCAGGTTTGCGTTGGTCGGTGCACCGTAGTAGCTCTGACCAAAGTACCGCAAGCTACTCAGATACTTTTCGTCGGTCACGTTGTTCACTCGCAGTTTGGCATTGAAGTTATCAGTGAAGTCATAGCCTGCCATCAGGTTAACCAATGCATAACTTTCCTGTTTTGATTCATTACCGCCGCTGGTGTTAGTCACCGTACTCTGCCAGTTAACGGTCATGCCCACCTTCAGTTTCTCCAAGCCGGCCGGGCGATAGGTGGTCGCCAGTGTGAAGGTTTCTTCAGGAATATAGGTTCTCAGCTCATTGCCTTCATCATCATCCTCAATGTCCAGATAGGAGTAGCCAGCTGAAATATTCCAGTTCCTCATGACCTCACCGGACACCTCGGCTTCATAGCCACCGCTATCGAAGTCCTCTCCCCGGTATTCGGCTATCGGTGTGCCGTTGTCAATTTCCTCTGCCACGTTTTTCTGTTCGGTTTCGAATGCCACCAAAGAGGTATTCAGGCGGCCCTGGAACCATTCGCTCTTCAGGCCATACTCGATATTGACACCCTCGATCGGGTCCAGACGGTTTCCGTCCGGCTTCTGTTCCGTTTGCGGATTGAAGATAGTGGTATAGCTGGTGTACAGAGAATGCTGCTCGGTCAGATCAAAGATCACGCCGGCATAGGGAATCAGTTCAGAGGCACTGGTGGTGCGGGTAGCGCCGTAGGCCTCCCCCTCGCTTTCCACATCCTGATAACGCGCACCAACCACCGCGGTCAGCGGGTCAGCCAGATTCAGGCGGGTGGCCAGATACCCCCCCAGGTACCGATCGACCCAGTCACTGCCTTCTTGCTCCCCGTCAAAGGCTGGCTCAGGGAAGTCCCCGGTGAACACTTGCTCCGAGTCAATCGGTGTAAAGCGCGAACCGCCGAAATCAGCAAAAATGGACATTTCTTTAGGGCGGACTTTGCCACGGTTAAAGCCGATGACCATTTCATGGACACGCCCACCGACCTCATAGGGCCCCCGGGCAGACAGGTCAACGGTTTCCTGGCGTTCATAGCTCTGGAACTTGCTGGGGTAGGCAAACATGCCATCCAGATCACGGGTGGGGTTACCGAACAGGTAGAGCAACTTCGAGTCGCCCACCCATTTACGGTATTGATAAACCGCTTTGCCTTCCCAGCCATTATCAAATTGGTGGGCCAGTTCGAAAAAAGCGTCTTCTTTGACCGTATCCCAAAAGGCCCAATCGGCCCCTGTGCTGGTAGAGACGCTAAAGTCTGTGGGGGTGCCATCCGCGTAGAACAGCGGTAAGGAGCCCCACATGTTCTGGTCCGCGTTATCTTCCTGGCGAGAATAGCCAACGGTGAACAAGGTGTTCTCAGTCAAATCTACTTCAACCACACCATAGAGAACGCCACGCTCTTTTTCATACCGGTCCAGGTAGGAGTTCCCATCCCGGTACGCGGTCACCACACGTGCCCGGACATTATCGGTCAGACTACCTGATAAATCGCCATCGGCGCGGTAGGTGTCCCAGGAGCCTCCGGTCAAACCGATTGACGCGCGCGCATCACGGGTAGGACGCTTGCGGACAAAGTTCACCACGGCGGAAGGTTCGCCCGCGCCAGCCATCAGACCATTGGCACCACGAATCACTTCCACACGCTCAAACAACGCGGTATCCAACTCACCGCGCACGCCGGGGCGACCAGAAGGCGAACCCACACCGTCATATTTAAAGGTATCAATATCAAAACCGCGGGCATTGTATTCAGACCGATCGGTTTCGTATTTCTGCACGGTAATACCGGTGGTATTGGCCAACACATCATTCATTGTGTTTTGGCCGAAATCATCCATTTCCGTGCGGGTGGTCACGGACACGGATTGCGGCGTTTCACGCAAGCTCATGGAAAGACCTGTCGCACTGGAGACAGCCTTTTTGGGAGCATAGCTTTCGGTATCGTTGGCTACCTCACCAGACGCAGAAGCACCGACAGTGATTTCGCTCAGCTCATGAACAGACGCATCCGTCTTGTCCGCCTGGAGGGCAGGCGATAGCAGCAACAGCGAGGCGTTTATCGCCCCAAACAATATTCGATTTCCCATGGAAAGCCCCAGTCAGTTCACACATATTCGGCTTCGGCTGACAGAGTGTTCTCTGCCCCCAACAATGATCCGGGCCGAAACTGGCTGGGGATGGTAATGAATATGATAACGATTCTCAATAGTATTATTGACTGATGCCGTCATCCTGTGAGAGCAGAGACTGTAATTCCGCCCGACCACGCTGGTTGGCTTCCACCAGTTTGTCGCCGTCGTTCTGGTGTTCGGCCTGCTCACGCAGCAGGCTTTCGTCCAGGTCACGGAAACTGCGCACCAGATCGATGGCGGTGGATTCCGGCACGCCCAGTTGCATCAACGTCAGCCGGGTACTGAGCAGGGCGGACTCGAACGTTTCACGGATCACCTGCTGCACCCCAAGGTCATGAAGCTTGTAGGCGTGGAACCGGTCCCGGGCCCGCGCCACGATGGTCACGTCGGGGAAATGATGACGCACCAGTGCCGCTGCCTTCAGCGAAGCATCCACGTCATCCACGGCCAGCACCATTACCCTGGCGTGCTCCAGCCCGGCATTGCGCAACAGGTCCAGACGGGTCACATCGCCGAAGTACACCTCGTTGCCATAACGGTGCAGCATGTCGATCTCATCCGGGTCGGAGTCCAGCGCCGTGAAGGGAATCTTGCGTGCCACCAGAATCCGCGCGGTGATCTGGCCGAAACGTCCCAGCCCGGCAATCACCACCCGTGGGTGGTGATCGGGCATATCTTCCGCTTCCAGATCCGGGCGGGCGCTGCTGGTGCGGCGCTCCGGCCACAGCAGTGTCACCAGCTTCAACAGCAACGGGGTGGCGGCCATGGACAGGGCGACCACCAGGTTGAGCTGACCCACCAGGGTGCTGTCGAGCAGATTCAGTGCCTGAGCCTGGGTGAACAGCACAAAGGCGAATTCACCGCCCTGGCAAAGCAGGATGCCGAACAGGGCGGTATTGCGCCATTCCACCCCGCGTATCCGGCTGATCACCGCCAGCACCAGCGCTTTCACACCCAGCAATACCAGTAGATAAAGAGCAATCTCAGCGGGATTGTCGACCAGCAAACGCAGGTCCATGGTCATGCCGATGGCCAGGAAGAACAGGCCCAGCAGCAGGCTCTTGAACGGCTGGATATCGGTTTCCAGTTGTTCCCGGTAGGGCGAGTTGGCCAGCAGCACCCCGGCCACAAAGGCGCCCAGGCCCATGGACAGGCCCAGGTGCTCCATCAGTGCGGCCGCGCCCAGGACCAGCATCAGCGCACTGGCAATCATCAGTTCCCGGTTGCGCAGTTTCGCCAGCCAGCCCAGCCACGGATTCAGTGCGTATTTACCCGCCAGCACCATACCTGCCAACGCTGCCAGGCCCGCCAACAACTGCGGGCTGTCGTCCCCCGCCTGCGCTCCGGCCAGCAGCGGCAGCAGCAACAGGATTGGAATCACGGCCAGGTCCTGGAACAGCAGGATAGAGAAGGCAGAACGCCCCTGGGGTGTACCCAGCTGGTTGTTTTCCACCAGCATCTGCACCACAAAAGCGGTGGATGACAGGGCCAGGGTAAAACCGATGGCCAAACTCTTGTTGGTCTCAAAGCCCAGCAGCAGAAAGGCGCCGGCCAACAGCAGGGCGCTGAAGATCACCTGACTCGCGCCCAGCCCCACCAGCCGTTGCCGTTGCGCCCACAGCTGTTGCGGCGCCAGTTCCAGCCCCACCAGAAACAGCATCAGCACCACACCCAGCTCGGCAAAGTGCAGCACATCGGTACCGCCGCTGACCAGCGCCAGACCCAACGGCCCCACCGCAATGCCCGCCGCCAGATAACCAAGAATGCTGCCTAGCCCCAAACGCTGGAACAGGGGCAATAACAACAACGTCGCCGCCAGCAGAACCAGCGCCTGAGAGAAAAAGCCTTCCACGGTGATCTCCTTTTCTGATCCGCTCATGCTAGCGGATTTGCTGATGGCCCGTTGTTAAAAAGCGCTATCGGCCTGGCTTGCACCAAAATTGCCCAACCCAGCCCGAAGCCTTACCATGGCGCTCTTTATCCGCCCCGGAATAGTGCACGAGATGAGTGAACAGAATGATCGGCTGCGCCAGCAGCTGGTCGGCGGCCTGCTGCGGCAACTGCATCTGGATGTGATGAGCCAGCGGTTCAACCCCCGCCTGGTGCTGGCGCTGTTCAATCTGGTGAACGGCGGGCTGAGTATCGCCCTGATCGCCATCGTCGCGCTGATCACCCAACAGTCGTTTATCTTTCCGTCACTGGGCGCCACCGCCTTTCTGTTGTTCCACCTGCCCCTTGCGGAAGCCGCTTCGCCACGCAATGTGCTCAGCGGTCATGTGATTGGCGCCCTGTGCGGCTGGGCCGCGCTATGGGTATGCGGGCTGCATGATGCCCCCGCCGCCTTCCTGACCGGGCTGGAATGGCCACGGGTGGTAGCCGCCAGTCTGTCGCTGGGCTTTACCAGTGCGCTGATGATCCTGTTCAGGGTCGCCCACCCACCCGCCGGGGCCACGGCACTGATTGTTTCCCTGGGCCTGATGCACGAACTGCAGCAACTGCCGGTACTGATCAGCGCCGTGGCCCTGCTGGTCGCCCAGGCCTTCATCATCAACCGGATAGCCGGGATCCCCTATCCGCTGTGGCGTAGTCGCAGGCAACACGACTGAGTCAATTTCGTAATGAGAATTACTTTTATTACTGTTAGACTGCCGCGCTCAGTCTGATCGTGACAGGTGCATCATGCGCGCAATTCTGGTGGTTCTTCATCGCTGGTTCGGCCTCTTTATTGCCGGCTTCCTGATTATTGCCGGCCTCACCGGGGCGCTGATTTCCTGGGACCACGAGCTGGATGAATGGCTCAATCCGCACCTGTTCGAGAGCCAGAGCGAAGGGCAACCGCTGCCCATGCTGGAATTGGTGGACCGGGTGGAGCAAGCCGATCCCCGGGTACGCGCCAGCTTTTTCAATCTGGAGGCGGAACCCGGCCATAACGCGGAAATCTGGGTAGATGCCCGGGAGAACCCGGAAACCGGACAACGCTATGAACTGGACTACGACCACGCGTTCGTGGATCCGGTCACCGGCGAGATCGTTGGCAAACGTCTGTGGGGCAAGATTTCCCTGCACCCGGAACACCTGATGTCATTCCTCTACAAGCTGCACTTCACCCTGCATCTTCCGGAGTGGAACGGCATTAACCGCTGGGGCATCTGGCTGATGGGCGCCGCCTCCATGGTGTGGCTGTTCGATACCTTTATCGCCATGGCGCTGACCCTGCCGCGCAAGCGCCGTACCCGGAAAGCCGGCGGCAAGAGCTGGCTGCAACGCTGGAAGCCTGCCTGGATGATTCGTCGCGGCGCTGGCGCCTACAAACTGAATTTTGATCTGCATACGGCGGTCGGGCTGTGGGTGTTTGGCCTGCTACTCATCCTGGCCTTTACCTCTTTCTCCCTGAACCTGTATCGGGAAGTTTTCTACCCGGTGATGTCCATGGTTTCAGAGACCACCCCCGGGCCTTTCGAGACCCGCACCCCCACCGCCCTGCATGACCCGGTGGAACCCCGGGTAAGCTGGCCGGCCCTGTTTGATAAGGCCCGCACCGAAGCGGATAACCGCCAGTGGCAAGAGCCCATCGGCGACACCTTCTACAGCGACAATTTTGCCGTCTTCGGGGCGCGCTTCTACTACCCGGGCGAAGACCATGACAGCGGCGGCATGAAAGTCAAAAGCCTCTACTACGACGGCAAGAACGGCGAACTGATCGGCGATGAAGTCCCCTGGCAGGGCACTGCCGCCGACGTCTTCAACCAGCTTCAGTTCCCCCTGCACTCCGGGCGCATTGCCGGCATGCCGGGCCGCATCATCGTGTCGATCATGGGCATCGCCGTGGCCATGCTGTCGATTACCGGCGTAGTGATCTGGTGGAAGAAGCGCAAGGCACGGGTGGCCATTAAAAAGCGTAAGCGGGAAATGACCTTAAGCTCCGCCACCTCTCAATAGGCACCTGTAGGAGCACCTCTTGAGGTGCGAACCGCGCGAAGCGAGGCGACAACATTTATGTTGCTTGCCCCTCCTTTCTGAAACCTGTCGAGCGTTGATATTCCTGATCGTCCTGCGGACGATTTCCGCGCTGGCGCGCGGTTCGCACCTCAAGAGGTGCTCCTACAGGGGGTTATAGCCAGGCGGCGTTCCAGTACGGGTAGTCTCTTAGTGAACGTACCAACCCGCCACGCAAAGGATTCGCGACTATATATCGCGCCACATCCAGAATGCTCTCCTCTTTGCGTATCGCATGGTCGTGGTATCCCTTCTGCCAGACTGCAGCGCCACAAAGCCGACCGCTTCTCCCCTTCATTCTTAACATCACTTTTGACAAGGAAGCACCGTCTTCAAGTTGAAAGAGCCAGTGCAGATGATCCGGCATGAGCATATAGCAAAGGGTTGAAGTAGCACCTGACTGGTCACTCCAGAAAAGCGTTCTGCACACCTGACTTGCGAGGTGATTGTCGGAGAAGAAAGGGTAGCGGCCATTCGTCACAGAGGTGACGTGATAAACCCTCCCTGCTTCGGAATACCGCCCCGCCCGAAGACGACTTCCCTGATATCGTCTGACCATACAGACAGGGTTGCTATCAACACCACGACAGAAAAGACGACATCTCTGAATTATTCGTAGGCATTTCTATCAAAAGGCTCGACCCATGGAAGGGCAAATCTAGAAGAAAAATCAGAACCGATCACGACCAGGCTGATTGAGGTTGTTAATGCGCGTTTTACCCAATAGCTTCAGCAGCAGGTTGCGAAAGAAACGCAGCAGCGGGTAGAGCACTGTCGACACGCGCCGGGAACAGAACATCCAGTAGTTGAAGCGGTTAAACACGCCGGAGCGACTGCCGATCAGGGCCAGGGCATGGATGGCATCGGCGCCGTAGTAGAGCTGGTCGCCCATCTTCAGCACCATGCCCTGGTCAATATCCATGCCGGCGCCGGTAATCTCGCGCATCACCTCACTGTCTTCCCGGGCATCCACGATGCGCAGCTCACCCACGCTGTCGCGAATCCGCACCACCTGGCAGTAGGCATGGCAGGCCGGGCATTCCTTGTCGTAGACCAGCAAGATCTCGGGACGTGAGATGTCGGGGCGTGACACGTGATCTCCAGCTGAGCCAATAAAAAGCCCCCGGGAAGGGGGCTTGTGGTTACCACTGAATCGGCGCTTCCGAGGAGCCCGGGCTGGCTTTCTGCCCGGCGGGGCGGGCGGCGGGATCGCTGGACTGGCGCGAAGTACGCACCCGGTCACCCGCCTGTAGCGCGCTACTGGCCGGGCCTTCCAGACGGGCCACACCATAATCCGGGCGCACGTCGGTGACCGTCAGGGTAGCCAGGACGTTACCCTCCAGCTTGATGGTCAGGCCGGTGTCCGGGTCTTTCATTTCCCCGGCAGGGCGGTAGACCTGCATGCTGGCATCCTGCTCCAGCCGGCCCTGACCTTGGCTGAGGAAGACCGTGTCGCCCTGCACCTTGATGATCTGCACCGGGTAGAGCACGTCGGTGGCAGCACCGGCCATGGCACGGGCAATGGCCGGGTAGAGTTCATCCGCCAGCCGTTCCGGATGATTGCGGTCGTCGATATTGAGCTGACGGGCCACTTCGCGGATGGAGGCTTCGGACTTGTTCCAGTCGAACAGATCCGCCCACAGGATTTCGCTGGTGGTGGTGTCGATCAGCCGATAGCGAACGCGGATGCGCGGTTCATAGCCGGAGAATTTGGCCCCGTAGAATTCCCGCTGGCTGTCGCCGATGCTGAAGTCCTCGATGGTACCTACCAGCAGCAGATCGGCACCCTTGCGCTGCCCCAGACGGACCAGCTCTTCCGGCGCCACACTCCCTTCCTGCACCACCGCCTGCTCCTGGTCGATGGCATCCAGGTTGGCCCGGTCCAGCACCCGGAAGCGCCCGGACTGGGTAAAGGCGGTAACCAGATCATCGCGCAACTGACGCTGCACCTGGCTGGCCGGCACCTGCAGATCGCCCAGATCATAGCGGGGCTTGCGGCTGTCGAAGGTGGTGATGGCAATGCCTGGCAGGTGCGAGCGATCCGCGCCCAGCGCCTTGGGGCGCAGCACATCCGCCTGCACATTCGCCTGCCACAGGCCGTCTTCCACCTGCTTCACCGACTGCACCTGGTAACTCTTGATGTTGCCCAGGGTGGGCAGCTGCGGTTCCGGCACCGAGGTCTCGGTACCGATCCAGGTGCTGACATCACCCTGCTGGCGAATCACCCATTCCAGCATATTGGTGCGGAAGTTCGGGTCCACCGCCACGCTGACCCCGCCAGCCTGTCGCACCGCTGCCACCAGGGCATTGGTCATGGCCTGTTCCGGGTTGTCGCCGTAACCCCGGGCCGACACGGAAATGGTTTCCGTGGCCGCCTGGGCCAGTGACGAACACAGCAACAGGATGAAAAATAACGGAGCGAACAGGTGCTTGGTCATAACGGCCTCCATGTCTGGTTAGCCTGCACGCAAGCGGGAGCACCGGTTGCGTGCAGCGTCCTTACAACCCGAACAGGCTCTTGCTGCGAGTCTTGCGGATTTCTTTTTCGTTGGTCCACTCGATAATGCCGGTCTGGATATTGAGCAGCTTCAAGGTGAACTTGTAGTACACGTCCTTGGTGCTGCCATCGCGCTTGACGATGGAAGAGAAGTTACCGTACATCATCAGCTCGGCGCCGATCTGGCGGCCCATGGCGGCGGCAGTGGACGGATCCACCAGGCCGGAATCGCTCTGGTAGTCCAGCTGCTGACGCACGCGATCGACCACGGACATGTCCACAAAACGGAATTTGCCGGAGTTGATCAGCTTGGACTGAATGGTGTCGGTAATGGACTCGGTGTCCACATGCTCGGTGGTCTTGTTCTTGATGCGATCCACGAATACCACCGGACGGCGGTTCTGGGTCATCTGCACGATGGGCGGGAACACCATCATGTCATCCACCATCTTGGCGGCGATCATCTGCAGGTCGGTGGAACCGAAATCCGTGTTCACGGTTTCGCGGGCCTGGGCATCACCGTAATCCACCTTGGAGGCACAGCCTGACAGGGCCAGGGCGCTGCCCAGCAGCAGCATGGAAAGTACGCGTAGCATTATGATTTTCTCCTTGTTCCCTTTAGAAAGGTACGCGACGTTTATTCGCGTACCCAGATTTCAAAGCGTACCGCGGACGGGTTGGGGGCAACGGCCTGGACGCTGTTCTGGCTACGACCGGCCATCACCACCTGCCGCCAGGGCTGGCCTTCCGGGGCCTGCTCGAAACCATCCTTATCGAACCATTTGAACTTGTATTGGAAATCCAGTTCAAATTTCCAGTCATTTTCCAGGGTGGCCTGTATATAGAGCAGGTCCCCCACGGTCTTTTGCTTCAGGTCCTGCACGGAAATACGGCTGGCCAGCAGACTGTTGCTGGAATAGACCTTGGTGATGGTCTGGCCGTCTTCATCCACTTCCATGCGGCCCATATTGGTGGCCGAGCAGGCCGCCAGCATCGCGGCCAGCAGCAGCGCCAGCATCGGGCGTAACAGTGTCATAAGGGTCCCTCCTGAACGGGTAACACGCGGGTAATCAGCTGGCCGGGAACGGCCGCCACATGAATCACGGTGAGGCCACGGTTTACCACCGGTACCGTCAACGTAGCATTGCCCCCGGGGGTGCTCAATACAAGGGTATGTTCCCCCTGAGGCAGTGAAAATCGTGTTGCCTGGGCATAGGCCGGCAGGGTCAGCCAGCTACGCCGGTCCGCCTGCTCACTGACCAGGTTATACAGCTGGGTGGCAAAGGCCCCCAGCGGGCCGAAATCATCATTGGCCTTTTTCTGCAAGTTGTACTTGGCCGTAGCACGCAGGGTCTGGCGAACCAGCATGCCGGGCAGACGCTCTTTGAGATCCTTGGCGGCCAGGGCCCCCACATCGGCCAGCACTACGGTTTCGCCCAGTGGCTGGCTGGCGCTGTCCAGCACGCGCAGGCTGTTGGGCCGCGGCTTGCTGGTCAGGGAATAGGTCGGGAAGGCCACCGAGAAGATACCGTGGACGGTGGGAATGGGCAGGCTGAATTCTTCCCGCGCCTGCACGAAGCCCTGCTCGTAGAGCACTGCCACCATGCCGTCCTCGGCAGGACGGCCCTTCATGGCATTGGACACCCGCTGTACGTCTTCCTTGAGCATGTCCAGCTCAGGGTGGATCTCCAGGGCCTTCTTGTAGTCCACCAGGGCATCGTTGTATTCACCGTGGGCTTCCCAGAACAGGGCGGACAGATAGAAGGTCCAGGCGTTCTGGAAGCTGGCTTTCACTTCCCCGGCCACCGCATTAATGCCCTGGAAATAGCCATCGAACTGGCTCAGGTCCACGTTGTTTTCTTCTGCGGCTTCCTCGGCCTTGGCAATTTCCTTGTCGCGCTTGTCGGCGGCTACCCGCTGCTCCAAGGCCGCGCCACGCAATTCCACGGCGGTGCCGGTAGGATCGTTGGCATCCCAGTAATTCAGGGCCTGATAGGCATGGGTAAAGATGCGCTCGTAGTCCGGCGCCACATAGCCGCGGGCATTGTCGTTGGTAATCAATGAGGAGGCGGAAGCCGTCAGCGATGACACCTGAATGCGAGCACTGGCGTCTTCGTCGTCATATTTCTGAATGGCGCCGGCAAAGGCTTCGCGGCTCTGCTCACGCTGGCCGGTAAGCTGACTGACTCGACCCAGTTCCTGCAGATACAGCACGCCATCGCCGCCACTGGCCGCTTTTTCCAGCTTCTGGGTGGCCGCCGGGGTCACCGGGGCGGTGGCCAGCGAGGCCTTCCATTGCTGGGCCTGATTGGGGTAGGGCACAAACAGGGAGTTTGTGGCACAGCCGGACAATGCCAGCAGCCCTGCAACCAACAGGCATCCTTTCCTGAGTCGTCTCATAGGTTAAATACGAAAAAAGCCGGAGCAAGCAAGGTAGCCCGCCACCGGCTTTTTGTCGAGTGTTTCACAGTTCCGCAGGAGCGCCCGAACGAACGCTCCTGCAGAAACACCGGGTCGTCTAGAACAACACCCGGGTGCGGATGGTGCCATCAATGGTGCGCAGCTTCTCCAGCGCCAGCTGGCTGTAGCCCTTGTCCACGTCGATGACCACGTAACCGATCTCTTCGTTGGTCTGCAGGTACTGACCGCAGATGTTGATGCCGTTCTCGGAGAACACGGTGTTGATCTGGGTGAGCACGCCGGGCACGTTCTTGTGAATGTGCAGCAGACGGTGCATGTCCGGGTGAGCCGGCAGGGCCACTTCCGGGAAGTTCACCGCGCCCAGGGTGGCGCCGTTATCGGAGTAGCGAATCAGCTTCTCGGACACTTCGGTGCCGATGTTCACCTGGGCTTCCTGGGTGGAGCCACCGATGTGCGGGGTCAGGATCACGTTGTCGAATTCACGCAGCGGGCTGATGAACTCGTCGTCGTTGCCCTTTGGCTCTTCCGGGAACACGTCGATGGCAGCGCCCAGCAGGTGGCCGTCGCGCAGGGCACCGGCCAGGGCATCGATGTCCACCACTTTGCCGCGGGCATAGTTGATCAGGTAACCCTTGGGCTTGATGGCGCGAATCTGTTCTTCCTTGATCATCCAGCGGGTGGCGGCGGTGTCCGGCACATGCAGGCTGACCACGTCGGACTGCCCCAGCAGCTCGGTGAGGCTGCTCACCTGCTCGGCATTACCCAGCGGCAACTTGGGAATCACGTCGTAGAACTTCACTTTCATGCCCATGGATTCGGCCAGCACCGACACCTGAGCGCCAATGTTGCCGTAACCCACGATCCCCAGGGTCTTGCCACGGATCTCGTAGCTGTCCTTGGCAGACTTCAGCCAGCCACCGCGGTGGGCAGAGGCGTTCTTCTCGGGAATGCCACGCATCAGGTTGATGGTGTGGGCAATCACCAGCTCAGCCACCGAGCGGGTGTTGGAATAGGGGGCATTGAATACCGGGATACCACGCTTCAGGGCGGCATTCAGATCCACCTGATTGGTACCGATACAGAAACAACCCACACCGATCAATTTCTCCGCAGCCTGGAACACCTCTTCGGTGAGCTGGGTGCGGGAGCGAATGCCGACGAAATGGGCATCCTTGATCTTGTCTGCCAGATCGTTGCCGGTCAGCGCGGTGGGCAGCAGCTCCACATTGCTATAGCCGTGCGCTTTCAGGTTCTCCACGGCGTTTTCGTGGATGCCCTCGAGCAGGAGAACGCGGATCTTGTCCTTCTCAAGAGAAGTATCGGCCATGATTCAGTCTCGGTAGCCTGTGAAATGGGCGCGTATGTTAACATAGCCCGCTCAAATTGAGAGCAGCCGAGCCGTCGGATTGCTCAAGTTGCCGTGAGAACGCCTCAACATCGTGCGTTTTACCCCTGCAGGAGACCCGTTGATGACCGCCCATGCCCATGCTGCGCTGGAGCAACTGACTGATTTGCTTGGCAATCGCCTCCTTACCGACCCGCAAAGCGCGGAGCGCTACGGGGTCGACTGGACCAAGGTATGGGCGCCGGCCCCCTGCGCGGTAGCGCTGCCGGAGACCATCGACGAGGTACAGCAGATCGTGGAAATCGCCAACGACCACGGCCTGCACCTGGTGCCCTCCGGGGGTCGCACCGGCCTGTCCGCCGGGGCGGTAGCCGCCAACGGCGAGCTGGTGGTGGCCTTCGATCGCATGAACAAGGTGCTCGATTTCAACGAATTCGACCGCGCCGTCACCGTGCAGCCCGGCGTCATCACCCAGCAATTGCAGGAATTCGCCGAAGAGAAGGGCCTGTTCTACCCGGTGGACTTCGCCTCTGCCGGCTCCAGCCAGATCGGCGGCAACATCGGCACCAATGCCGGTGGCATCAAGGTGATCCGCTACGGCATGACCCGTGACTGGATCACCGGCCTGAAAGTGGTCACCGGCAAGGGCGAACTGCTGGACCTGAACAAGGGCCTGATCAAGAACGCCACCGGCTACGACTTCCGTCATCTGTTCATCGGCGCCGAAGGCACCCTGGGCTTTGTGGTAGAAGCCACGGTAAAACTGGCCCGCGAACCGAAAGACCTGACCGCGCTAGTGCTGGGTGCACCGGGTTTCCGCGAAGTGATGAAGATCCTGCACGCCTTCCAGCAGGACATCGACCTGACCGCCTTCGAGTTCTTCTCCGACAAGGCCATGGCCCACGTGCTGGAACACGGCGTTGCCAAACCTTTCGACACCGAGTGCCCGTTCTACTGCCTGCTGGAATTCGAACAGCTGTCAGAGGCCACCGGCGATCAGGCCATGGCCATCTTCGAAAAGTGCGTGGAAGAAGGCTGGGTGCTGGACGGCGTCATGAGCCAGTCCCTGCAGCAGCTCGACCAGCTGTGGCAGCTGCGTGAGCGCATCTCCGAATCCATCGCTCCGCACACCCCTTACAAGAACGACATCTCGGTCACTGTCTCCAAGGTGCCGGACTTCGTGGAAGACATCGACACCGTGGTGCAGGACGCCTACCCGGATTTCGAGATCGTCTGGTTCGGCCACATCGGCGACGGCAACATGCACCTGAACATCCTCAAGCCCGCAGACCTGGCCAAGGAAGACTTCTTCGCCCAGTGCAACAACGTCTCCAAGTGGGTGTTCGAAATTGTCGAGAAATACAACGGCTCCATCTCTGCAGAGCACGGCGTGGGCATGACCAAGAAACCCTATCTGGAATATTCCCGCAGCCCGGAAGAAATCGCCTGCATGAAAGCGGTAAAACACGTCTTCGATCCCAACAACGTCATGAACCCGGGGAAACTGTTCGATGTTTGATGAAGTGAACACCCCGGTGGATCAGGACGGCTATAAACACCGCTGGATCGACGGCGCGCCCATCGACATCCCGGTGGGCAAGGTGGTGTGCGTGGGCCGCAACTACGCCGACCATGCCAGAGAACTGGGCAATGACGTCCCGGACGCCCCCATCCTGTTCATGAAGCCGGCCACCTCGTTGGTAAGCCTGCACGAACCCCTCGAGTTGCCCAAAGGGCAGGGCGAGGTGCACCACGAAGTGGAAATGGTAGTGCTGATCGGCAAACGGATTCACAAGGAAACCGACCTGGACAACGTCCGCTTCAGCATCGCCGGCTACGCCGTCGGCCTGGACCTGACCCTGCGTGACGTACAGAACACCCTGAAAGAAAAAGGCCACCCCTGGGAACGGGCCAAAGCCTTCGACGGCGCCGCCCCGGTATCCGGTTTCATCGATGCCCGCGGCATTTCCGTGAAGCAGAAACTCAACGTCACCCTGGAAATCAACGACGAGGTGCGCCAGCACGGTCACACCGGCCAGATGCTGTTCCCCACCTTCGAGTTACTCAGCGAAATCAGCCAGACCTTCACCCTGGAACCCGGCGACGTAGTCTTCACCGGCACCCCCGCCGGCGTCGGCCCGCTCAACAGCGGCGACAAGTTTACCGCGCGACTGGGGAATATCATTCAGGTGTTCGGCTCCGTCGCCTGACGACCCGAACACCGCTTCCACTCCACCGATGAGACGATGGAAACAGAGCACATCACCATGATGCTTTCATGGCGAAAACTGTTTTAGTGGTTGGCCATGCCGGGCAGTTAACTGCCCAGCGTGACATGATCAAAACAGGAAAATGGGTAAGGCCTTTGATCATGTACAAGCGCAGAAATTTTTGACTCCATTTAGCGGTTACAGATAGCAAAAAATACTACCCGCACAGCCCGCAATACCTACTCCTCCTCAAACGCATCCCGATGAAACTCCGCCGCTTCCATCACCTCACGTAATCCGCATTCCATCAGTTCCGGCACATCGCCGCCGGCCATTACGGTCAGCATGGTATGTACGCCGCGGGCGAGCGAGGTCAGGTTGTAGCCACCCTCAAGCACCAGTACCAGGCGGCCGTCACAATGTTTGTCGGCAATGCCCTGGACGATGCCGGTGAGGGCGGCGAAGCCGTCGTAGCTCAGATTGAACGCCATGTCGTTGTGGTGGGGATCGGTGCCGGCAGAGACCAGCACCAGGTCGGGCTCAAAACGGTCTGCAGCGGGAATCAAAATGTCGCGGAAGGCTTTTTCCATGGCGATATCACCAGAAGCCTCCGGCAAGGGAACGTTAACCGTATACCCCTCACCCAGGCCGGCGCCCACCTCATTCAAATTACCGGAGCCCGGATAAAATGGCGCGGCGCAGTGGGTGTCGAAGAACAGTACATCCGGGTCGGCCCAAAAGATGTCCTGGGTGCCGTTGCCGTGGTGTACATCCCAGTCAACAATCAGGATGCGCTCGCAACCCAGTTTTGCCTGGGCATGGGCGGCGGCCACGGCCACGTTATTGAACAGGCAGAATCCCCGCGCTCGCACCGGTTCGGCATGATGGCCGGGAGGACGAACCAGAGCGAATGCGCTTTTCGTTTCGCCCTTTACCACGCTCTCCACGGCGGCAATGGCATTCCCCGCCGCGGAGCTGGCTGCGGAAATACTTTCCGGCGAAACAGCGGTGGTGTCGCTGTCCAGCCAGGCGCGTTTGCCTGCCAGGGAAAAGATATGATCCAGGTAGGTGGTGGTGTGGACACGTCCCAGTTGTTCGTAGGTGGCGGGTGAGCCTGACTGGAACTGTACGCCCTCGATGGGTTCCTGCTTGAGCAAGTCCATGATGGCGGTGAGCCGGCCGGGGTGTTCCGGGTAGTCCCATTTGAAGTTCAGCCCACCGAGAATACTTCTTACCCGCTTTTCCACCCGGCTGGGAAGAAAGGGCAAATCCACCTGGGGGTTATGGCCGAGCATTACCTCGTCATAAAACACGGTTACGCTACGCGACTCTACCACTCGTGACTCCCTCACTTTGTGTGTGTCCTCGCTTGATTCTCCGCGTAACTCCCTACGTAACGCAACCGCAGACCAGCCGCTGCACGACCTGCTCCATCCATCGCGCCATGATCGGCGCTTGGCAATAACGCTGTACCCGCGATTACGTCACCCGAAAATGCTTGCGCAGATTCTCGTTGACCCACCCGCCAAGCCGTTCCCGACCAATACCGTCGATAAAATCCCGTACCTGCTCCGTATAGTCACGATCTTCTTCGAGAATATGATGCAACAGCCACTTCTCCAGCACCTGCAATAGCGGCTCTGCCACGGCTTCACCTTCTTCATGGCGGCGCATCAGAGACTCGATATGAAAGGTGAACTTGCGGTGCAGAGAGTGGTGATCATCCAGCTCGTCATAACCGGCCCGCTCCATAAGCGCTTCCTCAAAGCTGAAGTGGGATTCGGTGTAGTCCACCAGATCATAGAGCACCCGGGCCACGCCCAGTTGGGCGCCAGGTTGGCCGACCAGACGGTCCAGGTCGTTGATGTAGTCCACGATGCGTTTGTGCTGCTGGTCGATGACCAGGATACCCAGCTCATAGGCCGGGCCCCATACGATGCGCATGATCCCTCTCCGTTTGCCGTGCTGCAGGTTCTTGACGCTAGCAGGGGGCGAAACGGCGAATGTAGATATGGATCAAGGTTTGTGCGCGAAAGACAGGGGGGAACTGCCTGGCGGCCGTTGCGTCCTCCCGGCGTCGACGGGCCACCCCTGTTACGGTGCCGCTGGGGCGGCTTTGCGTAACGCCCGCAACGCATCCACCAGAATAATGGCCAGCAAGGCCGCGGCGGAGAGCGGGAAGGCCAGAGCCACCACCAGCATGATCACAGCCACGGTGCGTGCCGGGGCCGGTTCGGCGCGGGGCGGGGCACGGCGGGACTGGCGCTTCCACCAGAGCAGGGCCCCGGTGACGGTGAGCGCCAGTATCAGGGTCACCAGCAGCAGATTGAGCAGCCAGTTCCACAGACCCAGGTCCCCCTGGTGCAGCGGAATGGAGGCGGCCATGGCTTTGCCCATGGCCGGATAGTCGGCGAAGCGGATTTCCTGCAGAACCTGGCCGGTGGCGGGATCCAGGTGCAGGATGCGCTCGTCCATCGGGTTTGTCAGGTCGCCGGCGATGGTGGTGGCCGAGACCGTCCAGACACCATTGTCCTGTTGCGGGAAATGCACACGGAAATTGCCGAACCCCTGTGCACGGGCCTGACTCACCACATCATCCAGTCGCAGGGACCCATCACCCGTACTGCCCTGCGGCATGGGGGTCTGCTCCACCGCCCAGGGCACGCGATGCAGGCCGGCTTCGTTCATGGCGTGATGGCTGTCGACGGCCTCCGGGACCACCTGTGTGGCATCAAAGCGGGTGCCCGGCAGGGAACCCCAGGGTTGCACCAGTTTGCCACCCCAGATGTTGGTCCAGGCCAGGCCGGAGATCAGGAAGAACAACAACGGCAGGGCAATCAGCCAGCCAATGCCCAGGTGCCAGCCGCGCCAGTCCGCCCGGCTGCTGACGGTCCGGGAAGGAATCAGGGCGCGCAGGCCGCCCTTCGGCCAGGCCAGATAGAGGCCGGTGACGATCATCAGTACTGCCAGACCGGCAGCGATTTCGATCAGGGCATCTCCCAGGTCACCGAGGAACAGGGAGCCATGGAATGTCTTGATACGCGCATAGAGGCTGGCAGCGGGATCCCGGTCACCCAGTATCTGTCCGGTATAGGGATTCAGATAGACTACGGTGGCCGGCGCATGATGGCCACCGTGGCCGGCATGGGAATGGGGCTGCAGAGAAAACCGTGCGGACTCATCGGCAGCCTGGGGCGGCAGGTAGAGTTTTACTGCGGCATGCGGATATTGTTGCTCCACGGTTTCCAGCAACACGGAGGCGAGCAGGGGATTGGTCCCTGCTTCAACCGTCTGCAGTGACGCGTTCAGGGCCGTATCCAGCGGCTTGCTTAGCAACATCAGCAGGCCGGTGAACGCCAACATAAACAGGAAGGGAAGCACCAGCATGCCGACCAGGAAATGCCAGCGCCACACCGCCCGGTAGAAACGGGTGGGCCCGGATCCGGCTGGATTGACAGCGTTCATGGGCAGACCCTCTCGTCAGAAATCAAAGCGGATGCCCGCGAACACGGAACGGGGTTCGCCTGCCTGAAGAAGGGCATCGTTGATGTTCGCGTCATTCCGTACGGTCAGGTTGGCCACGTAGGCTTCATCGGTCAGGTTGCGGCCTTCCAGATAGACTTCCCAGGCATCACGGGTGACACCGGTACGCAGGCCAACCAGTTCGTAGCCGTCCACCTCATAGCTGTTTTCAAAGTCGGCAAAACGGTCATCGACGATGTCGAAGGTGGGGCCGGCAAAGAAACCGTTGGCATGGCGGTACATGACTTCACCCTTGATGAAGAACACCGGGGCCACCGGCAGCTGGTTGTCGCCGTAGACCGGGTCGTTATCGAAGGTGAAGTCGTTATAGGTCATGCTCAACAGCGGTTCGATGCGGTGGCGGCCATCGCCCAGGGCAAAGCTGGCACCCACCCGGGCTTCCACGCCGGCGTGGATGGTGTCTTCCACGTTGGTGACCAGGCTGGTGCCCTGTGCAGCCGGATTATCTACAGAGAGAATTTCATCCTCGATCTGGGCGTAGTAGACCGCCACTTCCCAATTCCACTCGTTATCCTGGCCAAACGGTGCCACACCCCGGGTTCCCACTTCCCCGACCACACCCTGCATGGCATCCAGGGTGTCATTGTTCGCCTGGACCTCGTCTTCCAGCTCGTACAGGGTGGGCGCCTCATAGAGCTTGCTCACATTGGCGAACAGCTCGCTGCGATCGGCCACCTGGTAGATCACCCCAAGGCGCGGATTGAAGGATTCGTAGGTGTCGTTGGGATTGCGTTGTGCACCGGAGGATACGTTTACATTATCTACCTCCCGGCTCCCGGTGACCGCCTGGGCCCCGTAGACCAGTGTCCAGCGCTCGGCAAAGTGCCAGCGATCCATGGCGAAGATTTCCAGGTTGTCCGCCTTGTTATCCACTTTGGTGGTCAGGGCATCGCGGATGCCGCCGCTGTGGGTGTAGTTGCCGCCTTTCACCCAGGTTTGCCCGTAGTTGAGCCCGAGCAGCAGATCATGGTTGCCCATCTGTTTGTCGAAACGCACGGTGGTACCGAAGGTGGTCTGGTCGTTGTCGATCAACAAGCTGAAGAACGGATTCTCGACAATCGGGTGATAGAGCGACTGGTCTTCAAAGGAAACGCCCACCACCAGATTGCTGGTGTCACTGAGTTGCCAGCGGGTGCGGTTGGCCACACGCCAGGTTTCCACATTCTTGAGGAAGTTGCCGCGCTCGTTGTTTTCCCCGGCCTGGTAGGGGTCCTCATCGAACTGGGCCCGGGTGAGAGAGCCGGCAAGCTCCTGATCGTTATCTGTGTAGGAAAAGTAGAAGCGGTTTTCCACCGTATCGCTGATCTGCCAGCCGGTGTTGGCATAAACGCTGCCGCGCTGCTGCTCCTGGTGCTCCCGGTAACCGTCATAGCTGCGCTGCTCCACGGTCACCAGCGCATCCTTGTCACCGGCCACGACACCACCGGTAATCCGGCTTTGCACGGTGCCGTGGGAGCCACCACTAAGGGAAATCTGGTTGTTGGTGTTACGGGCCGTGGGGCTGATAAAGTCGATGGCCCCACCCAGGGTGCTGGCGCCGTAGGTAAGCGCATTGGCACCCCGGGCAATGGCCGCATAGCGGGCGGCCATCGGATCAATAAAGCTGTTGTGGTTGTTGCCATCGGCAGCGGTCACCGGCAGGCCATCAATCATCAGTTTGACGCCGTTGCCATCGAAGTTGGTGGCATCCAGGTTGGAGCCCCGGCTGGACAGAAAGGTGGCATCGCCGGTGGCACCGGTGGCGGTCCATATGCCCGGCACATAGCGCAGCATGTCTCCGATACTGACCACGTTGCGCTCATTGAGCGTCTGCGTGTCCACCAGAGTCACCGCGCCGGGGGTCAGGGCCTGCTCGCGCTGGAGTTCGATTGGGGTTTCCGCGGCGGCATTTTCCGCGGAGCCCTCTACGGTCACCGGCGCCAGCACATTGGCCTCGTCGTCTGCCGCGATGGCATCCACGGAGATCAACAGACACAGGCAGGCAAGCAACGGTTGGCGCGATGAAGACAGCATGAACGATTCCCCAGGGTATTCGGCAAGGACGGCAGGGCACTGGGCCCGATAACGGCGGCAGAGTGTATGGGGATTCGCGGGGCGGGGACATGTGGCATTTTGTCGCACACTTGCCGCCTTGTTATGCAAAAATAATGGCCATGGCATGGGCCCCGTCAGAAGGCCCGGATTCAACAACCAAGACGACAGCGTTTAAAACCGGGATAATGGCGACCCTTCGCCCGCCATTTCGCAACCCCGGTAGCCCCGCCATGGAAATCAACGTCAACTTCCTCGATAACCTTCGCCTGGAAGCCAAGTTCGACGACTTCACCGTCATCACCGACCAGCCCATCCGCTACAAGGGCGATGGCTCGGCACCCAGTCCGTTTGACTATTTCCTGGCGTCGTCGGCCATGTGCGCGGCCTATTTCGTGAAGGTGTACTGCAAGGCGCGGGATATCCCCACGGACAATATCCGCCTGTCGCAGAACAATATCGTCGACCCGGAAAACCGTTATAACCAGATTTTCCGGATTCAGGTGGAGCTGCCGGAGGATATTTCCGACAAGGACCGGCAGGGAATCCTGCGCTCCATTGATCGCTGCACGGTGAAGAAAGTGATCCAGACCGGGCCGGAATTCCAGATCGAACAGGTGGAAAACCTTGACGAGGATGCCCAGGCGCTGCTGATGGTGACGCCGGACGAGGAACATCGCACCTTTATCGAGGGCAAGGACCTGCCGCTGGAGCAGACCATCGCCAACATGAGCGCCATCCTCGAAGAACTAGGCATGAAGATCGAGATCGCGTCCTGGCGCAATATCGTCCCCCATGTCTGGTCCCTGCATATCCGCGATGCGGCCTCGCCCATGTGCTTTACCAACGGCAAGGGCGCCACCAAGGAAGCGGCGCTTTGTTCGGCGCTGGGCGAGTTCATCGAACGGCTCAACTGCAACTTCTTCTACAACGACCAGTTCTTCGGCGAAGAGATCGCCAACAGCGACTTCGTGCATTATCCCGACGAGAAGTGGTTCAAACCCGGGCCCAACGATGCGCTGCCATCGGAAATCCTGGATGACTACTGCCTGGGCATCTACAACCCGGAGGGGGAGCTGGGTGGCTCCAACCTGATTGATACCAACTCCGGTCGGGTGGACCGGGGCATCTGCTCGCTGCCCTTTACACGCCACTCCGATGGCGAGACCGTGTACTTTCCCTCCAACCTGATTGAAAACCTGTTCCTCAGTAACGGCATGAGTGCGGGCAATACCCTGGCCGAAGCGCAGGTGCAGTGCCTCTCGGAAATCTTCGAGCGGGCGGTGAAGAAGCACATCATCGAGGAAGAAATCACCCTGCCGGATGTCCCCGACGCCGTGCTCGCCAAATACCCGGCGATTGTGGAAGGCATCCAGGCGCTGGAAGAGCAGGGCTTCCCGGTGCTGGTGAAGGATGCCTCCCTGGGCGGCCAGTTCCCGGTGATGTGCGTGACCCTGATGAACCCGCGCACTGGTGGGGTATTTGCCTCCTTCGGCGCCCACCCGAGTTTTGAAGTGGCACTGGAACGCAGCCTTACCGAGCTGCTGCAGGGCCGCAGTTTCGAAGGCCTCAACGATGTGCCGCCACCCACCTTCAATAGCCAGGAAGTCACCGAACCCAACAATTTCGTGGAGCACTTTATTGATTCCACCGGGGTGGTGAGCTGGCGCTTCTTCAGCGCCACGGCAGATGAAAATTTCTGCGAGTGGGATTTTTCCGGCAGCAATGAGGAAGAAGCCGCGCGGCTGTTCGCTATTCTTGATGATCTGGAAAAAGAGGCTTACGTAGCGGTCTACGACCAGCTGGGTGCATCGGCCTGCCGGATTCTGGTGCCGGACTTTTCCGAGGTCTACCCGGTGGAAGACCTGATCTGGGACAACACCAACATGGCGCTGGATTACCGGGAAGACATTCTCAACCTGCACCGCCTTAGCGACGACCAGCTCAGCCAGCTGACAGAGCGCCTGGAAGAAAGCCAGATCGACAACTACACCGACATCATTACCCTGATCGGTATCGAGTTCGACGAGAACACCGTGTGGGGCCAGCTTACCGTGCTGGAACTGAAGCTGCTGATCAACCTGGCGCTACAGCGTCATGAAGAAGCGCTGGAACTGGTGGATATGTTCCTGCAGTTCAACGACAACACGGTGGTACGCGGGCTGTTCTACCAGGCCATGCGTGCGGTGCTGGAAATCACCCTGGATGACGAGCTGGAGTTGGAGGATTATCTGGTTAACTTCCAGCGCATGTTTGGTAATGACACTATGGAGGCGGTGGTTGGCTCGGTGAATGGTACGGTCCGTTTCCATGGCCTGACGCCTACCAACATGCAGCTGGAAGGCCTGGAAAAACATCAGCGTCTTATTGAAAGCTACAAGAAACTGCATGCGGCGAGGGCGGCCAAGGCGGGGGTGGCGTAACCAGCCCCCAATACCGATTGCTGTAGGAGCTATGCTTGCATGGCGAACAGGCTTGCGGAAGGGTTCGCCATGCAAGCATAGCTCCTACGGATGATTCACTCTCAGGCCATCACCTCAATCACCACCTTCCCCCGACACCGGCCCGTGCGGCTGCGATCATAAGCTTGCTGGCTTTCCGCCAGAGGAAAAACGCTGTCGATGATGGGGCGCAGTTTGCCGCTTTCCACCAGGCCCGACAGTGTATCCAGATCCCGCGTCCAGGACTCCACCACCACGGTGCCGCAGTGCTTTCCGAACACACGGTAGAACGGTGTGATCAGCATGGAGCGGGCGTCACCACCGGTAGAGATGAACCAGCCATCTTCAGCTATAAGGGCATCACAGGTGCGCGGGGATTCGTAGGAGGTCACGTCGAAAACCAGGTCGAAAGCGCCGGCGGTGTGGCGGTAGTCGCCCAGGGTGTAGTCGATGATCTCGTCGGCACCCAGTTCGCGAGCGAAGTCAGCGTTGCGGCCACTGCAGACCCCGGTAACGTGTAAGCCCATGGCCTTGGCGATCTGCACGGCGAAGGTGCCGACACCGCCGGAGGCGCCGATGATCAATACTCTCTTGCCGGCTTCTGCCTTGCCCTTGTGCAGCCCCTGCAAAGCCGTCTGCGCCGCCAGCGGCATGGAAGCTGCCTGCTGGAACGTCAGCGACGACGGTTTTTTGGCGATGCGCTTCTGGTCGATGCGCGTCAGTTCCGCCAGGGACGCGGTGCGCGGGCGCATGTCCATCCCGTAAACCGCATCGCCGATCTCGAAATCCCGCACCTTGCTGCCCTTGTCGATAATCACGCCAGCCAGATCATCACCGAAGAAGGGCGGCAGCTTGTTAACTAGCAGGGGCGACAACGCCACCGCTGCATGGTAGTTCAACTTCCAGTCCTTGGGATTCACGGAGGCCGCATGCACTTGCACCAGCACATCGTTCGCGCCAAGCCTTTCAGGCACTGACCTGTCGGTGAGGCTAAGGGTGGGAGACAGGCTCCAACCGGTGGTGACAATGGCTTTCATGATGTAGCTCCAAGAAAAAGTCCGGCACCAAGCTTAGCAAAGGGTCGCGCCAAGCGAATGGTCCGATAACGCCAAGCAAGGGGTGAGATTCAGTCAATGCTTCAGCGATTGTCAGGAACGGGCACCCCTGGCATGACGCGGCTCACGCTTTAGTCGCCGTCATTCAAACAAGGTGTCTGTCAGTGTGGCGTCATCAAAGTGGCGCCGGCCCTTGAAGGCGATAGCATGTTCGCCAGGTTGACGCATGGCCCCGGCGGACGGCACGCCCATCGGCCAGAGGAAGAGCCGCTCCCCCCGTTTTGAAATCGGCACCAAACCGTTGGCATTGAAAAGGCTGTCGACACTGCCATCCGGGGCCGGCAGGGCACGAAGGTCATCTGCATCGGCCAGTTGATAGGCAGTGGTCGGTAGTGAGTCATCGACGGCGGTAACCCGCACCAGATAATGGGTATCCGGCTCCAATAACAGGGCCAGTCGCTGGTCACGGGCATCAGCCACGTTTCCGGGATAGAACACCGGCTTGTCGCCGTCCATCTCGGCAGCGGTCAATGTCGGGTCTACCGGGTAGATTTTATGGTAACAACCGCAAGGGTGGATGCTGTCATAGAACAGCACCTCACCATTGGCCTTGAGGGTCACCCGCCAGATCAAGCCATCGAGGGTGCCCGCGTAACTATCCAGCCACCCGCTTTTCGGGCGTTGGCTGAACCAGAACTGGTAGTTAAGCTGCAGCAGATTTTGTCCGCGAAAGTGGGTCCAGCTGGGCCAGCTGTAACTGACGGGTTGCTGGGTGTTGATCACAGGCCTATGCGTGTCATCCAGCTGCACACGGCCCGGCGTATTCCAACTCTGTGTGTCAGCCACGGCAAGCACCGGGCCGTAGTGCTGCAAGAGTGCCTGCCACTGCTCTGCATCCGGCAGGGGAACTTGCAGAGGATTCGAGGCCAGCGTTTGCGGCGCCACTGGGGCCGGTGCTCCTGTTGGCGGCGCATACTGCCGTCGGGGTTGCGGCGCAGGGGAAGTGAAACGAGCGGTCATATCCTGGTGATAGTTGTCGATGGAACCCGTCGCCAACCAGGCCGTTAGGGGGTACATCCCGATAACCCGAAGCCAGGTGGCGTAGCTGTCCGGGATCTCGGCCTGAGGCAAGGTGGAAAAATCGGTGCGGGCAGCCAGTACGGGCAAACAAGTAGCCAACAATTTTTGCGCTGCTTGAGGGGAGACCCCGTTGCTGTTGGCAGGTAGGCGCTGGGCCAGCACTGTCTGATCCCGCCAGGCCTCTGCGGTGGCCAGACGAATCCACTGTTGTTGCTGGGACTCGCTAACGGCCTGCTGTTGCAGAAAGGCCAACCAGCGATTCACGCCCAGATGCGGGTAACCCGGCAACGCCTGCGCCTGGGCATCATGGATATCAGCGCGCTTCAACGCCTGCTGCAGCGCAAAAAAACCTTTCTCACAAGGGGTATCAGCCAGCGCCGTTACGGGCAGGCTCAGCAGCAGTACAGTCAGTGCGTTGCGGATTGCGTACATAGTTCTCCAGCGCGGCCAGCGCCGCTTCCATGTGCCCCGGGGCGAATCGGTCCGCCAGCCACTGGGGGATGCCGCCGCCGGGATTGACCCGTTGCCGATACACCACACGGGTGCTGCCGTTTCCAGGCTCAGTCTGCAAGGTCCAGCTGCCTTCGGTAAACGGTACTCGCACATGGCCCGGCTGCCTGGGCCAGGCCTCTGGCTCGCCCTGCATGGTCAACACAACCGGTTCGCCGGGGTGCCGTTCAAACAGTGTAACCGCATCGCGTCCACTGAGGGGCCAGGGAGCCTGGCGCGCCATGTACACCAGGGTCTGGGTAGCGGAGGGACGTTTGAGAATGGTGAGGGTTTCCACCCCCGGCATCCATTGGCGAACGTGGCAGGGCTGCTCCAACACTGGCAATAACGCATCCAGGCTGACCGGCAACACCGCCCGCAGTTCGAATTGATCCGGTCCCGGCATGGCCGTGCGTGTGACCGGGTCTGCCGCCTGCGCCGACAATCCGGCCACTGACAGCAGGCTGATCAGCAGGAGGTTATGCGGCCAGCGCATCGGCAAAGACCTGGCGTAGTTGATCCGGGGTGAGAGTGGCCGGCTGTGCCGGTAGCAGGGTGATTCGCACTGTTCCCGAACGCATGAGCAGACCCCTGGCCGGCAGAATATCGCTGCTGTTGTGCAGCACCACTGGTATCAAGGGCACTCCGGCCTGCTGAGCGAGCCACAATGCGCCGGGCTTGAAGGGCTGTAAGGTGCCATCTCGGCTACGGCGACCTTCCGGCGATAGCGCCACCGCATATCCCTGTGCCAACGCGGGCAGTAACGGTGCCAACACCTGGGGCCCGATGCCCTGTTCCCGTTTCACGAAGACCGTGCCCAACATGCGCATGAGCGGACCCAGCAAGGGGTGATAACGCAATTCATGTTTGGCGATAGCCACCATATTTCGTTGCAACAGGGACGCCACGATAATCGGGTCGGTACCACTCTGGTGATTGATCACGAACACCGCCGGGCGTTGATTCAGCAACGCGGTGTCGCCGCTGACTTGCAGGCGGATGCCCGCCAGGCCGAGCCCCAGACGAGTCACTACGGCAATGCCCAGATTCGCTGCCCGCCGGCGGCCGAAAGGTGCACTCAACAAGAACAACAGCATGCCAACTATTGGCGGGAGAACGAATGCCAACGTACTGCGAATCACCCTAACCATGTGTGTGATCATTCAGTGGTTGCTCACACTCTGTATATGCAAGATAAAAGCAGAAGAGCCTGTCCTTTTTGTTATCTCCAACAATGCGCCTTTCGCCGTTATTTGTCTGTCATTGGAACCTGAATCGGCACCTTGTACGCCATTACAGGGCCATTGAAATACTATCTACCCTGGGTCGACCTTGCCGCGCAGGGATTTGGTCTTGCCGCGCTTGGTTTTGCTGTCCATGCGCCGGCGTTTACTGCCCAGGGTAGGGCGGGTGGCTTTGCGGGGCCTCTGCTCCACGGTCACGCTTTTGATCAACTGGGCCAGCCGCGCCAGGGCGTTTTCCTTGTTCATTTCCTGGGTACGAAACTGCTGGGCCTTGATCACCACCACGCCGTCGGCTGTGATGCGCTGATCGCTAAGTGCCAGCAGGCGTTCCTTATAGCGATCTGGCAAGGAGGAGGCGCGAATATCGAAGCGCAGGTGAATCGCGGAGGCGACCTTGTTCACATTCTGGCCACCGCTGCCCTGGGCGCGGATTGCCTGAAGGTCGATCTCATGTTCCGCCAGGGACAGGTTGGGAGTGATTTGCAGCATGGAGGTACTGTAGCGGCTGCGGGGAAACCGGGGCAAGGGACAATGTAACAGCACCTTCAGAGGTACGAACCTGACCCTGATGATAAGGAGAGACTTAAATCAGGAAGGGTCGAGCCACGAAAACCCCGCATAAGCTGGCTCTCGCAACTCGTAGCTCATGACCCGGCACTCACCCCACCGGCACCGCAAAGTGAATCATCGCATGCACCTGCAGCTCACCAACAAGGAAGCCGAGTAACGCCCCCACGGTAATCAGAATCCATTCATCCTGCTGGAAGGCCGGCCTGAGTAACCCCTCGAATTCCTCTTCGGTAAGCTCCTGCATTTTTTCTACCATGAGGTTTTTCAGGTCCATGGCCTCTTCCGCATAGGCTTCCATGTGGGTAAGCGTTTCCGGCAGGTGCTGCATCACCTTCTCGGACACTGAGCGCTTCATTTCCTGATACCGGGTGCTGCCCACGGCGAACACCACCAGCGGCTTGGCCAGACCGGCTTGTTCATCCATGGTGCGCTGCACCTGTTTCTGGACCAGGCCGAACAGACGGTCGGACATGGGGCCAGTCAGGATGGCGCCGATCACCGCCGCCGGAGTAACGATCTCCGTGGCCACCAATTCCCCATAACGGGCCGCCACCTGTTTGCGGCGGCGCAGAAACAGGCCCTGCCATTCGAACAGCCCCAGATAACGCACCGGCTGTTTCGGGTTGAAGATCATCTTCAGCGCCAGCCAGTCGGTAAACCAGCCGGTGAACAGACCAAACAACGGAATCACCCAGATGTTATGGGTAAAGGCCCAGACGATGGCCTGAACAATACCGATGGCAAAACCGAAATAGATGCCGGAGTTACGAATGAACTTGAATTCCACATGACCGGCTTCCAGAAACACCCGGTTAAGCAGTTCCTTGTCGCGCACCAGCGCGCTGGTGACCAGATCCTTGAGATCGAACACCCGGGTAATGTTGCTTTTGATGTCCGTCATGATCTGCTCGACCATGTGCGGCGCTTCATTCTGGATACGCTGGATAAGCAGGTTCTTCACGGATTCCGGGGCTGACTCCCATAGCCCTGGCTGGTATTCGGCAGCGACCTCGCGGGTAATGTCTTCCACCGCGCGAATCAGCGGATCGCGAATCTCGGCCGCCACCCGCTGGGGGTCCAGCTTATCGAACACATCTTCAGGTTTGAGTAAGCGCTCCATCATCAGATCGCAGGCCACGCTCGCCATGGTGGCGGCCTTGCGCGGTACGATACCCTGCCAGCCCAGAAACGGTCGCCAGCCCACAAACTTCAGTGGTTTGAACATCATCTTGATGGCCACCACCTTGGTGTAATAACCAATGGCAGCGGCCACAAACGGCATGGCCAGATAGAGCAGCCAGTTGGCCTGAAGGTCCGCCAGAATCAGATTGGGATCGGTAATCACAGGCTACTCCTCACTCACTGCGGCTTCGCTCAACAACGCCCACACCTTGCTGCCCACCGGGCTGATGTGGAGAGTTTCACGGCGCACTTTCAATTTCGGGGAGTGCGCCTTCAGCGCCGCTTCCGCGTTGCGATAATCGCTGTCGCCTTCCAGCAGTTCGTAATCGGTGCGCCGCTCCTCGCTGAACCCGGATGCCACCACCAGGCCGCGGGCAAAAAGACGACTAAGATAAAAGGCGATGAAATCCGTGCATTGGATACCGGCAGCCCGACCGATGTTGGAATGTCGGTGCAACACTTCCCCGCGTGACAGACGACCGCCGGTGAACAGCGTCAGCATGGGAAAACCACTGCCATCGGACAAGGCGGCCAGCAAGCGGGCTTCATCGGCCGTGGTGCCGGCCAGAACCTGGCTGATCAGCATGGCGCGAGCCTGCTCCTGGCTCTGCTCCATGGACACTTCCAGCAACTGCTGAAAACTGTCCGCCGCACCGCCCAGACTACCGGGCGGCTCCAACCCTTCCAGGCGATGTTTTAGCCCCTGCAGGACATCCTGTTCCACTTGATGCAGGCGTTCATCGGCACGCTGCACGGGCGGCAACTGATACAACAAATGTTGTATTCGCGCCCGCAGGGCGGCGGGCGAGAGAGGGGAATCAGACACGGTTGTTTCCTGTTCTTATTGTGGTTTCGGGCCTTTGTGGCTTACCGATGTTTTCCCGGTATCGCCGGAGATAAACAAAGACCGCTTTATTATTGAGTGTGCTCGGTTTTCATTTTAGTGCAAGTTACTGTCCGTATGTTTTACGCAACGCCATGAATTCAGGGCCGCTCGCGTAATGTCATGACCCGTTCGCGCAGATCATCCGCGCGTACCTGTTCCGGTGCCACCGCGTCCCCCACTGCCAGTTTAATGCGAGACCAGAAGCGGCTCGGCAACCGGGTCAGGGCCTTGCCGCCCTTGTGGCTGAAGAAACTGCCCCACAGTCCGGACAGGGCCATGGGGATCACCGGCACCGGATAATCGGCGACAATCTTTTCAATGCCGGCGCGAAATTCAGCCACCTCACCGTCCTCGGTGAGCTTGCCTTCCGGGAAGATGCACACCACTTCGCCGGCCTCCAGCTCCTCGCGAATGCGCACAAAGGCCCGTTCATAGATCACCGGGTTGCGGGTTTTGGAATCAATGGGAATGGTCTTGCCGGTACGGAAAATATAATTGAGCAGCGGCATGTCATAGATCGGTTTGAACATGACAAAGCGCACCGGCCGGCGGATCGCGCCAGCCAATAACAGGGCATCCACATAGCTCACGTGGTTGCACACCAGCATGCAGGGCCCTTCGTCGGGAATATGCTCCATGCCATGGTGTTTTACCCGGTACATGGTATGGGTCAGCATCCACACCAGCAGCCGGATAAGAAATTCCGGCACCACCGTATAGATGTAGCTGGCTACCAGGACATTGGCCAGCGCCAACGCCAGGAAGAACTGGGGTACGGTCAGTTCCAGCACGCCCACCAGCACGATGCCGGCCACTGCCGACCCTACCATCAACAAGGCATTGAGAATGTTGTTGGCGGCGATGATTCGCGACAGGTGTTTGGGGTTGCTGCGGTGCTGGATAAAGGCGAATAGCGGCACAATATAAAAACCACCAAACACACCGATGCCGAGCAAATCCATCAGTACCCGGTAGCCACCAGCCTGTTGCAGAAAGCCGGCGATATCTACCTGACCATTACCTTGCAGACCGGCATAGGAAAAGAACAGATCCACTCCGAATACGCTCAGGCCGATGGAGCCCAGCGGCACCAGCCCCAGCTCCACCCGCTTGCCGGAGAGTTTTTCACAGAGGAAGGAGCCCAACCCGATGCCGATGGAGAAGGTGCCAAGCAGCACCGCGTAGAGACCATCTGTGCCCAACAGGTAGTCATCCACGTAGACCTTGAGCTGGGTGGTATAGGCAGCGCCGAGGAACCAGAACCAGGAGATGCCCAGCACGCACATCCAGACCGATTTCACCTCCCGGGCATAGCCGACGATATGCCAGGTTTCCTTCCACAGATTCCAGTTGATTTTCAGACCATCGTCCGCCGCCGGTGCCGAAGGAATGCCACGTGCGGCCAGGTAGCCAAGCAGGGCCAGCGCCACCACCGTGATCGCCACCACACCATCGCCGACACCGTCCATCTTCAACAGCACCCCGGAAATGGAACCCAGCAGAATGGCCAGGAAGGTGCCCATTTCTACCAGCGCATTACCGGATACCAGCTCCTTGTCATCCAGCTGCTGGGGAATGATGGAGTATTTGATGGGCCCGAAGAAGGTGGACTGCAGACCCATGCAAAACAGTACGCCAAGCAGGAAATACACCGCATCGAAAAAGAAACCCACGGCGGCGGCAGACATGATGCAGACTTCCACGAACTTGATCTTGCGGACCAGCGACGCCTTGTCGTACTTGTCCGCCACCTGACCCGCCAGGGCCGAGAACAGGAAGAAGGGCAGAATAAACAGGGCCAGGGCCACGTTGTTGAGGGTGTTGACGCTAACCGCCGTGACCGCCCCGGAGGCAATCAACAGTATCAGTGCCTGACGGAACACATTGTCGTTGAAAGCCCCGAGAAACTGGGTAAAGAAGAAAGGCCCGAAGCGGCGTGACGCCAGCAGAGAGAACAACCCTTTTTTCATTTTCTCGCCTTTTTATTCCTGTCCCGTGAGGCATGAGCAAGCGACAAGCTTCAAGCTGCAACACGAACCACGATTCTTGTTTGTTAAAAACGCCTTGCCCGCGCCCCCGATTTTCAGCGCGGATCCATGGCAACCAGACTCTCAAAGCCTGGGCCCGTGTTGGAACATAAAGCTTGTAGCTTGTTACTTTCCCGGCCAGCTATTCAGGTAATGCTCCAGCAACGAATCCAGCATGGCCTGCTCATCCACATCCCCGGCCACATCCAGTTTGTTTTCCGCCGCCAGTACGGCAATGCCGTGGACGCTGCTCCACAGGGTCCGCGCAGCCAGGTGAATCATCGGGCTGGATTGACCATCGGCCAGTCGGGCCACTTGTTGTTCCACCTGGGCAAACAACCGGGCGGTGCGCTGCAGATACCAGTCCGGTACCGGCGCCGCCTTTTGCATGCGATGCATAAAGACCATCTGCCACAGGGCGGTCTGATCCCGGGCCAGGTCCAGGTAAGCGCTGGCCATGTGATGCAGGGCCTGCTGCGGGGAGGCGGTTTTCCCGGTCTCCATCTGCGCCAGCAAGGCATCCAATGTGGCCGCGTTGGCATGCAGGATCAGGTCATCCAGGTTGGCGAAAACGTGATAGAGCATGCCCGGGGTATAACGGATACGTTCCGCCACCTTGCGCACGCTGAGTTTCGCCAGCCCCTGTTCCGCCACCAGTTCGCGCACCGCATGAACGGCCAGCGCCTGCAGTTCCTCGCGGCTGTGTTGGTTACGACGTGCCACCGGTCTTCCTTATCGCTGATGCCATTTCCACATAGTCCTTGTGGGAGCGGTCGTTCGACCGCTCCCCCGGATGATCTGGTTCAGGACGTTTGCAGTCTTGCCAGAATCACCCGCGCCCGCTCGGTCTGACTGTCACCGATGCCGGCATCGGCCATGCGCCTGTCCAGACTGTCGCTCTGACTCTCGCCGGTCTGCCAGTCACAGTGGATCTCACTGTGCCACAACAGACGGCATTCTTCCTGCCGTTGTTGGATTTGCTGCAGAGTCTGTTTGCTGTCGCTGAGTCGTTCGGCAAGACCGCGCCCCTGAGCGTCCCGATTCTGACTCTGCCCGAACAGAGCCTCCTGGGTTCTGGCCAGGGACTGGTCATGACGCAGGGTTTTCAACTGGTCTGCCGCTTGCTGGATGAAGCGCTGGTATTCCGCTTCCTGCTGGTTGAGGGCAATGCCCTGTTGTTCCAGGCGAGCCTGTTGCTGTTCAAGATCCGCCAGCCGTTTGCCGATATCAAGCGCCAGCGCATCCTTGCTGGCGGCCAGGGCCTGGCGGGCACCCTTTTCGTAGTAGCCTATCTGACCGAGCAGCTCGTCGCTGCGACGGCGGTTAAGTTTTTGCTCCGCCATCAAACGCGCCAGCTGCCGGCGGGCATCACGCAGGGACTGCTCGGTTTCATAGAGCTGCTGATCGAGCAACAGCATATCGTTGGCATTGACGATCTGTTCCATGCTGACACGGGCCTGGCCGCGCATCAGGGTTTTCAGTTTGTTCCAGGCGGTGGCCATGATGATTCTCCAGAGCTTGGTCGTTAGTCAGAGGCCTGACGACACCACGAGGGTTTCACCAGGCCGGCGTCAGGCGTTGTTCACTCCGTGTATTCCTTGAGCAGGCGCTCGGTCTTCGCCTCGCTGATGCGGTTGATCAGTCGCCGGGCTTCGTGGTCGTCGCGCAGGGTCTTGGCCAGGGTAATGGTGGAGCCCACCACGAACATGATGCCCATCACCAGGTAGCCCTTGATCCACAGGTCCGTTGGCAACCAGACGATGCCCAGCACCATCAGGCCGAGGCTGATGCCAAAGGCCGCCTTTACATAGAACAACCAGCCGCCGGAATGGCGTTGAATCGCACTCTCATCCATGGGGGTTCCCTCTCGGTATCTATCGTTGTTTTATTTAACGACGTTTAATAAACACCATTACTAAACATCGTTCAATAAAGAGGGTGTTACCGATTATGTGGCGGGGTGTTCAATAGGGATGGGGAGGCTCAGTCAGCGAGGAAGATCCGGCGCGCCGGGGCGACGACCCACCGGTCGGGCCGGGTTGCCGGCGACAATGGTCCAGGGTTCCACATCCCGGGTCACCACCGCGCCCATGCCAACCACCGCATGGTCGCCAATGGTGACGCCATCCACGATACCGGCCCGAGCCCCGACCCAGACATCCCGGCCGATGCGGATCCCCTTCGAGGTCACTGGTTGCTCGCGAACCAGCCGATCCGCATCCAGTCCGTGGTTAAACGCATAGAGGGTGCAGTAAGCGGCAATGCGGCTGTCGTCGCCGATATGGATGCCCTCTGCACCGCCATCCAGGGTCACATGATGGTTGAGGCTGACCCGTTCGCCCAGGCGGACCGGACCATGAATAACGCAATCTGCGGCGATCTGGCTGCCATCACCCACGATAATGTCGCGACCCGGCTCAGCCAGCAGCACCGCCTGGGGCGCCACAAAACAGTCCTGCCCGAAGCGCACCGTCTCCAGCGCCATCAGACTGTGCTGAATATCCCGCTGCCAGGGCTCTGCCCAGGCACGATGCTTCGCTTTCAGGCGACCGTACAGCCAGGGCATATAAGCCAGGCGTTTCTTGTGTTGTTCGCGGTAGTCGGGGTGAGTCATGGCACTCTCGATATATCCGTAGGAGCGGCGCTTGAGCCGCAAACCATACTTGCGAGGTCTTCGCAGGTAGATTCGCGGCTCAAGCGCCGCTCCTACAATTAACAATACGAGTTTAGCAGCCAGCCCGGAATGCAGTAGCATTGTCCGCAAATCATAAGGAGTGTGTTGCATGAAACAGCTTTGGGTAGTGGTGGGACTGTTGGCGTTGGGCGGCTGTCAGAATATGGAAGGCATGATGCCCTGGGTGGACATGGGCAACCAGATGGCCAAGAACGCCGGCTATGACACCGACTCGAAACTGGCAGCAGGCATCAAGGAAACCCTGATCACCGGCACCGACCGGGCCAGCACTCAGCTCTCCCAAACCGGTGCGTTCAATCTGAAACTGCCCGCCGCCGCCCAGCCAGTGGCGGATACCCTTCGCCAGTTCGGCTTCGGCAGCTATGTGGACAAGCTGGAAACCGCCATGAACCGGGGCGCGGAACAGGCGGTGGCGGAAGCCACCCCGGTCTTCAAGCAGGCTATTACCAACATGAGCGTCAATGATGCCCTGGGGATTATTCGCGGCGGCGATACCGCAGCCACCGCCTATTTTCGGGGAGAGACCGAAAGCAGCCTGCGCCAGCGCTATCAGCCGATTGTGGAAGACAACCTGAAAAAGACCGGTTTCTATGACCAGTACAAGAGCCTGCTTACGGTGTACGATAAGTTACCACTCACTAACAAGCCCAATATGAACCTGGAAAGCTACGTCATCGACAACAGCATGGACGAGCTCTACACCCGCATTGGCGAACAGGAATCCCTGATCCGCCAGAACCCCATGCAACAGGGCAGTGCGCTGATCGGCGCGATATTTGGTGCAGACCAGGACGAGTAAAGCGGGGGTTTTAAGTAGGCGCGTTGGCGATTACCCGTGGAACATGCTGCCCGAACTGTTTTGAAGCCGCTGTAGGAGCCCCTCTTGAGGGGCGAACCACGCGTCAGCGTGAAAATCGCCCGCAGGGCGATCAGGAATATCAGAGCTTGGCAGGCTCCAATGCGGACCCGCCTCGCTACGCTCGGTTCGCCCCTCAAGAGGTATATTCGCTACGCTCACCCTCCGGGCCGCACTGCACTACGTGCGTTACTCCGCTACGCTCCGTTCCTACAGGAGCGTCGTAGAAAGTGTGGCGGTGTTTAAGAAGCGGGGGATCGCGCCGCCAGCGACGCTCCTACGGCATCGGTTGGTTACGCCACCTGCGCTGCCGTCAGCAGGGCAAAACGATTGAGGATGGTGCTGGCATCGTCGCATTCGCGCACTTCCGGCAAATGGCTATCCACCTGTTGCTGAGTGAGGCCCTCACCGCGCAAGGCCTGCAGGTAGGCACGCATCACATCAGCGCTGAACTCCGGATGAAACTGCACGCCCCAGACCCGGTCTCCGTAGCGAAAGGCCTGGCAGGCGTCGTGGCCGTTGCTGGCCAGGACCATGGCGCCGGGGGGCGGAGTCAGTACTGACTGACGGTGCACCACTTGTGCCCACGGGTGTCCGGTAATGGCGCCTAACAGGGCATCCTGTCGACCGGCACCGGTCAATCGCAGGGCAACCGTGCCCACTTCCAGACCCATGGGGTTATCCGCTACTTCGCCACCCAGGGTGCGAGCCAGCAGCTGGTGACCAAAACACAGCCCCAAAACCGGCATCTGCACCGCCTCGTGGACCAGGGTGTATAACCAGCGCATCAATGTCCGCATCCATGGCGCCTGATCGGTGACCATGGCGTGGGAACCAGCAATGACCACACCCGCCAGCTCGCTCAGAGCAGGAAACGGCCCTCCCTGTTCCGCATCAATCACCATGACACCGGTGGCCGCCCCCAGTCCCTGGTGTATCCAGGCCTCGAAGTCACCGTAGTGGGCGCTGATCTGCGGGAAGGTGCTGCCGGTCTTGATGATGGCAATGGGTTTGCTGTGATTCATGGCCTTTCCACCGTACTGTCCTTGTCTGGTTTCCTTTATACAGAGCAAGGGCTGTACCAACTTTTCAGTAGCAAGTTGAAAGTTCAAAGTTGAAAAGCGCGGACAGGTTATGGTGCCAACGGATACTCGCTGGCGCCGCGCCGCAAAGAGAGCAAAGAGCCGTCGGCTCCAGCAACCGGTTCCGTCGCTTTTCCCGTTGCGGCGCGGCAAAAGCGTTCAACGGTTAGCAGACGCCTTTATCGCGCTTTTGAACTTTCAATTTTGAACTTTCAACTCAAATCCCGATGCCGCGGGCAGGTGGTGAGGTGATCGTTGACCATGCCGGTAGCCTGCATAAAGGCATAGACGATGGTGGGGCCAACAAATTTGAAGCCGCGTTTTTTCAAGACCTTGCTCATGGCCTCTGCCACCGGGGTGACAGCGGGCACCTCCTTAAGAGTATGGAAATGATTGATCTGCGGGCTACCATCGACAAAGTCCCAGAGAAAATCACTCAGCGTCAGGCCTTCATCACGCAGGGCCAGATAGGACCGGGCGTTGCCGATGGTGGCAGCCACTTTCAGACGGTTGCGAATAATCCCCGCATCCTGGAGCAGGGCGGCTACCTTGCGGTCGTCGTAGCGAACGATCTTTTCCGCGTCGAAACCATCGAATACCTTGCGATAGTGCTCGCGCTTGCGCAGCACGGTAATCCAGCTCAGGCCCGCCTGAGCACCTTCCAGGTTCAGGCATTCGAACAGGGCCCGATCGTCGTATTCGGGAACCCCCCACTCATGGTCGTGGTAGTGCTGGTAGAGCGGATCATCCCCGCACCAGGGACAGCGTTCGTTCATGGCATCTCTCTTCGCGTTTTTCACAATAAAAGGACGCTTCGTCATCAGCAAACGGCCAGATCACCGGTTTACTGCGCAGCCTCGACCCATGCCGATAAAGCAGGGGCACCTGAACAAGCCGTTTACAGGCCGCATGGCACTTCCTTGCTATCAGGTGAGTGCTGCATCGACATTACCGGAGCTGGCCTGGTGCGTCATTCTACCGGTTCACTCCTGACACCCTGCTGTCAGTAGGGGTCCGGCCAGCGGTATCACCGGCCCGGTCGGCCCGGTATACTTGGCGCCTTTCGCGGCAATCGAACTCGAACAACAGGATTCAGCATGGCGGAACAACCGCAGACGGACATCATGACATTCCAGGGCCTGATTCTGGCCCTGCAACAGTACTGGGCCGAACAGGGGTGCGTAGTAGTACAGCCCCTGGATATGGAAGTGGGCGCGGGTACCTTTCACCCCTCCACCTTCCTGCGCGCCATCGGCCCGGAAAACTGGAACAGTGCCTATGTGCAGCCGTCTCGCCGGCCCACCGACGGCCGCTACGGGGAAAACCCCAACCGGCTGCAGCACTATTACCAGTTCCAGGTGGTATTGAAGCCATCGCCGGACAATATCCAGGAGCTGTATCTGGGGTCGCTGCGTATGCTCGGCTTTGATCCGCTGGTGCACGATATCCGCTTTGTGGAAGACAACTGGGAATCGCCCACGCTGGGTGCCTGGGGTCTGGGCTGGGAAGTGTGGCT
>OJBR01000057.1_pt1 | contig 62570 bp, 49 predicted proteins | sample 1591161 | NCBI WGS metagenome assembly OJBR01 (sample SAMN05416803, study PRJEB24817) | seawater metagenome | isolation source: Sea water | place: Canada:Atlantic | collected 2013-07
CTATCCTCTTCGTCGGCAGCGTCAGATGTGTATAAGAGACAGATTTCTAACGGAAAACGAATACGGTTTTCAAAGGTTCCGCCCCATCGGTCGGTTCGTTTATTAGTATGTTGCGCAATAAATTGGTTGATGAGGTAACCTTCAGAGCCCATTAATTCAACGCCATCGTAGCCAGCCAACTTAGCTAATTCGGCCGAGCGTACATAATCACTGATTTGTTGCTCAACTTCTTCGTCGGATAATTCTTTCGGCATATAAGGGTTGATTGGCGCTTGAAGTGCAGACGGTGCCACCAATGCTTTGGTATAGGCATAGCTGCCTGCATGTAATATTTGCATACAAATCTTACCTCCCTCGGCATGCACAGCATCAGTTACCTGCTTATGAAGTATTACTTCTTTTTCGTCATCCATACGAGCCGCACCATGAAAAACCACACCACTCTTGTTTGGAGAAATGCCGCCTGTTACGATCATTCCAACGCCACCACGTGCGCGAGCCGCGTAAAATTTTGCGACTTTCTCATAACCACCTGGATCTTCTTCAAGGTTGGTATGCATAGACCCCATTAATATGCGGTTTTTAAGTATAGTAAAACCTAGATCTAAAGGTTTCAAAATATTCGGATATTGATTGCTTGTCATGATACGCTCTTTCATTGTTTGCTTTCCTTCACTGTTATCATAGATAGTGATATATTTTGTTGTGCTTCGTAGTGAACTCATGTTCCAACCAACAACATTTCTGGAACACAAGTCAGTCACTACGGTTAAATAAAGCCATTATTCCTGAATCCAAAGTCGAGTAAGAGGCATAGCATAGACGAACTATTTCTCTGGATCTTCTCATCGAGCCGTACCTTCAACGTAACAACTCTTCATTTATTTTCTCAAAGTCCATGATCATCCATGGACTTTGAAGTAGGACTGGTCAATACATATTATCTAAGGCTTGGACCAAGCAAAACCTTTTGCAAACGGATCTAGAGGCGTTTTAATTAAGTGATTGGCGTAGTTCGACATAGTCTTGTGTGCGATACCAATGAGAACATCAAATACATTTGCTTTAGTGAACCCTGCGTTTAGAAATAACTGGACTTCATCATCTTCCAGCCAGCCACGTTTACGTACCATTGATAAAGTAAACTGGCGAAGAGCTTCCAGTTTTTGGTTATCATATGCCTGCACTGCACGAGCAGTTTCAACAATGGCATCATCAATCTTATCCATTTTAGCGATGCCAGTGTGCCCAGCCATACAATACTCACAATTATGTTCCGCATTGATGGTAAACCATACTACATGGCGCTGCTCTGGAGTTAAGCTAGATTTCACAAAGAAGTGAGAGAGTGCCATATAAGCCTCAGCTGCCTGCGGTGACTCAGCAAGACCTGCAATCATGTTGGGCACCATACCCATGGTGCTCTTGGCTTTTTCTAAGCTTTTCTTCCCTTCTTCCGAGGCGGTTTCAGGTGTATGAATAGTAAATGAAGTCATGTGACTTTCCTTATTTTGTAAAAGATCATATTTATACTAATCATTTTGTACATAGTTGTACAGAATAAAATACAAATACTGTACAACTATGTTCAAAATGAACATAGTTGTACTTTCCAGCGGAAGTCCTGTTAAACAGTCGGTTAATCAAACATTGCAAGGAAAAGAAGCTACAAACCGGGTCTGCATATATCCTCTTCACGGGTAAAACGATAAGCACTATTATTAAAGGCCCCTAACAGTTCGTTCAAAATATACCTTAACTGCCTCTCTATGCATTATGTTCACGCCTAAACCTCCACTAATGTTAATATCAAAGACGCGAAGATACTTCATCTGGGGGCACCATTTTGAATAGTTTGTCAGTAGCTTGAAACAATCCCCTAAGTCTTCATGTTTATCAGCTTTCACGCTAAATTCAGAAATAGCCTTATCTTGGGTATGGTGCAAACTCTCACCGGCTTGCTTCAACTCTCACTATCTATTATTCCCTAATAGATCACGCTTTCTTTATTTTGTCTCTAGCTGTACAATAAAATTCATTAATGTAACTGTTGCTAGTAAACGTATTACAGTGTCAGAAAAAGGAGAGATGAAGTGGGAAGGCCCAGACAATTTAAACGTGACCAAGCAGTTGAAATAGCGATGCATGAATTTTGGCAGCAAGGCTATTCAGAAGTTTCAGTCAAGTCATTATGTCAAAAAATTGGGATAACGCGCTCTAGCTTCTACAACACGTTTGGCTCCATCGAAGTCCTATTTAGTGAGGCGGTGGACCTTTATAATTCCGACGCCCCTAGCCGAAAGTTTAAACCTGTGTATACAGAGGAGATGGGGAATTCGGCACAGTTAGAAACGCCAATCAATAGCATAAGAATTATGTTTTATACGCTATGTAAATTCCGAGCACGGGATCCTGAACACCGGGGTTGCCTGATTGTCAATTGTTTGGGAGAGCTTAATCACCTTAATGAACAAGTACGGACGGATATTTTAGGACGAATGCAGATGTTAAGAGATGAATTTCATGAAACTCTGAATCTAGCGGTTGATTTGGATGAATTACCAAAAGATACCGATACACATGAATTAGCACTCTCATTGCAGACCCTTGCAGTCGGAATAAATAGTATGTCAAAAATTGTTCATGCTGAGGAAGAATTGCTTGCTATCGCTAATTCCACATTGGATGGTCTTGGAATCAAAACCTAATTTACATATCACGCCAAGGAGCATCGACGAATCCTCGTAGGTTAACGAACCACAGAATAACAAAATGTTAACCTTGATTCAGCTCTCAATATTTTATTTCACATTTTGACCTTATTACTTTAACTGAAGATATATCTCACAAAGCCCCTCACTAAATTGGATCGTTACACCCTATACAATTCCTCAGGTGTTGGTTATTGGTTTCGCTTATTTTTTATTAAAAACATTACGATACAAAACAATCCACACGAAGATATCGCCACAAAATTTTCATTTGATTGTGATGATAAAAGTAATAAAAAACCTTTGTTTTTAGTTAGCCCTGAAAAACTGGAAACACAAAAAGGGCAAAGAAACAATCTCCCAACTTGCCAGAACTGCTGACGAAATCGCTCAACTGTAATAGGGCCTGTAGCCAATACAAGCGCAATTCCCACAATAATAGATAGTCCTAAAGAATTGCGCCACAAAACTGGATCAGTATCGAAGTAATATATAACCATTACTAAATACCAGATTACATAACACCAAAGGATCTGGATACCTGCTGGCATAGTTCTTAAATATTGGCGCATTATGTTCTTCTCTATATAAGGGATGATTTCACTTTAAGAAGCAAAGGACTAACATAAACTGTCCTCAACAAAGTACAACTTTATTGTTTTTACGTACTACCCGGGCTCGTTGCTTGTAAGCCAACAGTTCACTACCACCAACTATCCCCAGTAATTCAGACGTTGTGGACTCATTTAATTTGAGGCAGTCCAGTACGCGTTGTAATTTCCATACAGGAGCGGTGGCAACGACGCGAGTAGATTTTTTGTCTAGCAAAGTAAAGTTCATGCCGCTGAGCGCACCCGGCAACTTTTTCTCATTAGGATTATTTTCTGCCCAGTCATCAACACGGCGAGCTGATTCAAGTAATAAAGGAATAGAATCTTCGATAATAATCTTAAGCAGCCTTTCTATCATTTTCGGAATTTCATCATTAGCAACGAAATCGCCGCTGGACTTTGGATGGTCGGCCATTTTCTCTACCCAAGATGCAAGATATGGTGCTTTATCTTTCATTAGCTTACCAGGAGCTGGATCCAAATAGAGGTGTGCGTACAGAGGTCCAAATAGTGCAAAATCTCCAAGACAAGGTCGATCACCCAATAGGTATTCGTGCTGTTGAAAGTGCTCATTTAATAGAGATAGTAGCATTTCGTGTCGTTGTTCAACCGCTTCACAAATTTCAGCTGTTAGCCCCAGTTTTGGCATCAAAGAACGAAAACGCATCGATAATTTATTACCAATCCAGTATTTAATAGATTTTGGCGCAAACCTGAAAGCCATTCGGCCAAACTCAGGAAGAATATAGTCATAGTTCTCTGGGTAGTTCCAGCGATAATGTAAGCAAGAGAAAGGCACCATCCATTCATCTCCATAAACCTCCAACAGGGCGCTAGCCAGTTTTTGCTTAGGACCTGAGGGAGTAACGAGGTTACTTTTATTTTCCTCTTCAAAGTGGTCAATAATAGCACTACTGTCTTGCAGTACCTCGCCATCATCTAAAGAGACTACAGGGATATACATCGTACCGGTCTTTTTCTTAATAAAATTATATTGTTCAAGCATAGTCACAAATATCTCTTTATAAGATATGCTTTTGTATTGTAAATATGAACGTACTTTTGCTGTAAAAGGGGAGATTTTCAAGCCGTAAAGATTTATCATGATAGTGTTTCCTGCTAAAAAAAATATTATTTTTGGACCCTGTGTGAAATAAAAATAACCTTCAAAACAAACAAAGACTAAATGTTAACTTACCGTTGAATTACTAAAGTAAACTACCATTCTGGGTGAACAAAACTTCTTTAACATCATCCGTCATTTCTTCTTTTCGGAGAATTGTGTCCTTACCAATATCAATGGCTCGTCTTACTGCGGGGCGCTGCTTCATTGTTTCATTCCAGCGTTTTACATTCGGCCATCGATCCAGAGTATGTCCCATCGCTCGATAGGGACGAACCCAGGGAAAGGTAGCCATATCTGCAATACTGTATTCCCCGCACATATATTTCTTGCCTTCAAGTTGCTTATCTAAAACAGTCAGTAGTCTCATATATTCATTATCATAGCGATCTTCGGCATACTTTGATTTGTTAACATAATTTCTAAAGTGACCAAGCTGTCCAGTCATTGGGCCTAAACCGGACATTTGCCAAAATAACCATTGCATAATATCGTAGCGCCTACTGCTATCTATTGGAAGAAACAGCCCTGTTTTTTCTGCTAGATAAAATAGAATTGCCCCTGATTCAAATACGGAAATCTTCTTTTTGGGATTCCCATTATCTACAATAGCTGGCATTCGATTATTGGGACTTATCTTGAGAAATTCAGATTTAAATTGTTCTCCTTTACCAATATTGATTGGAACCACTCTATAATCCAAACCTGATTCTTCCAAAAAAATTGCGATTTTCCAACCGTTAGGTGTTGGCGCGAAAAATAAATCGATCATTGGTTACTCCCCCTGACGAATAGTAGCGGCTTTATAAACAAAAAAGCCTTATCCTATTCACTTTATAACTATTTCTCATTCAATTTGAACGGTTGAGATAAAGATATACCCTAACCGCACTACAATTGAAGTATCCTAACCAGCACTACTAATCGAGATATAAGCTTAATAAAATACAAACCGCATAATCATGTTTATAACAATCAATTTGCTCTATAAATATTCTGATTCAGAAAGTTATAGTTAACTTGACCGAAGTAGTACAAGAGAAAAGTTAGTAGACGACCTCTTCTTCCCATACGACTCCACTTGGGTTAACTGCGATCAAATCTTCTCGGTACTTAGACTCGATACTCATTCTTTTCAGCTTCATTGTAGCCGTCAATAGCTCGTTAGCTACGGTCCAAGGTGATTCAACAACAAAAAGTGCTGCTAATTTTTCATGTGATTCGAGTTCACTATTCAACTTAGCCAAAAACAAATTTAGACTGTCTACAATCTCATCATTTTCTCTACTATTTTCGACATTAAGAACTACAAGCGCCACTGGCTGCCGCATTCCGGAACCCATTACGCATGTCTGTTCAATATAGGGGTTATCTAAAACGAGGGATTCAATCGGTACAGGCGCAACATACTTACCTTTAGCGGATTTGAATTGTTCTTTGAGCCTGCCAATAATTTTCCAGATCCCGTGTTCATCAAATGACCCGCAATCACCAGTTTTAAACCACCCTTGTTCGAACTCTTCTTTATTAGCTTCTGGATTTTGGTAATACTCATCAAATACAGAATCACCTCTTATAAGAATTTCTCCTTGATCAGATAGTTTCATTTCAACTCCTTTGACAGGAACACCAATGCATCCTAATCGTTCTTCTAAAAATTGTGAATTCTTACATGCAGCTCCACTGGTCTCCGTCATCCCCCATGCTTCATAGATATCTATCCCAATTTGGTGGTACCAGTTCAACAGGCCGGGTGAAATAGGTGCAGTGCCTGAAATAAAACGTTTGCAGTGCTTAAATCCAAGCTTTTGACGAATTTGTGCCGCGACCTTTAAGCTTTGATCCGTTTTCAACAACTGTTGTAGATCACCATCCTTTATTTGAGAAAATACTTGAGATTGAAAGTTGGTCCAGAGTCTTGGAACTGATGCAAATAAAGTGACCTGAGCATAATGTAAATCTTGAACAAAAGTCTCCCTACTTTCATTGAAGAATACTTCCGTTGAATTGTAAATCGAGCCCATTATTGCAAAAGATCTCTCTGCTATGTGCGCCATAGGTAGATATGAGAGTATGCGGTTATGCGAGTCAACAAACCAGTCATCCAACCCTCTAATTCCAGCAGCAATATTATCGTGGGTAAGAACAACGCCTTTTGGTACGCCTGTACTGCCTGATGTATAAATAATAGTCAGAACGTCATTTTCGTCAGGGTGATTTATTTGAGTGAGCGGCGCATAATTATCTAACCAATTATTCCAGTGAAAATCGGGGTCTATCGTAGGATAGGGGAGCGCTATTTTGTTTAGAGTTTGACACGCACTTGCCGCTGCACTAGCATCATCAACCTTACCTACGAAGACGGCTTTCGCTCCACTGTGACTTAGAACGTGCTTAATCGTTTTGGCATTTGCGGAGGGGTAAATGGGTACACTGATCATACCCGCCATCATTATTGCAATATCCGTCACTATCCATTCAGCGCAGTTATGCGCAAGAATAGCAATTCGTTCGCCCTTTTGGTACCCCTGGGCCAGCAAGCCTGAAGCAATCTTTCTCGCCATCACATCGACGTCTTTAAAGGAATAGGTATTCCATTGACTATTGACGGGTTGATGCAAATAAGCTTGTTCAGGGTTCTGTTCAACTCTATGAGAAAATTGCTGAAGTGGTAATAAATAGTTCATGATAAATCTCGCTTTTGGTAAATTAACACACCATAACAATGGTATTAAGTTTTTCAGAAAAGAATCCTATACCTAATGAAGTTCACTATATTCTAGTAAGGTGAGGCTTTCTTTTCTGAGCTAAGGCCTTCAAGTTGAACCAGTTTAATTTTGAGGTTCTCATCGATTGGCTGTTGTCATTGCGATCGCTAGTTAAGGGCAATCTCTGCCAGCTGGCTCAGATCTTTTTGTAACGCAGCCGCAATATCATCACCTAATCCAGCCTTAGTCCTTGATTTGGTGATTCGATATGCATTCATGTCCAATCGGGCTAACTGCGTCGCAACAGTCTCAGCTCGAGATAGTAATGTACTTTCATCCACAGACTCATCCAGATAACCTGCGGAAACTGCCCCTTGTGCATCGTAAAGCTGTGCCAAATCTACTGCTTTTAACGCATGGTTTTTGTTCAACCTAGCCTTAGTCAGTTCTACTCCGAAATGAGGTAGTGGCATGCCAATTGAAACCTCATTTAGTCCTATTTTATAGTTTCCCTTGATGCCAACTCTATAATCTACAGATAACAGCATCATTGCCCCCATAGCCATAGCATGGCCGCTGGCCGCAATTATTACGGGTGTTCTAAATGTTATTAGGCGTTGAGCAAGTAAACCTCCTGCTTCCAATAAGTTACTCATTTTCTCACCACCTTGAGCCATTATTTTTAGATCAAAGCCTGCAGAAAACTTACCTGCACGACCTGTGATGATTACAACCTTTTCCGCCTTTGTAGCTCGGTCAAGTGCAGTATTTAGCTGCTCGAACATATCAAATGAAAGGGCATTAGCCTTGCTGTCATCCATTTTAATAACGTAGTAATCTTGTTCTTCTCTTACTTCAATTAAGTTAGCCATTGTATGAGCCTCGCGTGTGTTAATTTATTTGAATTTGTTAACTTTCTCAGACGAATTTTTATTAATCATGTTTAGCTGCATTAATTCCAATCCCATCTAAGGTAGAATTTGCAATAGCATTTAAGCCTTCTTCAGCATGAATAATTTTAGACATACTGTTTATTCCAACTGCAAGGGTCTGTAATGACAGCGCCAATTTATGTGTATCTGTATGTTTTGGCAATTCCCCCAGATTTACCGCCAAACGTAGAGTTTTATGGAATTCACCCCTTAACACCTGAATTCGCCCTAAAATATCTGTCTGTGCTTGTGCATTGAAATGATTTAAGTCACCCAAGCAATTGATAATCAAGCACCCTCTGTGTTCAGAATCTCTTGCCCGTAATTTACATAACGTCTGAAACATACTTCTGATGCTATTGACCGGTGTTTCTAAGTTACCTTTATCTTCTTCTTCGCTTGAGTATGCAGTTCTTAGTTTACGAATAGGTGCATCGTATTCATAAAGATCTAAGACCTCAGCAAAGAGCAACTCGATGGACCCAAATGTGTTGTAAAAACTAGATCGCGATATCCCAATTTTTTGAGATACTGACTTGATTGAAACTTCCGAATAGCCATGCTGCCAAAATTCATGCATCGCTATTTCGACTGCTTGGTCACGATTAAATTCTATGATCCTTCCCATTTCATCGCCTTCCTTTCGCCTAATGACTTTATAGTACACTAGTGTACAAAATAAAAAAAGAGTGTTTTCGTTGTTACCGTAAAATTATTGTACATAACTGGACAAAATAACAAAAAGATGTTTTACTGATTTTGTTCACTAGTGTACAAAAGCTGAAGGAGGCGTTTAAATACTAATTGTATATAAAACTACAATTAGCAGAAAAAAGCGTTTTCGATATATGTCATCTTTAACTGTTCTGATTTTATATTCACTCAATCAGCAGGGAAGATAATGCGCCAGTTTAGTCACAAGAATGTAAATTTTTTTGGTTTAATTGATAAATACATCGAACACTGATTATTTATCCTTTCAAAAAACAATGACTCCCGTAAATCATACGGGATGGATTAACTATATTATAAATATTGAGGCTTAAATATGATATTTTCAGGTAAAACCATATCGGTAACGGCCCTTGAAAACGGCATTGCTGAACTTACTTTCAACCTTGAGGGTGAGTCTGTAAACAAGTTTAATGCCCTGACAATTGGAGAGCTAAAGCAGGCCGGAGCAGCTTTAAAAAAGGCTAGCAACGTTAAAGGCTTGATTGTAACCAGTGCTAAAGATGTCTTCATTGTGGGAGCTGATATCACTGAATTTGGTAAAAACTTTACCGTCAGTGAACAGGAAATTTCTCAAGGAATTCTGGAAACCAATAAATTGGTTTTCAACCAAATCGAAGACCTGCCTTTTCCAACAGTGACCGCAATTAATGGCATTGCTTTCGGTGGCGGTTTGGAAATGGCACTAACAACTGATTACCGAGTGATGTCTACGACTGCAAAAATTGGACTGCCAGAAACCAAACTCGGTATCATTCCTGGTTTTGGTGGCACTGTACGTCTACCTCGCGTTATAGGCGCCGATAATGCGATTGAGTGGATTGCCGGAGGTAAAGATCATAAAGCTGAAGCGGCTCTAAGCGCCGGCGCTGTTGATGCCATTGTTGCTCCTGATAAGTTACGTGAAGCTGCAATCGATCTGGTTGAAAAATGCATTGCTGGTGACTTTGATTATAAAGCCAAACGTCAAGAAAAGCTTGAACCACTGAAACTAAATGACATTGAAGCTATGATGTCCTTTGAAAGTGCCAAAGCTTTTATTTCTGGTAAGGCCGGACCACATTATCCTGCCCCAGTTACTGCCGTTAAAGTGATTCAAAAAGCCGCTAAGATGGACCGCGACGATGCTCTTTACGAAGAAGCAAAAGCCATAGGTAAATTAACTAAAACCGAAGTTGCTCGAAATCTAATAGGTCTGTTCTTAGGGGATCAGGCTCTAGGAAAAGCTGGTAAAGTGTGGGCTTCTAAAGGTAGTAAAGTTAAGTTAGGTGCTGTTCTTGGTGCAGGTATTATGGGAGGTGGTATAGCTTACCAGTCGGCTCTAAAAGGCACTCCAATTGTTATGAAAGATATAGCTCAAGCTGGTATCGACCTAGGATTATCCGAAGCAAGTAAACTGCTGTCCAAGCGTGTTTCTCGTCGTCGAATGACTCCGGATCAAATGGCAGGAACTTTAAACAAGATTCAACCATCATTGAGCTATGATGGCTTCGACAAAGTTGATGTCGTTATTGAAGCGGTTGTGGAGAATCCAAAAGTTAAACATGCCGTGCTTGCAGAAGTCGAGAAGCATATTCGCGAAGATGCCGTATTGACTTCCAATACCTCTACCATTTCTATTGACTTTCTTGCAAAAGCGCTAGAACGCCCAGAAAATTTCTGTGGAATGCACTTTTTCAATCCTGTTCACCAGATGCCTTTAGTAGAAGTTATTCGAGGTGAAAAAACTTCTGATGAAACAGTAGCTCGCACTGTTGCTTATGCTTTAGCAATGGGTAAAAAACCTGTTGTTATCAATGACTGCCCTGGCTTCTTGGTAAATCGCATCCTTTCACCTTACTTCAATGCTTTTACACGTCTTGTTAAAGATGGTGCTGACTTTAGCAAAATCGATAAGGTTATGGAAAAGTTCGGAATGCCTATGGGTCCAGCTTACCTGACCGACGTTGTTGGTATTGATACTGGCGTACACGCGGGAAAAGTGATGGCTGAAGGTATTCCAAATCGCATGAGCAATGATTACACCACAAGTCACGAAGTACTCTACAAAGCTGAACGTTATGGACAGAAAAATGGTAAGGGTTACTACACTTACGAAGTCGATCGTAAGGGTAAACCTAAGAAAGTCGTTGATGATGCTGTTAAAGAAATTCTAGCGGCTGTAGTTGATGCACCTAAGGAATTCAATAATGAGGAAATCCTTGAGCGCATGATGATTCCAATGTGTCTGGAAGCCGTTCGTTGTCTTGAAGAAAATATAGCTACTTCAGCTAATGATGTTGATATGTCCTTGATTTACGGCATAGGTTTTCCTCCTTTTCGCGGCGGCCCTCTGCACTACATACAAGATATAGGTATTGCTAAGTTTGTAGCCATGACAAGTAAATATATAAGTTTTGGCGAAAGTTACCAAGCTACTGAAAAATTAATTGAAATGGCAGCTAGTGGCGAAGTTTTCTTCCCAGAAATGGCCTAACATAAAATTACTATTGGAGATTCAAATATGAATTTAAATCCTAGAGATGCTGTGATCGTTGATTTTGGTCGTACAGCTATGGGGCGAGCTAAAAATGGCGCCTACCGTTTTACCCGAGCAGAGGATATGTCCGCAGATCTTATCAACGGTTTATTTGCTCGCAATAACAAATTGGACCCTTCAGAAGTGGAGGATGTTATCTGGGGCTGCGTAAATCAGACTAAAGAGCAAGGTATGAATATTGCTCGGATGATGTCGCTAATGACTGTAATTCCTCACGGAGCAGCAGGTCAAACTGTTAACCGCCTGTGTGGCTCTTCAATGTCTGCGCTGCATACCGCTGCACAAGCGATCATGACCGGAAATGGTGATATGTTCGTTGTCGGTGGTGTTGAACATATGGGCCATGTTGCTATGAACCATGGTGTTGATATCAACCCTCGTTTAGCAAAACATGTTGCAAAAGCCGCGGGTATGATGGGTATGACCGCTGAAATTTTAGGTGCGCAACATGGCATTACTCGCGAACAACAAGATCAGTTTGGTGCCCGTTCACATCAGTTGGCACATAAAGCGACTATCGAAGGTCGTTTCAGCGATGAAATTATTGCATTGGATGGTCACGATGAAAATGGCTTTAAGATACGAATGACAGCCGATGAAACCATTCGCTCTGAGACAACCGTTGAGTCATTAGCTCAACTTAAACCGGCATTCAACCCAAAAGGTGGCACCGTAACAGCCGCCACCTCTTCTCAAATTACAGATGGAGCTTCTGCCATGATTATCATGTCAGCAGAACGAGCCCAAGCATTAGGCGTTCAACCACTAGCAAAGATTAGTTCTATGGCTGTAGCAGGTGTGGCCCCATCTATTATGGGTTATGGGCCTGTTCCTTCCACTCGAAAAGCACTAAAAAGAGCTGGCTTAACAATGTCTGATATTGATTATGTTGAGTTGAATGAAGCTTTTGCCGCACAAGCTTTACCTGTATTAAAAGACCTTCACCTACTTGATAAAATGGATGACAAGGTAAACCTGCACGGTGGCGCGATTGCTTTAGGACACCCATTCGGTTGTTCTGGTACTCGAATTACCGGCACTTTACTAAATGTTATGCGTCAACGGGAAGGCACTTTTGGTGTTGCTACTATGTGCGTAGGTTTAGGGCAAGGGATCACAACTATTATTGAACGATTAAAATAATTTAATTGAGTTAGCCCTGAATCGTAGGGCTATCTCTCGCCTGAAACTTACAAAATAAACTAAATATTTGAGGATATAACAAAATGGCCGATTATAAAGCCCCTTTGCGAGATATAGATTTCGTAATGAACAAATTGTTAGGATTTCCAGCGCATTATGCTGCCTTACCAGGAAATGAAGAACTAAGTCAGGAAGTTGTTTCTGCTGTTCTAGAGGAAAGCGCAAAATTCAGTGAAAATGTACTAGCTCCTATGTATCGTGTCGGAGATATTGAAGGTTGTCAGTGGGATGATGGTAACGTATCAACTCCTACAGGCTTTAAAGAAGCATACCAACAATACGTTAAAGCTGGCTGGCCTTCTATGACGCATAGTTCCGAATTTGGTGGGCAAGACTTACCTAATTCGTTGGGTATAGTGACATGCGAGTTAATTGGTACTGGAAACTTTGCTTGGGGTGCCTATCCTGTACTCTCAACCGGAGCAATGAATACCATCAAGGCACACGGTACGGATGAGCAAAAATCAGCTTTTCTCCCTAACCTAGTTTCAGGTAACTGGACTGGAACCATGTGCTTGACCGAGCCTCACTGCGGAACGGACCTAGGTCTATTAAGAACCAAAGCAGCCCCTAACTCTGATGGCTCATATTCTGTTTCTGGAACCAAGATTTTCATAACTGGTGGAGATCATGATATGGCAGATAATATTGTTCATATTGTACTGGCTAGAATCGAAGGCGCACCTGCAGGCACTAAGGGGATATCTTTATTTGTTGTTCCTAAATTCAATGTAGATGCTGAAGGTAATATTATTGATCGTAATGCTGTAAACTGTGGTTCCATTGAGCATAAAATGGGAATTCATGGTAGTTCTACCTGTGTGATGAATTTTGATTCAGCCAAGGGGTTCTTGATAGGTCAGGAAAATAAAGGTCTTTCCGCAATGTTTACCTTTATGAATGAAGCTCGTATAGTGACAGCAAGTCAGGGCTATTGTCATGCAGAATTAGGTTTTCAAAAATCACTAGAATACACCCGTGAACGATTACAAATGCGCTCACTTTCTGGACCTAAAAATCCTACAGGACCTGCCGATCCAATAATTGTTCACCCCGATGTACGTCGTATGCTGATGAGCCAAAAAGTGTTTTCTGAAGGCGGTCGTATGTTGGTATATTACTGTGCTCAATTGGTTGATTTAACACTAGCAGCAGCAACAGAAGAAGAACGTAAGAATGCTGATAATCTACTGACCTTTTTGACACCTATTGCAAAGGCTTTTATTACTGAAACCGGCTTTGAATCTGCAAACATGGCAATACAGTGTTTTGGTGGACATGGATTTATCAGTGAGTGGGGCGTTGAACAAAATCTGCGTGATTGTCGAATTTCCACATTGTACGAGGGTACAACGGGTATTCAGGCGTTGGATTTATTAGGACGAAAAGTACTTGGTTCGGGCGGTAAAATGTTGCAGTCTTTTACTAAGATTATTCACTCATACTGTCTAGAGCATCAAGATAACGTTGCAATGCAAGAATTTATCAAACCGTTAGTTGATCTCAATAAGGAATGGGGAGAGATTACTATGTCTGTGGGTGCTAAGGCGATGGAAAACCCTGATGAAGTGGGTGGCTCATCTGTTGATTATCTAATGTATTCAGGCTATGTAACTTATGCATACTTCTGGGCTCGTGCAGCGGAGACTGCGCTGAAAATATTAGATACAGACTCTGCCGATGAAGACTTTTGCAAATCTAAAGTTGCAGCGGCGAGATTCTACTTTCAACGAATTCTTCCCCGTACTCGAACTCATGTAGTCACTATGCAATCTGGAGTAGAAAGTTTGATGGCTTTGAATGCCGATCAGTTCGCTTTTTAATCATTGCTATGAAATTAATTGAACTAGGGTGACCCTAGTTCAATTACCTCTATACAGGCTTAGTAATAACAGTCTGCTTAAGTTAGAATTACTGCGCATCAATACAATGCCAGAAAAACCTATGAAAGATACCGTTACTTACCTTCCCATACCAATCCCTGATAATAATGAACTCTTAGAAATAGCCGAGGGCGTTTATTGGTTGCGCTGTTCCATGCCATTCAAATTAGATCATATTAATCTCTGGTTAATAGAAGAATCGGACTCATGGGTAGTGATTGATACAGGAGTGAACCTCAAATCGACAAAACACATGTGGCAGCAGGTAGTAAAATCACACTTAAAGGGTAAGCCAATCACCAAAGTGATTTGCACTCATATGCATCCAGATCATTTAGGCCTTGCCGAATGGTTATGCCAAGAGCATGATGCACAGCTATATATGACTCAAGGTGAATTTCAGGCCTATCAGGCAATTCTTCAAAAAATCTCTAGTAAAAATTATGAACTGGATTTTGAATTTTTTGAACGTGGTGGTGTTAGTCAGCAAGAAATAAAGAATTACGATAAATTTATCAATATATACAAAAGCTACATTACACCAATTAATCGACCATATCAGCGATTAAAAGCAAATGATAGCTTACTACTTGGTGATAATGAATGGCAAGTGTTTATCGGAAGAGGCCATTCCCCCGAGCATATTTGTTTGTGGTGTCCATCGCTTAATATCTTCATTTCTGGCGATCAACTGTTACCTACAATTTCACCAAATATCAGCGTGCATAGTGACTTTCCAGAAGCAGATCCCTTAACTCAATGGATTGATTCTAATCAGGCAATGCTAAGGCTACTTAAACAAGATACGTGGATATTACCTGCCCATGGTAAGCCATTTATCGGGGGCAATTATCGAATCGAGCAACAACTAGCTGAGATAGAGTCAGATTTAGCTAAATTATTATCATTTTGCCAATACCCGTGCTGCGTCATAGATGCATTCCCGGTTCTATTTAAGAAAAAAATCAATGACTCGAACCTGTTTATGGCCTTTGGCGAGGCACAGGCACATTTTAATTGTTTATTAGTGCGGGGCTTAATTAACAAGGTCCCAGATGACGAAACCTTGGTGAATTATCAAGCTTATTAGTGCGTTCCAGTTACTCTTCAATGCCTAATTTGGTATAAATTGCATAGCTGGCTAGGGTGACCAAGTTATTGGGTGTATTGCCGAGATATTGACATATACGCCCATTCTATTGAAATCTAGAAATCATCGATTTCAGAAAAAATGGTTAATCATTTACATGTCATCACGTTTATGAATAAGTTTCCACTTAGATGGACTAATACCATAACGCTTACTGAAGGCAAATGAAAAAGCGGCACTGCTTTGGTAACACAATAAATCAGCTATTTGATACATATTTAAAGTTGAGTTTGTTAGATACATTTCTGCTTTTTCAAAACGTAAGTTATCAAGAATTTTTTGATAACTCGTTCCAAACGCTTTCAGCTTTTGTTGAAGTGTCCTTTTTTGCAGCGGGAAAAATTTTACAACTTCATCTTCAGAGCAGATTCCAACTTCCAAATTTTTGGCAATATAATTGCTAACTTCGTCAACTATGTTTTGATGTTTTAAGTTTTCGAGATTCTTGTTAATTTGATTTGAAATAGTTTGATGTAAATACACATCTTCAGCATTCAGTTTTATATTCAAATCAGCTTGATGAAACGCTATACCATCATAATCGCCATTAAAAATAACACGTGTTTTAAACAATTTTCGATAAAAAGCAGCATCATTCGGCTCGGAATAGGAAAAAGAAATAGAAATGGGTTGCCAATTTTCTGACGATAGACCTCTTAAGAGATTCCAACTTAATGATACGGCTACTTGTCGTGCTTGTCTCGATAGAGCAATTTGATTTGACTCATAAGTAGAAGAATATATAGCAACCCCACGATCAACCATTAAGCTACGTCTAACTCCTGTAACGCTCAAAGAAAGATGCTTAATAATAACATTTATACCTTCTTCAAAAGTTGATGCTGAACGAATCAGCAATCCAAGTAAGCCTAAACTTTGAATACTAACTCTTGATCCAAGTAATAAGCCAAAATGCTCACATTTAGTTTCTTTACTAGCAATTTCAACTAAATTAATTACCGATTCAAGTGGTACAACAGCGTCAGAAGAGTCAATAACATTACCTGAAATACCCGCCATTTTCATTAACCTTAACGGATTTACTCCTAATTCTTTAATCAACTCTATACAAGGTTTTAAGGAGCCTGCTCTTATGTAATATGCCTTCATATCAATTCTCTCACTCATACATTTACGCGTAAATTATAAACTATTATGCGTAAATTATAAATCTTTAGTTGACTATAGTGGGTAAGATAATAATTAGAATGTGAACTTGACAGAAATTCAACAAGAGGAAATTAGCATGCAAAAAAAATATATTACAATAATGATACTTGCAGCATTAACGAACCAGTCATTTGCTGAAACTGTGGTTCCAGAGGCCAGTACAGATAAAAGTAAAAAAATAAGTTTAGAAACTATAGTCGTGACAGCTCGAAAAGTAGCAGAGAATATACAAGAAGTTCCTGTCGCGGTTACTACAATGAAAGGTGATGATATACGCGCTAATAACTTAGCCTCTTCTAGAGATGTGTTGAACTTTACTCCTGGGGCTGAGTATACGGCTACCACACCAGAAACGTCTGGTTTGAGTATTCGAGGTATCAGCTCTGGCGGTGGTGGTACTTCAAGTGATACGGGAGTACTAGTCGTGGAAGATGGAGAAGTTATCTCTCGTAACTTTATGCAAAACAACAAGGTATTTGATCTCGAACGAATTGAAGTGTTGCGCGGACCACAAGGTACTACTTATGGTCGAAATGCAACAGCAGGTGTTATCCATTTCATCAGCAATCGCCCATCTGATTACAATGAAGGCAAAGTAACAATCAATGTTGGGAATTATAATTTAAAGTCCATTGAAGCCTTTGTTAACGGGGAGTTATCAGAGAATATATCTGGTCGCTTAAGCGGCATTTATGAGAGTAGAGATGGTTACTCTAAAGATGCAATATCAGGTGAGAGTTTAGATAATGAGAAGTCTTATGCGGTGAAGACTCAATTTTTATATGAACCTGATGATAGCTTTAGTTTATTATTTAAAGCACATGCTTCTGACCTACAAAACGATCACCCTTCAACGCGCAAGAACTCGAATTATGATGAGCCACATATTACCAGTATTCCGGGCATAGGCACCATTTATGAATATACTGAAGTCAGTGATGACCCTTGGGAAATAGTCAATGGTGAATCAGATTATAATTTGAAAATTTGGGGAGCAAGTGTTGAAATACAAAAGCAATTTGAGTCTGTGAACTTATTTTCATTATCAAGTTTTAGAAATGGAGAAAACACTGCAATAGTGGACCATTTGGGAACGCCAAATGATCTAGTCGTTGAAAACTCAGAAAATGATGCACAAGTCTTCTCACAAGAGTTAAGAATTGACAATGCTGGTAAAGGTGAACCGCTAGAATGGCAACTAGGCCTTTTCTATCTACATGAAAAACATGCACGTGATGAGTTACGGGAAATCTTACCTGATGTAACAGGCACTTATCAAACAATATCCACAACCAATGAGACAAATAGTCTGGGTGTTTTTGGTGAAGTCACTTATAACATTACAGAAAAAACTAACCTAGTCGCAGGCGCTCGCTATAGCTATGATAAAAAGGAATATGACTTTTATAATGCAGCGACAGGACTTCTTGCTTTTATCTTTGTAGACGACCCATCACAAGCTGTTATTGCAACTCCAGACAACACTTGGTCTGCTATATCTGGAAAACTATCCATTACTCACCAGTTCAATGAGCGCATTATGTTCTATTCTTCATGGGCTTCAGGTTTCAAGGGTGGTGGGTTCAATGATGAAGCATCGAACGTTGAATCAGCAAATGAAGCATTTGATGAAGAAGTTGTAGAAACAATTGAGATAGGAGCAAAAATGGATTTATTTGCAGATACATTGCGCTTCAATATTACAGCATTTGACTCTAGTTATGATGATATTCATGGTGAATTTTTTACTCAATCAGGAAGCAACATTACTAGTAATATAGGTAATGCAAGCATTAAAGGAGTAGAAGTGGAGCTATTTGCACTACTAACCGATGATTTACAATTACAAGCTGCATTATCTGATTATAAACATGAATATACCTCATACACTGGTGGAGGAGTCGCCCCTGAAGAGGTAATAGGAAACCCAGTACAAGGGACACCAGATTGGACGGCAACAATTTCGTTAAGCCATTATTTATGGCTAGAAAGTGGTGCACTTATTAATTCGCGTGTTGACTATCGTGGTAGGGGCGAGGTTACAAAAGAGTTTATAGATGCTCCAAATTCAGTAAGAAAAACTACGGGTAGTTACAATGCTCAAATCAGTTATTTATCAGAAGATGAAACATGGGGACTTACGCTTTGGGGTAGAAACTTAACCGAAGAAGTAGAAAATGCGGCCTTCAGCGCTGATGCTATTTTCTTCAGCCAAGTTGCAACTACTTATAAAGCGCCAAGAACCTTTGGACTAACGTTTGATTATAATTTTTAACAAATAAGCTTACAGGTTATATATCAAATACTTTGATATATAACCAATAGGCACCGCAACACAATCTCAACTATAAACATGAATAACAGGCTTTTGAATAGAACACCAAAATACATATCAATGTTATTCACTCATATTCTTAATTTAACTACATATCAGGAGCACTCTTATGGCCGTTAAAAAACCGGGATATTACACTTATTCCAACGATGAAACATTAAACTTTATGCTAAACAGGTTGGCTTGGCATATAAATCATGAACGATTAGTAAAGATTGGCAAGGAAGTTTCCAGTCTTGAACACTTTGTCTCAGTCATGCTCAAGGAAGCTGAAGAGGATGAACAAAAGGGCTTATTATTAGAGGCAGGATATTTATATAGAGGGGCTGAGTTCTTCATGACTCAAGAGCATCCGCGTAAGAAAGAAGTTTATAACAAATTTATGGATTACTTTTACAAATATACGGATTTAGTACAAAGCCGTAGAACAGAAGTGCCATATGAGGGAGGAAAACTAGGGACAATAGATATTCCAGCAGAGGGTGTAGAACGAGATATTTTAGTTTTCTGCAGCGGATTTGATGGATTAATTGAGGAATTATACGACATAGCCTTATCATTTTCTAAAAATGGTTATCGGGTTGTTTTATATGAAGGTCCTGGTCAAGGAAGTGCGTTGCGCTGGAGTGATTTAACAATGACTCATGAGTGGGAGCGTCCTACAAAAATTATTCTAGACCATTATAAGATTAAACGTTGTACGCTTATTGGCATATCTCTTGGCGGATATCTTGCCCCTAGAGCTGCTGCTTTCGATTCCCGCATAAAGAGAGTAGTTAGCTGGGGAAGTATGCAAAAGTTTGCAGAATGTACCAAAAAAGCAATGGGTGGGCGTAAAGGTAACATTCTTTTCCGTTTCATTAAAATGGGATTTCGATCTTTGATAAATACAACACTAAAAAAAGCAGCTGCACGAGATCTTGGAATAAAATGGGGCCTCTCTCATGGGTTACATACTAGTGGACAAAAAGACGCATTTGATTTTTTTAAATGGTTATTAAACTTTGATTTAGAGCCTGTAGCTCATTTAATTGAGCAAGATGCATTATTAATCCAAGGAACGGATGATCACTTAGTGGATGTAGAGCAACTTTATCAGCAATTTCGTTCACTCGTTAATGCTCGCTCAGTAACGACTAGATTAGCAACGAAAAAAGAAGAAGCAGCTCAGCACTGCCAAATTGGGAATCCACAACTGGTTATTGATGAAATTCTTCTCTGGATGGAAGGTCTTGATAGAAGAAACGTTTTACTAGGGGATTAACGTTACTCTTGATGATTGTCATAATTTTTTGATTAAAAATGTAACCAACTGAACTCTAGTATTAACTTAAAATGCGCCCCAAAGGGCGCAATACCATAAATTTGGAGGTATGGGTTAATAACTATTTCATAATGTTAACTCTATCTTTTATCTTAAAGTACTATCAGTGAACCAAATCATGATCGATACGAATCGAAAATACCCCCGAATACTGCCATCGAAAAACTACAGATAATGAGAGTTTTGCTGACAAAGTTTTAATTAATAGCTCTTTGATTGATTAGCTTGTCTACGAGTTAATTACAGACAAGCATAAAAGGAAATAAAATGAATATAGACGAAATATTAAGCTTCATTAGAGAGGGACGAGAAATACTGATCCCTGATACATGGGCACAGGGAAGAACTATATTTGGCGGGCTGACTGCAGCCATTTTATGCGAGGCTACAGCTAAAGAAACAGAATCAAATCGTAAGTTGACAAATTTTTCTATTAATTTTATAAGACCCTTTGAGACGCTTAAGCCCTTTGAAATTAAAGTAGAAACTCAAGTGAATGGTAAGAGAGTGACCATCAAATCAGCCAGTATAATTCAAGAAGGTAAAATCAGGGCAGCAGCGCGAGCTGATTATGTTTTACCGCTAGAATCCAGAGTGATAATTGATACATTTACCCCTCCTCAACTTAAGGAAAAAAATAGTTGTATTTACGCGCAAGATGATGACTGGCCTCCATTTTTTAGAAATTTTGACAATCATATAGCTACGAAAGGATTTCCATTCCGTGGTCCCAGTATTCCAGAAATGGGTGGATGGATGGGGTTTAAAGAACCTCTTAACAAAATTACAAACTCGCACTTGATTTGCATGATTGATTCTTGGGCTCCCACGGCATCAATTTATTATAGAGGTGCCAAGCCAGTTTCTACACTTAGTTGGAACATTCACTTTTCTAACACAGGCCATGTATTTTTGCCGAATGACCACTTAGGCTATTTATCCAAAATAAACTTTGGCGAAAATGGCCTTAGCTCTTCACAAGCCGATATTTGGGAGCCTGGAGGGAAACTATTAGCAAAAAGTTTCCAGACCAATATTATTTATGGATAAGTAAATTTTCATATATTCGGTAAAGACTAGAATCGTCTTATTCTGATAACTATAAATAATAAACTAAATATAAGTAGGTAAACACATGGAAAAAATCAACGTAGAAATAGAGAATAACGTACATACCATCACGTTAAATAACGGAAAAGTGAATGCTATTACTCATCAGTTAGTTGAATGTGGTGAGCAGATTTCTGACAATTTATTGTCAATGAATGAATATATATGAACCACTTAAGAGTAAAATTAATGGCGCAAAAGTTATGCTAGCTGATTTTAATGCCTGTAATAACTTTGATGTTATGCATCAACTTTCTAAAATAACAATCCCTGTTCAAATTATAGTTGGTAGTAAAGATCAGATGACACCTATAAAATATGGGCAATATTTACAGAATGAACTACCTTTTGCTAAATTAGATGTAATCGATGGAGGAACACATATGGTCTTTGCAGAAAACCCAGTAGTAGTTAATCAATCTATCGAGAGTTTTTTATCGTTATTCCCGCTACATACAATGCGATAGTAAAGCCTATATTGCTTTGTGCCCCCTTATGTATATGGACTTCAAACGAGCAACTTCATGAACAATCACGTTCTCTTGTTAATGCCGTTTAAATGGTAAATTATGTAGTAGGGTTTAATGTATAGATAATATGACATTAAATTAAAAGAAAAAACATTTTACTTAATGTCATCCGCTCAACGCAATAAAAAATAAGAATGACTTATAATCATTGCTTTGGGTTTAGTATTTAACCAACTGGCTCGAGCCTAATAAGATATTTTGAATTATGCACTTTCTCATTTTAGTATTTATTTCAGTTACTCTGTGGGCCAGTTTAGCAACACTTGTAACACAGTTAAGCCATTTACCTCCATTTTTATTATTAGCTGCAAGTTTGTTTATTGGTGGTGCTTTATCTGTGCCTAAATGGCGAGACTGGCAATTCAAGCCTATTATTCTCTTTATTGGGGTCACAGGAATATTTGGTTATCATTTTTTGTTATTTATGGCTTTACGCATATCGCCTTCAGTATCAGCTAATTTACTTAATTATTTATGGCCTTTATTCATTTTGCTGTTAACTCCAGTATTTTTTCCAAAAACTAGAATAACCTCCAAACAACTAACGGGAACCTTAATTGCGTTCATCGGTGCTGCGCTTATTGTTCTACAAACTGACGTTGAGCTTTCATTCAAATATGGGGTAGGCTATTTATTTGCTATATTAGCAGCAATCACTTGGTCGGTTTATACATTAATGACCAAACGTGTTGCAAACTTTAGTTCGGCAACGGTGGGATTGTTTTGCTTATTTTCAAGTTTATTTTCATTGATTTTTCATTTGCTTTTTGAGCAGACACCTACTTTAGAACGTATCGATTTATACAAAATAATTCTAATAGGCATTGGTCCAATGGGAATATCATTTTATTGTTGGGATGCAGCTGTGAAAAAAGGAGATCCAAGGGTTATAGCAAGTATTGCATATCTAATTCCTCTGTTATCGACGGGATTATTAGTGTTTTTCAATGGGCAAACCATAACTCAGTCAACTTTTTATGCTATTCCCTTAATTATTGGTGGTGCAATTATAGCAAACTTACCTAACAGCAATACGAGTACCTTTATTAAATAGGTAACTATTCAAATTCTTACATGTGATTATTAGTTGTTGAATGGTCTGTATGCCTACTTTGTTTTCTATAGCGCTAAGTGAAGCTCCACAGAATTTAATACCTAAAATCATATTAATCTAATGTCCGCTTTGGTATTTTCTAATCAAACTAGGATTTTTGACTTTATAAATTCCTGATGAAATTTAGAACAATTCTATTATCTAACGCAGGGCTGATTTTCATCGGTTCAAATGTCGCTAGATAAGCCAAGGCTAAGGTCTTCTTTCGTATCTTTGCTGACCTAATCAACTGTACGATTAGGTCAAACCCAAAATTGAAAAATGTCAGATTAAATATGAGCTACTACAATTTAGTTGTAGTAGCTAAGCAAAACCACCTTGTTTGATATGTTCTAGATATTTTTTCATCGCTTCAAAACCGCCATTATCAATAACTTCTTGGGCGGTTTTGTTAAACGAAGGAATTACCTCTGATTCGTACCATTTAAGCGCTGCTGCTTTTGAACCAGCCCATTGTTGAATGAAGCTTAAGACAAATTGTTTCTGCTCTTCTTGAGTCAAAACATCCCCACCTTTAATGTTTAGCTAATTGGTATTAGCCTTTAATTATCGTAATTCACTCAGCCCTAAAGCGATAGACTCTTGCTGAAACCGACCAAAAATATTAACGACTTTTTCATAAGAGCTTGTCAAAAAATGTTCCTCAACTGTTTCACTAATTCCGTCAAAGGCACGATGTTCAATAAGGTTATCAAATCCACTGAGTTCCAGTTCTGCTTTAGGGTTAACCTTTCTTGTCTTGTCGAATGTAACAATATTCATTTCATCACCATTTAAATCATCTTTAATATTAGTTTTCATCTTTTCAAACTTAACAACATCAGCTTCAAAAGGAACATTTTGCTTAACACGGTATGCATACTCTAAAAGCTTTGGTTCAGCGGGCATATACATAACAGCCTCTTGATTCTTTGAACCAGTCATTCTCAGTATTCGACCTAAAATCTGTCTAAAGTGCATTTCAGTTTTGATGTTGGTGAGGTGGCAGCATATCTGTAAGCGAGGAATATTCGTTCCTTCACTGATCATTCCTACAGAAATTATCCATTTAGTTTGTGCATGCCTAAATTGTTGAATAATAATGGTTGGCTCACTTTCCCTGTAGGTAACAACAACACTATCTTCGTTAAAGCAGGCTTTCATTAACGTTGAAATTTGTCGCGCATGATCAACAGATGATGCAACAATTAAGCCTGCTGCGTCTGAGTTATTTATTCGAATTGAACTTAGCTTTTTTTGTGCTGAAGAAATTACATATTTAATTACCGCTTCATTTTCAATAATCTCTTGATAAGGAACTACTGACTCCATTAATAAAGATTTAAAGCTACTGAATATTTTTGTCTCAACGTCATCTACAACCGAAATGTTATTATTATCAATCGCAATTATCTGCGGCACACGACAAACATCGTCAGTAATGGCCTCAGCAAGCCCATAAACATAATCACACGATATTTTGTTGCTAGGATGCATATAGTTTGAAAGAACAATAGGAGCAGCATCAGAGCGCCAAGGAGTGCCTGTTAACGCTAAAGTAAATTTCGCCTTATCTTGAATGTTCAGTATTATCTGTTCACCCCATGCATTGGCATTATCAATATTCGATCCTGCACAATGATGAATCTCATCGAATATCACAAACACTCGATACCGTTCAAATAGCTGCCAAAAATTAGCATCTAAATACTGCAAATTTTGATACGTTAGAGATCTCCCTCTAGCGCCTATCAGTCCATCAAACCGCTCTCGGGTCTTTAGCTGCAAGCTTTCACTAAAATCTTGAGAAACAATTGAAGAAGGTGAAAAGCAAATGATCAAATCGACCATGTTATTTTTTAACAACTGGTCAGCCAATTCAGATGCCATCAAGGTTTTACCTGCTCCTGGTGTTGCTAAGGCTAAAAAATGGCTAGTGCCAGTCTGGTATTTTTTTAACGCTAAACTAATACACTCAGCTTGCCATTGTCTCAGTTTCATATTTTCTCTAGTGGTTTATCTTGTTTAAGTAAGCCTTCAATAGCCCTGATCTTCCCTAATATTCTGGTGTTGTTATCTCTAGCCATATTGTATTGTGGCTGTAATTCATCAACTAATTGAGGAAATTCTGAATAAAGCTCTTTGTATGCTTCAGACTCCCCTATATTCAAAAGAAGCTCAGCTTTGTAATGATTCAATTTAGCAAATAATAGTGTTTGCTTATCACCATGTTTCACAGAAGTTTTTTCTTCTGGTTTAATCTTTAATGCCATCGTGTTAACGTCAAAATTATCCGTTTTACTATAACGGATTCCCCCTTTATTTTTAAATTTCGATTTTTTAAGCCAGCCTTTTTTTACCAATTTTAAAAGTTCAGCATATATCTTCCGTCGAACATTTGAAGGTTCTAATGAAGAGTCGTTTTTCAATACTAAATAAGCCGACCTAACATCGCTCGTTGTGAAGTGATCAAAGTTTGTCGCGACAATAATTTGAGCTACAAAAGGGTCTATTTTCATTTTTATTATTGCTATAAAAGTTAATTAGTTGATAAGAAAGTAAATAAATTGATATATGTGTTAATTAGTTTCATTATATGTCATGGGTTGGGGCACTGCAATATGGGAAAATTTATTCTTTTATTTGCGGAAGTTTTGCATGCAGCCTGTACAAACGTTAATTGGCATGAATATCAAACTTGCTCGAACGAAACGTTCCATAACTCAAGCCGAAGTAGCTAATAAGATAGGAATAGAAGCAAGTTATCTCAGCCGAATTGAAAGAGGTACAGTGCCTGTTTCATGTGAAAGGATTTATGAAATTATTCATTTCCTCCATTGCGATATTAATGAGATTTTTCCTGTTCCATCAGAAGTCGAAACACAATTCAATCGATGATATAGATCATAAACCTTATATTTATAAAGTAGATATAAGTAATGTTAAGAGATTTTTAGAGTATATTAACCCTATCATTTATATGTGTTATTTACACAACAAAAACAATAAGCTATCGAGTCGCCTTCAGATATTAGAATATCATTGCCTTCTCTTTCCATCGCATTAACTCAATAGAAATGCCTCAATAGCTAACAAGGACTTTTACCAACATGTTTGAACAAGTATTTAAAAACGTCGACGACATCTTCCACAAAGACGCAGGTTGCTCCTCTGAGCTAGATTACACCGAACAATCATCATGGATGTTATTTTTAAAATACCTCGACGACCTTGAGTTTACCAAGTCGCAAGAAGCTGAAATGATGGCTGAAACCTATGAGTACATCATCGACGAGCAATACCGTTGGAGCCAATGGGCTGCGCCTAAAGATGCAGAGGGTAACTTTGATCATAACAACGCCTTAACGGGTGATGACTTAATGGGCTTTGTTGATGGCCAATTATTCCCTTACCTAAAAGGCTTTAAGCAACGTGCTGATAACGCCAATACCATTGAATACAAAATTGGTGAGATTTTTAGCGAGATAAAAAACAAAATTCAAAGTGGTTATTCACTGCGTGACGCACTGGAAAAAGTTGATTCATTACGCTTTCGCTCACAGCAAGAAAAACACGAACTAAGCCACTTATACGAAGCCAAAATTAAAAACATGGGTAACGCAGGCCGTAACGGTGGCGAATACTACACGCCTCGCCCATTAATCCGCGCGATGATTGACGTTGTACAACCACAAATTGGCGAAACCATTTACGACGGTGCCGCTGGCTCAGCAGGATTTTTATGTGAAGCCTTTGATTACCTACGCCAAGGTGGGCGCGACAAAGTTAAGTTAAGCACCAGTGATTTAGCAACACTGCAAAACGATACCTTTTACGCGAAAGAGAAAAAGTCACTGGCGTACGTTATCGCCATCATGAACATGATTTTGCACGGTATTGAAGCGCCTAATGTATTACATACCAATACGCTCTCTGAAAATCTACAAGATATTCAGCCAAGTAACCAACACAGCATCATTTTAGCTAACCCACCGTTTGGCGGCAAAGAGCGTAAAGAGGTTCAAGAGAACTTCCCAATACAAACCGGCGAAACCGCATTTTTGTTTTTACAGCATTTTATTAAAATGCTTAAACCCGGCGGTCGTGCTGCCATCGTCATTAAAAACACGTTCTTAAGTAACACCGATAATGCGGCTGTTGCTCTGCGTAAAGAGTTACTAGAAAACTGTAATTTACACACTGTATTAGATTGTCCAGCTGGCACATTTTTAGGCGCGGGTGTGAAAACAGTAGTGCTGTTCTTTACCAAAGGCGAACCCACCTTAAATACATGGTTTTACGAACTGAATGTCGGTCGTAACATGGGTAAAACTAATCCGTTGAATGACAAAGACTTAAAAGAGTTTGTTGAACTGCAAAAAGCTGCCGTCAACAATCGCGAAAAAGGTGAAACTGATAAATCATGGTCATTAGCCATCAGTGATATTGATGAAACTACCTATGACTTGTCGGTTAAAAACCCGAACATTGAAGAAGCTGCACCACTGCGTGAACCTAAAGTGATTATTGACGACATCATTGCACTTGATAAAGAGTCAGAGGCGATCTTAGCTAAGATTCAGGAGTTGTTGTAATGAAGGTTGGTGATTTTTGTAAAACAGGTGCAGGTGGTACACCTCTAAAAAGTAATCGTAGATTTTACGAAGGGGGAACTATTCCTTGGTTACTTAGTGGTGAAGTTGGTAATCGTGATATTACAGAAACAAAAAAATTCATCACACAAGAAGGTTTAGATGGATCATCTGCAAAGATGTTCCCAGTTAATACTGTTTTGATTGCTATGTATGGTGCAACCGCTGGTGAAGTTGGTATTCTACGTTGCGATGCATCGACCAACCAAGCGGTATGTGGAATTCTCCCTAACGAAAAGGTTTTACCTGAGTATCTATATTATTTCTTCTTGAATCATAAAGATCTATTGATTGCTCAAGCGGTTGGAAACGCTCAACCTAATATTTCTCAGTTAAAGATAAAAAATACTGAAATTCCACTTCCTCCCATCCCAGAACAAAAACGCATTGTAGCATTGCTCGACACCGTGTTTGCCGATTTAGAACAAACCCGCGCTAAAACCGAACAAAACCTAAAAAATGCCCGCGAGTTGTTTGAAAGCTACCTGCAACAAGTCTTCAGTCAAAAAGGTGAAGGTTGGGAAAGCATTCCTTTAGGAGGCATTGCTGATTTAGTTGATTCTTTACATACAACGCCTAAATATATTGATGAAGGCGGCTTTCCAATGGTTAGGGTAACAGAAATAAAGAAAAGTGGTTTAAGCCTCAAGAAAGCGAAGAGAGTAGACCAAGAAACCTATGAAAAATTTTCAAAAAGGCATAAGTCCTGTGTAGGTGACATCATTCTATCTCGTGTAGGTGCATCTTATGGTATTCCAGTAATTGTTGAGACGGATGAAGTTTTTTGTCTTGGTCAAAATACTGTATTTATTCTTCCCAAAATCAATTCATATTGGCTTTATTATTTTTTATTGAGCCCTGTTGCTAAAGAACAAATAGATAGTTTTGTTGCGGGTAGTGCACAGCCTACTGTTAGCATGAAAAGTATTAGGCAACTCATAGTTCCTATTCCTTCGAAACTTGAACAAGATAGAATTGAACCTGAAATCAAAAAAGTATTGAGTCAATCAAATCAACTAATAGACATTTATCGCAAAAAATTAAGCTCGATAGACGAACTAAAAAAATCCATCTTACAGAAAGCCTTTAATGGTGAGTGAACCACAACGGCGAAGTAATCACCGGTAAACCATTTTATAACACAGGTAAGTGTCATGAGTAGAAATGAATCTGAAACCCGCGCCGAATTAATCTCGCCTAAATTGGCGTTAGATGGTTGGGGTAAAGCTGATCATAGTATTATCCGCCGTGAAGTAAGTATTACAGCGGGGCGTATTTTAGGTGGAGGTAAACGAGGTTCAAAACTCAGTGCTGATTATGTTTTAGAGTTTCAAGGCCGTAAGCTCGCTGCCGTTGAAGCCAAACGTGAAAGCCTAGGTTATACCGAAGGTGTGCGCCAAGCAAAAGACTACGCGGCACGTTTACAATGCCGTTTCGCTTATGCCACTAACGGTCATGACATTTACCAAATAGATATGCTGACGGGTGACGAGCAGTTAGTTGATCGTTACTTAAGCCCTGAAGAAATGTGGGCAATTGCTTTTGATGGTGCAAATGGGCAAAGCGAACCTGAATTTACCAGCACATGGCGTGAAAACTTTGCAAAAATTCCCTTTGAATGTAAAGGCGACTGGCAACCTCGTTATTATCAAGAAAACGCCATTAACCAAGCATTAGAGGCAATAGCACAAGGCAAAGACCGTATTTTGCTGACTCTTGCCACAGGCACAGGTAAAACCTGTATTGCGTTTCAATTAGCATGGAAGTTATTCCACAGCCGTTGGAGTTTACAAGCAGCTAAGAACCCGAGTAACGCAAAAAAACGCCCTCGTATTTTATTTTTAGCCGACCGTAATGTATTAACCAAACAAGCCTTTAACGACTTTGGTGCGTTTGGCGAAGACGCTGTGGTACGTATTACCCCAAGTGAAATTAAAAAAGCTAAAGGTGTACCTAAAAACGCCAGTATCTTTATGGCTATTTTCCAAACCCTGATGACGGATTCAGCCAGTAACGCTGCGGGGAAAAATGGCGCTGATGCAGTAGAAGAGCTAGAAGACGAAGACTACAGCCTACCTATAGTTACCGACACCAGTAATTGTAACTTCAGACAATATCCAGAAGACTTTTTCGATTTTATTATTATTGACGAATGTCACCGTGGCGGCGCAAATGACGAAAGCTCGTGGCGCGATATTCTTAACTACTTTGCTCCAGCGGTACAACTAGGTTTAACCGCTACACCAAAGCGTACTGACAATGCTGATAGTTATAAATACTTCGGCGACCCCGTTTATAGCTACACCTTAAAAGAAGGTATTAGTGACGGCTTTTTAACGCCATTCAAAGTCTATCCAATAGTGGGGACGATGGACGAATACGTTTATACCCCTGGTGATGTAGTAACCTTTAAAGGCGAACCCGAAGCTGGTCGTGTTTATAAAGAAGGTGACTTCAACCGCATTATCACCATGCCGCAACGTGAACAAAAGCGTGTGCAGTATTGGATGGATCATATAAACCCACATGATAAAACCATTGTATTTTGTGCCACCCAAGAACACGCAGGCAGAGTACGCGATTATATTAATCAATACGCCGTTAAAAAGGGGTGGACAACTAATCCAACCTATTGTGTACGTATTACTGCAAACGATGGCGTCGCAGGTGAAAACGACCTACGCACATTCTGTGATAACGAAAAAACCATACCAACCATATTAACGACCTCTCGTAAGTTATCGACAGGCGTAGACGCCCGTAACGTACGTAATATCGTATTAATGCGCCCATGTAATAACATGATCGAGTTCAAGCAGATTATCGGCCGTGGTACGCGTATGTACGACGGTAAATCATTCTTTACCGTGTACGACTTCGTTAAAGCGCATCATAACTTTTCTGATCCCGAATGGGATGGTGAACCGTTGCCTCGTGATGAAAAACCAGACGAAGAACCTTGCGATATTTGTAATGACAAACCATGTAGCTGTGTCTGCGAAACATGTGGATTCAATCCGTGTAACTGCGTTGATGAACCATCAGACGAACCTTGTAGCGAATGTAATCAATCGCCTTGCCAATGTATTGTTGAACCCTGTAACAACTGCGGAGATACACCGTGCAGTTGTGATGACGGAGGCGAAGATAAACCTGAACGACCAGAGAAGATATTCATCACCCTTAAAGACGGAAAAGTACGCCAAATTCAGCACATGAAAAGCGTACTGTTTATGGGGCCAGATGGCGACATGCTCACCGCGCATCAGTTTGTAGAGCAGTTATTCGGTGAATTACCACGATTTTTTGGTAACGAAGATGAGCTACGCGAAATATGGAGCAACCCAAGCACCCGTGAAAAGCTACTAGCTGATTTACAAGAAGCCGGTTACGACGATGAAAAACTCGATAGCATGAAAGACATTATCGACGCCAAAGACAGCGATGTATACGACCTACTAGCCTTTGTAGCCTATGCCAGAGACACTCATACTCGTAAAGAACGCGCCACAAACGCAATACCAGCTATATCAACGGAGTTTACCGACAAACAAGTTGAGTTTATCGAATTCATATTAGATAAATACATAGAAGACGGCGTACAAGAATTAGCAGCTAAAAAAATGCGCAGTTTAGTCGAACTTAAATACAACACCATAAGCGACGCCGCCGCAGAGTTTGGCTCACCAGCAGCAATACGAGACACGTTTATTGGGTTTCAGAAATATCTGTATGAGTAAATATTGGTTCTTCAGGGCAGTCAAAACATAATCTAGAGAATAAATGTAATGGAAGAGAAAAAGTTTAAATTAGTATTTACAGACACAGATATAGATAATATTGAGGATGACGAAATTATACTGCTTTCACCTTGGAGGTCGGAGATTGATCCAGGGTATAAGTTTTCTTGCCGCTGTATGGTGAAAAACCCCAACATGAATAATGAAGTGGATAGTATATTATCTGAAGGCCTTATTCCTAACATGGATAGTGTAATCTTATTTGAAAGCTTTATTGGTTTTTTACCACCTGAAAATCCGGATGAATATGAGCTCGATTTCTTCAAAAAACATATAGATTCTTTTCCAAATATCATGGATCTAATTCAGTATTATAACGAGAATAACTGTATAGAAAGATTACGTTTTTTCACTATGTTACCGAGTATGGCTGAGTATAGAAAAGTAGTTGAAAAACTTGGATCGACACTTCTTAATCAAGTTCTAGAGGCCACCAACGATCTGGTTTTTAACAAAGATAAGCAGCCAAGTTGGTTTGATCAAGCGGTAAAGTCTAAAGTATTTAAATTAGGTTTAATGCGTCATTCAGAGACCTTTTTTACTTTTTATAATGCAGGGCATTTACTAGATGGTCTTGATTCTGAAATGTTTGATGGTATTTCACAAAATTTGACTTTGAAATACTCACTTGATGGTTTTGAGAATAACCACGTTATCAAGCTAAAGTACGCCTCTTCAGGTTATATACCGAAAAGAATCAATGTATTGATTGGAAAAAATGGGGTGGGTAAAAGCCAAGCTTTGAAGGCTTTTTGTCGAGCTGCTCTTAGATATGATGATGAGTCTATATCATTATCAGACAATGCAACGAATGGGAGACCAATGATTAATAGACTTTTGGCTATCGCGACTCCAGGAGAAATTCAAACTACTTTTCCAGGAGAAAGGCGTCGAACGCAAAAACTATATTACCGCCGTTTATCTTTAACTAGAAACGGGAGAGCTAAGCCAACAGAGTCGATTGCTGATCAACTTGTTCAACTAGCAAGGGAAGATGAAAAAATAGGTTCTTATTCTCGCTGGAACCTTTTCAATTTAGCCATCGAAAAAATTGCTCCCCTAGATAGTATTGTTGTTAAACTTTTGGATGGGAGTTATGTTTCATTAAATGAGTTTAGACATACTAATAAACGTAACTCTAATATTGATCTCTGGGCCAATCTAGACACAAAACAAGAACCTAAACTTCGCAACTTTCATACCCCTCACCCAATGAGCAGTGGGCAGCTCATATTCTTTAAATTTGCTTTGATGTGTTGTCTATATATTGAAAATGGGTCGTTTGTTTTATTAGATGAACCAGAAACACATATGCACCCAAATATGATTTCAGACTTCATTGAATTGCTCGATACCTTGTTAGAAGAAACAGGTTCGCAAGGGTTAATTGCAACACACTCAGCTTATTTCGTAAGAGAAGTAAGTAGAGAGCAGGTACACATTCTATCAAAAGAAAGTAGTGCTGAATCCACCGATGAAAATAACCAATTAATCGCCATTAATCATCCCAGATTGAGAACTTTTGGGGCAGATGTTGAATCGATATCACAATTTGTATTTAGTGAAGATATAGAAAGTAGACTCACCGATAAAATATATAAAAGAATAAAAAATCAGTCGTTTGAATCTGTTGAAAAAGAATTATCGGAAGAGCTATCTTTAGCTGCACTTATGGAACTTCAGTCTAGGTTAGAGGTTAGTACTAGTGAAAAAGATTAATGTTATACAAGTTAATGACGAACGACATCTAGATACGCTTGCTGACAATACTTTATTAAATGATACGTCTTACCCTGAGCTTAGAATTGAAAAGCAGGTATTAATCCAAGCGTATAGGGATTATGTTGCACAAAATGGAAATCCTTGGTCTATTCAACAACCTAATATTAGTAACAAATTAAAATCAGGCTTGTTGAGTCACTATAGTTCACCACCAGATAGTATTAATTTTCTTGACAGAATAACTAAATCTTCTCCTGAAGTATGTCCAATGTGTGGAGGGTTTAAGCCCTTTACTAGAGATCATATTCTACCCAAAGCTGAACATCAGGCGTGGGCAATTTTTTCAAAAAATCTTGTGCCTGCATGTGATTGTAACCTAAAGCGCGGTTCCGCTTTAAAGGGAGACCCTGCAACAGGTGCAAGGATATTACATCCATATTTTGATAATATTTTACTGCAAAGACTTCTTAGTTGTGAAATTACTCACAGGAATAATTACTCTAGATTTAGTTTGAAAATTTCCTACGTAGATCCAAATCATCCAGATATAGCATCTATTAAATATCACACTCGACATGTAGTTATTAAATCAGGCGTAGAAGAGTGGTTAAAAGGGCAGCTTAGTAAATTAAAGGAAAGGCCCTCCAATGTCATACAAACTTTACCTAGGAAGAAAGCATTATCGGAAGATAGAGTTAGAGAAGCTATAGAGGATTGTTTAGATCGAATCGACGAATTGACAGGTACTCCTAATAACTGGCTCTCAATATTTTGCCATGGGTTACTTAACTCTGCTGGAATCAGTTCATGGGTAACTGATATGCATAATCAAACGCTAGTATTGCGTTAATAAGTTTTTTGTCATTTAGTGAGTTTAGTTTTCTCACTAAAATTAAAGAGGGATTTATGGATAAAATTTATATCGAAGATCATGTTGTTCCACAGTTGTTTACAACAGCAATTGAGGCGTATGAGTTTATGCACAAGAACCATAAGAAGGGTAAAGGATACGATAAATTAGAGACCTTTGGGTTGTTATGGGGCTATGTTATCGCGGCTAAAGGTGAGCAACCAGCAAAAGTTGTTGCCACTATGGCTACCGTAGAAACATCAGCTATACGCCATAATGAATGGGTACAACCAGATTTTGATTCAATTAAAGCTAAAAAAGAATTTTTTGGTAAATATTGGCCAAATGTAGAGTTAGTTGGAACCTTTCATTCTCATCCATATGAAGATTTAGATGAGATAAATTTAGAAAAAGGGTGGAGAGCTTCCTCTTTTGATGACGAGTACAGTGATACTGATTTCTGGCCTGATTTTCATAAAGAAATTTCACCAGAGCAACCACTTCTAGCTCATATGATTGTTGGCATTACCAAGCTGAATAAAAAAGGTTGGGCGTACCCATCAAGACTAAAAGGGAGTGAAGAAAGTAAAGGTTATGTATTATCGGCTGATAATAGAAAATTATGGCTAAGAGGGCATTCAACGGTCATGGTTGAGGATATTGAAGACGATTTTTATGAATTTAGTGATGATATTGAATTAGATATTCCGGCATTAGAAACAAGGTTCTTATAACGATGGATAAAAATGGAATGGAATCCCAAGAATTGTGCTCACCAGAAGAGTTTATTGCAAATTATCAACACGCAGTCAATGAGCCATTTAAACATGGTTATTATTCTATAAGTTCAGATTTTAGAGCTTTGGCTATCCAGGTAAGAAAAGATAAAAACGAGCCTTTAGCAAATGCGTTAGATTTATGTGCTCGTATTTTATCAATGCAATTAAATCCACAAAGTGCTAATGAGCCATTCAGTGCATCGATACATTTAAGTGATAAACGCTCAGCCATTGCAGATGATTTTAATGAAATTGAAATTAATTTTGTTGCTAATATTGTAAGTGAAATAGGTGAGCCGATTATACAGGCTAGGTTTGCCGATTTACTTTGGTTGTTGGTTACTCCTAAAAATGTTGGCTTTGTGCGTATAGCTATTCAGGCATATACCTCATCACCTATTGATTCTAATCAATGGCTTGCAGATGAAAATGATTGCTGGGAAAGAGCCATTAGGCTTGCAATTCAAATAAGAGATAATAAGACAATAGAAAAAATTGAAACATTATTGATGTTAGCTTTTCGCTTGGATTACCCTGATAGCCCATTTATGTGTTTATGGATTGGAGAGTTAATTGAACGTTGTGGTGTATGTAGAGATGATTATATTGAATTAGCTGATGCTTTGTTTAAAAGCTCACAGGATTTTTGTAATAGTAATGCTTATCGAGAAAGTCGATCATATCTAGAATTAGCAGCAACCTTATTTCAAAGAAATAAAGATGAAGACAATTGGTTAGCAGCTTTAGTTTTAAATGCTGAGTGTCACGAGCTAGAAGGTGACTCAATAAGTAGTGGTGATATTGGAAGCCAAATGGTTGCTAATTCTTTCTATGAAAATGCTCTCCAAGCTTATAGGCGCATACCGACTAAGCACAGGGAAAAACTTGGTGTAAATGATAAGTTAATAAGCATTCGGGCTAAGATTACTGAGGCTGGTGTAGGTTCATTAGAAGAAATGGGACTGATTAAGTCACCAGGAATGAATATTAAAGAGATTATTGCACAATCAATAAAACATGTTGAAGGTAAAAAAACACTAAAGTCATCATTACTCCATTTTACAGGTTTCGCTACACCTAAGTATCAAAGCCTCAAAGAACAGTCAATTGAGCTAATTAATAATTCACCATTGAGTTCAATGTTTGGCTCAATACTTATGGCTAGTGACGGAAGAGTTATAGCTAAAACACCATCGATGGACCTTGGTGCTGATGCAGAAGGAAATGATGAGGTTTTGAATAGTAAAATAATTCAAAGTCATCAAACTAGTATTCAATTAGCTGTACAAGGTCAGATAATTCCTGGATTAAATCAGATTTTATCTGAATTTAGGGTGTCTCGTCGTTTTATCAAAGCACTGTGTGAACATTCCCACATAGTCGCGAATGATAGAGTCGATCTACTTTCCAGTGCATTATGGCTGGGTTTTGAACACGACTTTGGAAATGCTATTCACCTTTTATGCCCTCAAGTAGAGCATATGATTCGCATGGAGTTTAAAGGAGAAGGTATTATCACATCTAATGTGGATCTTAATGGCATCGAAAATGAAAACGGTTTAAGTACATTACTTGATAATGAAAGAGCAGAAGAAATACTTGGGGAAGATTTGCTTTTTGATATGAAAGCAATTTTCACTGATTCAGTAGGTGATAACTTAAGGAATAATTGCGCTCATGGGTTATTGAATGATCATTCGGCGTCATCATATGGTTCAGTCTATGCGTGGTGGATGGTTTTGAGACTAGTTGTTAGAGAGTTATATCAAACAGAATATAACCAAAAGAAAGCTAATGAAAAGTGTAAAGACAGTTAAGTAAAGTGCGAGTGTCTTTACTTGTTTTAATGGTTTTTACATTGTTTTGATTGTTTTCTCATAAAATAGTAGTATTATCAAATGGTTATGTGCTTTACACTTTTTAAACCCCAAGTCTTCCGTTTTAGGCTTCCTTTTTAGAGTGGAATATTTACAGAATGTAAAGAAAGGTGAGCTTTGGCTCGCCTTTCTTCGTTTTAAAACAAGGGTTTTTGTCTTTGTTGATAAAATAAAAATGTAAACTTTAAATAAGTTGAAAATAGGTGGAATATCGGTTGTGAGTGAATGTACTTTTAAATTTATCTATTTGGTGGAGCTTTATGGTTAATCAGGAAAACAATATAATCGTATCTAACAAAAGCTAAATAGGTGTGTTTCACCAATACTGAGCCGACGAGTGGGTATAATAACTCTGTATCTTAGCTAACTATCCATATCTAAATAAATAGTAAGCTCAGCAGACTCATTTAACAATTTACTGAGGGATAAGCTGAAAGTTTTACTGTGAGTTAAATATTCACTATTTCAAAATATGAGTATAATGTTTCGAATAGGTATTATATATTTGATGCATTCAGGCTTTAACCTTTAAATCAATTGGATAAAATATGTTTTATGAAATAATAAAACCACGAGTAGGCGAAACAGATGCTCTTGGGCACATTAACAACACTGTTATTCCACAATGGTTTGAAGGTGCAAGAAACCCAATATTCAGACTATTTAGTCCAGAATTTAATTTAAGCATCAGTCAATGGGCATTGACTTTAGCAAAAAGTACTATTGAGTTTCATTTACCACTTTTGTTTGACTATGATGTTGAAATAAAAACGTATATTTCTCGTATCGGTATAAGCTCGCTAGATGTATATCAAGAGGCATGGCAAAACGGCGTAAAGCATGTCACTGGGACTGCCGTGATGGTTCACTTTGATTTTCTTGCTCGAGAGTCACGTCCTATTTCTAATAACTTTAAACAAAAGCTTAATATGCATTATAGTGATTCTATTCCTAAAACAGTTTATTAACTGAAATGCAGCGGTTTTTAGGTTTGTGATACTTATTTATAAATAAACTTTTAAAATAAAATGAGTGATTAATCCTTTGTTGGTAACAACAGATAAATCACTTGTTTTTTTGGAGCCTTTATTAAATTAAGCGTTTATTGATACGTTGAATACTAGTCTTATCAGCGCTACGTTTGTAATCAATAAAAAAGAACCTAGTTTTACACTCCAAACCCAGCACAGTTGCTGGGTTTTTGTTTTTATACTAGTTTATATCCGGTAGCAATTTAGATGCATCTTGAAGATAAACGGATATATAGCTTAATTAGCTTAAGTCATCAGGACCAACGCGAACCACTAACTTGCCAAAGTTTTTACCTTCTAGCAGGCCAATAAATGACGATACACTATTCTCTAAGCCTTCTACTCTGTGCTCTTTGTATTTTATCTTATCTTCACTAAGCCATGACATCATTGCTTTATTAAATTCGCCATAACGGTGGCCATAGTCATCAAATACGATGAAACCTTGCATCTTAGCTCGCTTAACCAATAATGTGCCCATTAATAAAGATAAACGATCAGGCCCTTCAGGTAATTCAGTGGCATTATATTGTGAAATAAGACCACACACAGGAATACGTGACTTAGGATTAAGGAGCGGTAATACGGCATCAAAGACTTTGCCACCAACATTTTCAAAATAAACGTCGATTCCATCAGTACAAGTTTTTGCCAGTAGGGTAGCTAATTCATCACTGTGGTGATCTAAACAGGCATCAAAACCAAGGGTATCAACGGCATATTGACACTTCTCAGTACCACCTGCTATACCAATCACTTTACAGCCTTGTATTTTAGCAATTTGCCCTACTAAACTACCTACGGCACCTGTTGCTGCTGCGACGACAACTGTCTCTCCAGCTTTTGGTTGGCTAATATCTAATAATCCCATATAGGCAGTTAAACCCGGCATGCCAAGCACGCCTAGAGCATAAGATGGGTTTGAAATATCATTACCTAATTTAAGTAAGTCAACACCATTCGATATGCTGTAATCTTGCCAACCACCGAAAGCAACAACCCAGTCACCTGGCTGGTAATCAGCGTGCATAGATTCTTCTACTCGGCAAACACTGCCACCTAACATAACCTCATTTAATGCTACAGGATCAGCATAAGACTTAGCATCATTCATACGACCTCTCATATAGGGATCTAATGAAAGATATACGGTACGTAATAATACTTCACCCTGTTTTGGGCTAGGCTTGGCTGTTTGTGCGAGTGTGAAGTTGTCCTGGCTTGGCGCACCAAAAGGACGTGAAGCTAACAATATTTGTCGATTTACTTGTTTGTTTTGATTCATTAATAATTCTCTTTTAAGCAGTAAATAAAAGCTATGTTTTTTTACCAATCAGTCTAACTAAGTGATCTTTTTAAATGGCCTAATTATCCAATAACATTGTTGCTTTAATCTCAATAGCCAGCTATTAGAATTGAAAGCGCCTTGTTTTTGAAAAATGACTCTCAGTGTTTGCGTTGCACTGAAGTAGAACCGCCAATTAATCTGATTGCTATTAGTGAGTCAGCACGTAAATTTAAAAAGTAAAATTTCTTCAATAAACTCAGTGCTGATCAGGAGTGATTAACTCTTTAGTTGTCTCATTAACTTTTCAGCGACTAAGATTGAACTTGCTGGGTTTTGACCTGAAATGAGTAAACCATCTTGAACAGCAAAAGCATGCCAATCTTCAACTTTTTGATAGTCAGCACCGCGTTTGATCAATTCATCTTCAAGTAAAAAAGGCACGATATCGGTTAGCTGCACAGCGTCTTCTTCAGTATTGGTAAAGCCTGAAACTGCTTTACCTTTTACTGCATATTCCCCATTGCTATCTTTAACGTTTAATAAAGCAGCACTGGCATGGCAAACAGCTGCTACAGGTTTATTTGCAGCAATAAACTGTTCAATTAGTTCGATGGAATTGCTGTTGTCTGTTAAATCCCATAAAGGACCATGTCCGCCTGGGTAAAATACGGCATCAAAGTCTTCACTGTTGATTTGTGCTAAAACCTGCGTATTGGCGATAAGGTTTTGACTTTCAGCATCTTCGAAATAACGCTTGGTCGCAGTTGTCTGGAAATCATCTAATTCACTGGTTGGATCGATTGGTGCTTGTCCACCTGCTGGCGAAGCTAAGGTAACGTTTATGCCTGCATCTTTAAACGCATAATAAGGGGCTGCAAACTCTTCTACCCAAAAGCCAGTCTTTTTTCCCGTGTTACCTAATTCAGCGTGTGATGTTAATACCATTAATATGTTTTTAGTTTGCATTGTAAACCTCAATGTTTCAATTATTGCCAAGGATGTTTCATTGACGATAAGTGTAGTTGAGTAGAGCCAAGCTAACAATGCAGATTATATAGACTTCTTTGTATCAATAAATGATACAATAAGTGTGTAATTATCTTTATAGGTTAACGATGAATATTTCTTTTGAGCAATTAAAAAGTATGGTGGTTTTTGCGCAAGTGATTGAGCAGGGCACTCTCAGTGGTGCCGCCAAGCATATTGGACTTTCTCGTGCTGTGGTGAGTTACCACATAAAAAAGCTTGAAGACCAATTAGGTATAAAATTATTGAATCGCTCTACTCGCACTATTTCAGCAACTGAAGCAGGTCTTGAGTATTATCAATATTGCCGTGTTATTGCAGAGCAAGCATCAGCGGCTAATCGACAGATTGAAAACCTTAAACACGAACCTGTTGGTTTACTTAAAATTACCTGTCCAGTGAATGTTGGTTTGCAAACTATTGTTCCTGCGCTCAATGAATTTCGTACCATCTACCCTAAAATTGAACTTGATGTCATGCTTACGGATGAAGTGGTAAATATTATCAAGGAAGGTATCGATTTAGCTATTCGTGGTGCACCTTTGGCTGATTCGGGCCTACAAGCCGCGAAGCTGTCAACATTGAGCACCTGCCTTTGTGGTTCACCTGGATATTTTGAAAAGTTTGGTTTTCCTAAACACCCAACAGAGCTGAATAAACATCAATGGGTGTTATATAAGTTAACTGCGGGTTCGCTCGAGCTAACAAAAGGTAGTCGCTCTTTTAGTATTGAAATGAAAGGCACTATCAGCACAAATAATGCGGCAGCGAGAACTGCTTTTGTTGAAGGTGGTCACGGTCTAGGTCGTATTCCTGTTTATGATGCAAAACCTAGGATCAAAGCAGGGCAGCTGCTTTCTGTACTTGATGATTACGATATGAGGGATATTCATGTCTATGGCGTATTTCCTCCGGGGAATGCCGAGTCGAAGAAATTACGCTTGTTAATAGACTTTTTGAAAGCATATTTTTTAAAGAATCAATAAGTCGACCAGCCTTTACCTTTTCATTGATAGCTTGGGACTATCTATATCAACGGAAAAACAGGTGTAGCCCCACAGGGTAACCGGGTAAATGGACCCGTTTGCTTATCCACTTTGTTTGTTATTTCGTAAATTAACTTAAGACTTTTCACTCAGAGAGTTCTTCAGTTAAATCTTGCTTGGCACTAAAGTACCATACAGAGCTAGATGGCATTACGCCATTATTGACATACGACAAAATCTGATGATTGATACTATGTTACATAAAATAAAGCCGCTTTTGTGGACACTCCTATATGGATTTAGCTGTTCAGCCCTCGCTACTTCTCAACAGTTACCAAACTTTCAGCCTTTATTGCACTTCGGTGATAACCCTGGCGATTTAACAGCAAGTTACTTTCAACCGACAAAGCAAAGTAAATCTCTTGTGGTATTTCTACACGGATGTGTGCAACAAGGTGAAGCCTTAGCTAAGCAAAGTGGTTTTTTTTCACTTGCGGAGCAATATGATTTTACTTTGTTAGTGCCACAACAAAGCAAAAAAAATAATGTTACCTCTTGTTTTAACTGGTTCTCCGAGCAAGATAGCGAAAAGGATCAAGGGGAAGTGTTGTCGATCAAAAATATGATCTTAGCACTAAAAGCACAGTCAAAATTTGACCATGTATTTATTGCGGGTCTTTCGGCTGGCGGTGCAATGACCAGTGCATTGTTAGTTCATTATCCTGAACTCTTCTCTGCTGGCGCCGTTATTGCGGGCTTACCTTATCCTTGTGCGAATAATTTAGCTAAAGCGATTTCCTGCATGAGAAATGGACCTTCACAGTCATCAATAGAACTTGCTAGCTTTGCAAGGCAGAGTAACGAAGCCATTAAAAAGTGGCCGAGGCTTATTGTCATCACGGGCAGTAAAGATAAAGTTGTCAACCCCAAAAATTCCCAAAGCTTAGCTTCGCAGTGGTCAAAGCTTTCAGAAACTGCGTTGAAACCAAGTAAAACCTCCACAGCAGATTATCAGCAATCGCTTTGGCAATCTAATGAAAAACTTGCTCAAGTTAAGCTGGTTGAAATCAATGAAATGGGTCACGGCTTAAGCGTTAACTCTAGCTACAAAAATAGAGATGCCAGTGCGGACTTTTTATATGAATCTTCGCTCGATAGTGCTATGGATATTGTCAGTTTTTGGGGGTTAAAGTAGAAAAGTTGTTAATATTCAATGGTTAAGCTCTATGGTACTATAGTACAAATTAACTTTGTCTAATTTTGTTATAGAGTTTAAACATCAGTAAAAACATCAAAAATAATCTTAAAACAACTGATCAATAAAATTATAATAAGGCCTACTATGAAACGCTATAACAAAAAATTAAGTTACCTCGCTTTAGCTATTGCCAGCGCGTTAACCACTAACATCGCTCTTGCAGAAGAAGCAAATGTACCAACAAGCGCTCAAGATATTCCTGGCCTTGAACGTATTGAAGTTACCGCACGTAAAACTGCTGAAAGTTTACAAAATGTTCCGGTGGCAGTAACTTCAATCGGTGCAGAGCAGCTCGAACAAAATGGCATTAGCGTGATGACTGAAGTTCAGCAATTCTCGCCAAATACCACCTTACAAAGTAGCCGTGGTACTAACTCAACACTAACCGCCTTTATTCGTGGCGTAGGCCAAGATGATCCTTTATGGGGCTATGAACCAGGCGTCGGTATTTATGTTGATGACGTCTATATTGCACGTCCACAAGGTGCGGTGCTTGATATTCTTGATGTTGAACGTATCGAAATATTGCGTGGTCCGCAAGGTAGCTTGTACGGCAAGAATACTATTGGGGGCGCGATTAAATATGTTACTAAAAAAATGTCAGGGGATACAGAATTTGATATAGAAGCTACCTTTGGCAATTACGCCCGTCAAGATTATAAAGTCGCGGGTAAAATTCCAGTTATTGATGACAAACTTTATGTTGGTTTTGCTTTAGCCAGCTTATCTCGCGATGGTTATGGTGAGTTTTTACAATCTGACTTGCCAGGACAAGACTTAGAAAACTATAACAAGGATGTTTTTGCTGGCCGAGCTACTATTGAATTTACCCCGACAGATGATTGGTTTTTCCGTTTTAATTACGATAATACCCAAGATGACTCCAATGCTAAAGGCGGTTATCGTTTATTACCTAGTATAATAACTGATGCGCCTATCCCTGATAGTGTGTATGACTCTTACACTAGTATGCCAACATGGAATAGCGTGGAATCAGAGGGCATGAGCTTAACGGCTGAGTATTTCATTAATGATCTTTGGTCTGTTAAATCAGTGACTGCTAGCAGAAGTAATTATTCGAAAACTAATATAGATTTTGATAATACGGCTGAACGTATTTTTGATGTCCCTGCCATTTATGATGATGAACAGTTTTCACAAGAATTCCAATTAAATTATGACTCTGACAATTTAAGTGTTGTGTCTGGTTTATATTACTTTGACGGTGAATCTTGCGGCCATTTTGATGCCATATTAGAGCATTTAGGTACAGTATTGGGCGCTGCTGGTTTAACGCGTGAAGTGACAGGCTGTAATAATAGCGAAAGTTATGCTGTGTATGCACAAGGCTCATATAATGTCACCGAAAAACTCTCATTTACTCTAGGGGCACGTTATACCCAAGAAGAAAAAGAAGCAGTAGTTAATAATGGTGTTGTTTTTGAAACAGTTTACCCAGAAAGTGGTTGGGTACCGGGTTATGAACGTGGTGATGTTGCATTTCCTGAAGTATTGAACGACAGTGAGGATTGGTCACGATTCTCTCCTCGCGCAGGTGTTGAATATCAATATAGCGATGACATGATGTTTTTTGCTAGTTATTCACAAGGCTTTAAATCAGGCACCTTTAATCCGAGAGCGAGTGGCCCAGAGCCAGCGGTTGATCCAGAAATAGTTGATTCTTATGAGGTGGGTGTAAAAAGTGAGTGGAATAATAACTTACGTATAAATGCCACAGTATTCTACCTTGATCACCAAGACAGACAATTTGTGACTGTGCTGCCTGTTGAAGGTGGAGATGGTAGTGAATTAAGTCAACGTTTAGGTAATATTGGTCAATCGACTGCATCAGGTCTTGAACTTGAAGTAAACTATGCTGCAACGGATAGTCTTAACTTGTTTGCAACTTTAGGTTTAATTGATTCTTCTTTTGAAGAAGTAAATTCCTATGACAGTGATGGTAACCCAATTGATATTACCGATACGTTTACTATTACCAACACTCCAGAAACAACGGCTAACGTAGGTTTTACTTACAATATTGACAGCTCAATCGGTGGTTTTGTTGTTAATGGTAACTATTATTACCGTAGCGAGTATGACTTAAACGTGACGGATAATTTATTAAGCCAAGATGGATATGGTTTACTTAATGTTGGCGTTAACTGGTACAGCAATGAAGGTGACTGGACCGCAGCGCTGCACTTTAAAAATATTACCGATGAAGAATATCTTGTGGGTAATTATGCTTTCCTAGGAGAGCAAAATTCAGATGGTAGCTATCAACCAGGTTTAGGTGGAGATACCACGCTAATTGGCTACTATGGAGACCCTGCGACTGTGTCTTTAACCATTGGTTACCAGTTCTAATATCAGCTTTAAAAAGAGTTCATTAGCAAAGTTATCTGAAAAAGAGCTGGCACTTGTCAGCTCTTTTTTTCATACTGGATTCAGAATTATCTAGGAGCATTAAATGTCACAAGCAAAAGTTATTATTGCCGATGATCATCCGTTATTTCGTACGGCACTTAAACAAGCCATTATCGAATGTATTGATGATGCAGGCACGTTAGAAGCTGACAATTTTAGTGAGTTATTAGTTGCTATTGAAGCAACGCCAAGCTTAGAAATAGTTTTTCTCGATTTACATATGCCAGGAAATAATGGTTTTACTGGTCTTACTCAGTTGCAAAATCACTACCCCGATTTAGTGGTGATTATGGTGTCTTCTGATGATAATGATGAAACTATGCAAAAAGCGATTAACTTTGGTGCTGCGGCATTTATCCCTAAATCAGCAGACTTAACGACCATTGGAAGTGCTATTGATACGGTATTGGCGGGTGATGTTTGGTTACCTGAATTGATAGAAAAGAATGAAGGTCAACAAACTGCACTTGCTCATCAAAAGCTAGCTAAGCAACTTGGTCAATTAACCCCACAGCAGTATATTGTGCTTACTCAAATTGCTGACGGTCAACTCAATAAGCAAATTGCTTATGATCTCAATATCAAAGAAACCACAGTGAAAAAGCATGTCTCTGCGATTTTAGAAAAGCTGGAAGTGAATAATCGGACGTTAGCAGGACTTGCTTACCAGCAGCTAATGCTGGCGCCAACAGAAAACGAAAGTAGTGCTCTTTAGCGCTTAGCTACTGGGTAATCATTTGTCTAATTAAGCGTTTCAACGCCAATGCTTTTACCGGCTTTCTTAAAAATAGAAAGTTCGCATCACTGGTGTGTTGCCTAACTTGCTCGGAAGGATCTGCAGAGCAGATAACACAAGGACTTTGCCAATGCTCTTTGCGTAATAAATGGCTTACCAAATCAACGCCATTGGTATCATTATCGAGATGGTAATCAGCAATGATAAAGTGAGCGGGTTGCTGCATATTACTTACAACCTTAGTGAGTGACGTTTGATCTTTTGCAGTATAAACCACACAGCCCCATTCAATTAATTGCGAAGATATTGCTGTTAACATCAAGGCATCATTATCAATAACTAATACTGACATATCGGCAAAACCTTCATTGGCAGTATTGTTATTCTTCGTGCCATGGCTTGCTGTTTTTGTCAGTACTTTGTCTGATGTTTTGTAAGTTTTATTCTTTGGTGCTGCAGATGATGCATTGCTCAGTATTTTGTTAGGTAAGTTATTTGAACGATTGACTGTGTTATGCGTAATTCTGGGTAGCTCAAGCATAAAGCAAGTGCCTTTTCCTACAGTCGATTTAAGTGATATTTTTAAATCGAGCAGTGAAGCCATGCGCTCAGCAATGGCTAAGCCTAAACCAAGGCCTGGTATTTCTCTGTTTTGCTCTAATCGTTCAAATTCTTGAAAAATAGTCAGTTGTTTTTCAGCTGCTATTCCTGGTCCGTTATCCCATACTTCTATGCGAACAATGTCTTTTTTATGGCGAACACCTAATACTATTTTGTTGGAAATACCTGCTTTGTCACCTGTTTTATCACGGCAATAATGTACTGCGTTTGATAAAAAATTTTGCAGTATTCTACGTAACATACGTTTATCGGAATTTACCCACGTTGAACTAGCTTGATAGCTAAAACTAATGTCATCTTGTTGGGCTAAAACGGTAAACTCATTTTTTAACGGTATCAGTAATTCATCTAACGCAAAGTGATTTTTTTCAATAATGTCTAAGTTATTATCTAGACGTGATATTTCGACTAAATCAGAAAGTAGCGCTTCAACAACATTCAGTGAATCGTCAATATTGTTAGCCAGTTGTGCTAATTCGTCATCTTCAACTTTCTTTTTCAACATGGAGGTAAACAATGACAACGCATTAAATGGCTGCATTAAGTCATGGCTAGCGGCAGCTAAAAAACGTGTTTTACTACTGTTGGCCGCTTCAGCTTCTGCTTTGGCGTATCTTAGTTCTTGGGTTCTCTCTTCGACACGTTTTTCCAAACTTTCATTAGCTTTTTTTAAAGCTTTCTCTGCTTCAATATGGGCGGTAATATCAGAAAAGGTGCTAACAAATCCGCCCCCAGGCATTGATTGGCCTCTAATCTCTAATACCACGCCATTAGGCATAGAACGCTGAAAGTAATGATTGTGACCCATACGCATATGCTCAATACGTCGGGTAATTAACGCTTCACCTTCGTCATCTTTACTATCGCTTTCACCAGTACCTGTACTGGTAATTATGCCTTTGGCAATGTTATAGCGTAATAACTCCTCGATAGGCTTTCCTGCACAGACAAAGCCTTCAGGATAATCAAGCAGTTGAATATAACGTTGATTCCAAGCAACTAAACGCATATCAGCGTCAATAACACTGATACCTTGTTCAATATTCTCCACTCCAGATTGCAATAACTCACGGTTAAAGCGAAACATTTGGTTGGCCTCATCAACAATGCTTACGACATCTTCAAGGGGCATATCCTGTGAAGTTGAGGCTGCTTTCATTACCATGCGGGTTGACGCAGAGCCTAATACACCAGACAGCTGTAAGCGAGTATATTCAATATTCTTTTCATTTTTTCCACTAGTTTTAGCAAAGGTAAGTAGTGCGTCAGCGGCAGGTTTATCGATAAAGCGTACTAATAAACTGTATAAATCATCAAGGGATAAATGCCGTTCGAACTGGTTTTGGCTTTTATTGACAAAATACTCGGCTTGTAGTTTTTCACCTACACTGCGTTGGCTAATTAACGAGACGACAATGTAACAAATAACGTTGAGCAGTAAGCTATAAAAAACGCCATGGCTAGTGCTGTCTAAGAAGTTAACGCCAAAGAGGCCGGTAGGTTTTAGCCAAGTTATTTGCCATAAGCCTGTTTCAATCCACTGGCTGGTGGGAATTAATGCCGGTAATAACAAGGTATAAAGCCAAACAATACTACCGACAACTAAGCCCGTTAATGCTGCCTTTGCATTGGCTTTACGCCAATACAAAGCACCAATGGTGGCAGGGGCAAATTGTGAGAGTAAAACAAATGATAATAAACCTATGGTGGCAAGATGATTCTGTTGAGCGATGATACGCTCGAAAGTGAAAGCCAGAAGAAGAATGATGGCAATAGAACCACGACGCAGGTTAAGTAATAGTCCTGACATTTGTTGTTTTTGCTTGGTATTAAATAATCGAAATTTTAGTACCAATGGCGTCAATACCTCGGTTGAGACCATAGTACTTAATACAATTGCGGCCACAATCACCATGCTGGTTGCTGCTGCTAAACCACCAATATAAACCGTAATACCAAGCCAAGCTTGCTGGTAAAAAAGCGGGAGGGTTAACACATAAGTATCGGCATCGACACTGCCACCTGGGAAGGTTAGCTGCCCTGCAATAGCGATAGGTAAAATAAAAACATTAATGAGTAATAAGTATAAAGGAAATAACCAACGGGCAGTTTTTAGCTCTTGCTGATGGTGATTTTCAATCATCATCATGTGGAACTGCTGAGGTAGGATAAATATAGTAATCGCCCCTAAAACCGCTTGTGCTACGGCTAGATAAATAGAGTTAGTACCAGTAATCGAACTGATGTTTTCACCTTGATTGATTAAGTCGGAAAAGCCATCAAAAATATAAAAAGTGGCAAAAATACCTACTGCTGTTAAAGCGAATAATTTAATTACAGAGCTAAATGCAATCGCCAAGACTAAACCTTGATTTTGCTTATTGGCGGCGATTTGACGAGTACCAAATAAAATACTGAAAATGATGAGTACAATAGTCACCACAAAAGCGGTACTAATACCGGACTGATAAGTTCCGGTTAATAGATCAAAACTGGTACTGATGGCGCGTAGTTGTAGTGCGATATAGGGAATAATACCTGTTAGCGCAACAATAGTTACCAGTGCTGCGACTTTGGGCGAGCGGTCGTATCGAAAGGCAATAAAATCGGCAATAGAGGTTAAATTTTGCTGCTTAACGATCAAGAGAATTTTATGTAGCATTGGCCAAGCCAGCACTAAACAAAGAATAGAGCCTATATAGATTGGCGCAAGCCAAGCCCCAGTTGTTGCTGCCTGTCCTACAGTGCCGTAAAAAGCCCATGAGCTACAGCTAACGCCCAGCGATAAGCTATAAACCCAAGGTTTACAGCTCCAATTTTCAGTCGCTTGATTTTGCCCCCAGTGAGCAACAATAAAAAGTACGGCCAAATAAGCAATGGACAATATAGTGATAAGCCAAGTATCGAGTGAAAGCCAAACTAACAAGAACTATCCTTTATGATGTGATCTGCCCTAAAATAATGTATCAAGCGATTAACTCATTTAAGTTAGCGATTAATATGAATATATAACTCTATAGTCAGCATAACATGCCCTATCTAACGGGGTAGTGAACTAAGGTAGTAGTTATTTGCTAGCAGTCATACGCTAACCTAAAGGTAAATATTTACCTTGATTAGAAACTATCATATATGAAAATCAGTAACAAATACTTGGTTGAAGCCATTGTTTTTATTAGTTATGTACTATTTGCTATGGCGTGGGTAGGCGGTACAGCCAGTATGGGACAAATAATGTCTGCTATGCACATTGATAGTTTAGCTTCTGCGAGCTTTATCAGTGGTGCAGTAACCTTGGCAAAAATTGTTGGTACGTTCGCTGCTGCTTGGGTTGCGTTAAAGTTCGGTATTAAGTACGCTTTCTTTATCGCTAGCCTGTTTATTGCCATTGGCTTATTAACACCTTTTGCTCCTAATTATGAGTTGCTGCTGCTAAGTCGATTTTTGATGGGATTAGGTGGGGCGTTCATGATCGTCTACTTCAATCCTATTGTCATGCACTGGTTTCCAGTTAATGAACGTCCTGTTATTAATGGCCTCAACGCAGTTGCTTTTAACATTGGTACGGGTGTAGTGCTATGGAAAATGACAGCAATTAATGAGTTTACAGGGGATTGGAAAGTTAGCTTGATCAGCTTCTCAATTGCTAGTTTGTTATTAAGTTTTGTTTGGTTATTGGTAAAATTTGAACCTGAGTCAGAAGGGCGTAACCACGAGGGTAGCGTTGTTGAAAACTACAGCTACATTGACGGTTTAAAAGATAAATTTAATTGGGCTTATGGCTTAACCTATTCTGGCTTATTGGCGTTTTATATTTGTCTATTCACCTTTTACCCTAAAGCCGGTATTAGTCAAAGTAAGTGGGTGATAGGTTTTGGTATTGTTGGTACATTAGCTGGTATTATTTATAGTAAAAAAATGCCACTACGATTACCTGTTATTCGATGGTCAGGCGCTATGATGATACTGACGATTGTTGGTCTATCCTTTAGCAGCAGTGAATGGTTGCAAACCTTATCTGCGATTGTGCTAGGATTTTTTATATTCTTCCCTATCACAGCGCTGGTATCTATCCCTCATGAGTTACCTAAAATGACAGGACAACGCATTACGGTAGTATTTAGTTTATTCTATTCAATCAGCTATTTGCTTTCTACGGTTATCTTATGGTTGTTTGGCAAGTTAGTAGATATTAACCAGGGCGATTACACCGCTTCATTTATTCTCATTTCATTAATAAGTAGTACCTTTTTTATTGGCAGCTTTTTCTTGCCTGAAACAGGGAAAGTTAAAGAATCAACAATTAAGGAAAAATTATGCGCGGAATAATATCTCCCAAATTAGCGTCATTTCTTGAACAAGCAAATACGGCTATTGCAGCAGTCAAAGCAACAGGACAGGGCTTTAGTGCTGAGTTAGTTAGACAAGGATTAGATAATTTATCAGCGCTGATAGGTACTGGGCCGAATATGACCACAGTAAAGGATGATTTCTTAGCGACCCCTAGCCATAATATTCCAGTACGTATTTATAATCCGGCGCCTAATGATGTTTTACCGGTATTGCTACATTTTCATGGTGGCGGTCATATGTGTGGCAGTGCTGATTTGTATGATCCCATTAGCCGTAAACTCGCGCTTGCTGCGCATGCAATTGTCATTTGTGCGGATTATCGGTTAGCACCTGAATATCCCTACCCAGCAGGTTTAGATGATTGCCAGCAAGTACTTGAACGTTATCGAAGTCTTCTTACAGAAATGAAACATAGTGATGAACTCTATATTGCAGGTGATAGTGCAGGCGGTGCAATTTGTACTAGTTTAGTGATGAATAACTTACCGAATAATAAGACCTGTGACTCGGTTAAAATTGATAAACAAATTTTGGTTTACCCGAGTGTCGATTACACTATGGTTAGCGCTTCTATTGATGAAAATGGTCAAGGTTTCTTATTAGAAAAAGATAAAATTAAGTGGTATTTTGAGCAGTACTTTCAAGTAGATAGTTTAGATCAGAGTGAAGTTGCAAAAGCTAAAGCGGTGAAAGCATCACCATTACTTGGTAAGTTTTCTGCGGATATGCCTACTACCTTGGTCATTACTGCAGGATGCGACCCGCTAAGAGATGAAGGCATTGCTTATGCTAAATCATTGGAAGAAGTTGGTGTAGATGTTGAACACTATTCCTTTGACGGTATGACACATGCTTATATGTTGCTTAATGATCTTGTAAGTGAAGAATGCCAGCAAACTTATCAGCTCATTGGACAATTTGTTAAAGCAGGTATTAATGATAAATAATTTTTACTTTTCTTTACGTTCGCTTTACCTAGTTTAGTCGGCTCGGTTTTTATTCTTAAATATAAATCAGCCTTTACTTATAGAGCAACAGTTAATCCAACCTCTAAAGCTTGGGATGATAAATCTCGTTGTTGAGGCTTCTGATCGAGGAGAATAATACCATCTTGAATAACAGTTAACTTGGGCATAAAGGGAATGTCGATATCTAATTTTGCCTTCAATTGGTAACCGATATCTTGACCTTTACTATTCATAAGCGTTCTTATCACCTTAAAGCCTCCAAATAAACTAGGTGAAATAGGAACCATAAAACGCGACTCTCTGTATGCTGCCGTTGTGAAAATATTTTCCAACACCATGGGCTAATGTCTCTCCTGTTACGTTCAGTTGATAGCTAATACCATTGACTGGCAATTCAAAATTATTAGGGTTGGTTGATTTTAAGCCAATTTCAACGTTTTGTTCGAAGCCATTAGCTGGCAAAGCTTTAAAAGAAACTAAGTCGATAGTGGGTTCTTCGTAATCTAGATTCATGGTGGCGCAGCCAGATCGAAAAAATAGTGCAGCCACGAAAAATACACCTATGGGCAGCGCTCTAGTTAAAATTATTCTTTATCCTTGGGGGGAAATTCTTTCAACTTATATTAAAAGGGTAGTGATTAGTATATTTTTCTCGTTACGATTAGATTATTAACCACACAGCAAGTTACTGATATTTATTGAAATTGTTACTGTTTAAATATGGGTTGTTCATTGTGAAATATCGGGAAAAATACTTAAATTAATTATCTTTTTAGTGTACAGCTCAGTCATTAGGGATAACTTGAATATCAGATTAATGCTTGTATAAGACAAAATAGAGAACACTAGTGTTCTCTATTTATCAGTGATAACAAATTAAAGTATTTAAATAAGCACAGTGAAATAAGAGTGAAATAGGCACTTTAAAAGGCTGGTTATTGAGCTGTCCATGCTCCATCCATAGGCAATGATGAGCCAGTAATACTGCGGGCACTATCACTGCAAAGAAAAAGAATAAACTCACCAATTTGACGAGGCGCCATCATTTCGGGTAACGGTTGCTTTGCGGTGATAAGTTGGTATTTTGCTTGCTCGAAACTACTCTTCTCTGTTTTGGCAATGTCAGAGATTTGATCATTGATAAGTGGCGTATCTACCCAACCGGGGCAAATAGCATTGGCAGTGATACCATATTCTGCACACTCAAGAGCTACTACTTTGGTTAACCCAACAATGCCATGTTTTGCCGCACAATAGGCGGCTTTGTTTTTAGAGGCAACGAGGCCATGAACAGAGGCTATATTAATAATTCTGCCCCATGAATTTGCTTTCATACCATTTAAAGCGAGTTGAATAGTATGAAAAGCAGCGGTTAAATTGATGGCAATGATGGCATTCCATTTATTCTCAGGAAAAGTATCTACAGCTTCAATATGTTGAATACCAGCATTGTTGATCAATATATCAATTGAACCCATCACTTTTATCGCTTTATTCATAAAAGCACTAATAGCATTTGAATCCATTAAATTAGCATTATCAAAGATGGCTTTTATCAGGTACTTTTTAGAAAACTCTTGCGCTAAGCTAATACCTTCATCATCACTGAGTAATCCGTGTAAAACTAAGTTGATACCTTGTTCTGCTAATACATGAGCACTTGCCAAGCCAATACCACTTGTTGAACCTGTGATAAGCGCTGTTTTACCTTTTAATGTTCTATTTGTTGGAGGAATGCTTTTTAACATGCTGTTTCCTTATTATTAAATGTGAAGAAGGGCAGCATATACCTCATCTTTTAAACTGTTTATATTTTGGGGATTTCGCCAATGCTGCACCAGAAAATTAGGTCAATTACCTTAGCTGAATTGAAGGTGAGTTGAATTACTACCTTAGTGCCATTAAGTAAAAGGAGGATGTCAGTAGTAAAAGCTATTTTTTGATTTAAGGGCTTTGGCTAATCGTGCAGGGGAGACTTTATGGGCTAAGCAGCCGCGTTAGAAAGGATTGTAAATACTGCAAGTCAAATATATTCGATGGCTTAACTGTGATATTAAACAATAAATTTTTAGAGGGAAAATTCCGAAACGTTATACAGGTAAGCTTAGTGGTTGTTACATCCACATTGGTGATTGTTTTTATTCACGAAGTGAAGGGGCACTGCAACCAGAAAGTGCGTGAGTAGCGATGAGAGTTTTCTAAAAAGAAGTAGTATGGAATTTGAATAAAGGCGAGTGACTACTCACCTTTATTTAACGGTGCTTTAATTAAAGGAGTTGCCTATTACTGTCGGCACTTAACTTCAGGGTTAACATTAATAATACCTGTTTCGTTAATTGTGGCCATTTTGCCATCTTGTTTCAGTATGGCTAACGTAGTATCACCAATTGAGCGTACATAGGTGAGTAAGTAACCGAACTGACCTAGGGTGCATACGGCATATTGCTGGCTTAAGTTAAGTCTGTCCCACATTGTATCCGCATTATCATTTGTTTTTCTGTTATCCGTTAAGAAAGCACTTGCAGCCACTAAATCATTATTTGGTATTCGAATATCTAACATAATTTCTACCTTACTCTTTAACTAGTAGGTAGATATTAACCAATAAAAAACTGTCAAATTGGTGATAATTGTTAGGTTAATGTCTTTTTTTGTACGAGGAGCTTTAGTTGAGTCTATTTGTTTTATTGAAGCTGAATAGTGTATTTGACAAGAATTATTATGTAAGACACTAACTTATTAGTTAATTTAACCACTTCTGAAGTTGTTGGATTGCGTAATTATATGTAACTTGTTGTTACATATAAGGAATGAGTAAGTGGCACAGCTTGTGCTATTTTTAATGCAATATTAAAAATACGGAAATACCCCATGCTTACTTTTTCTAAAACATTATTACTTTCTTCTGCTGTGATTATCACAACATTGTTAACGGCTTGTTCTGAGCCAGAGGCTAAGGAAGAAGATAAAGAAGTTGTCGCATTTGCTGTACCGGTAATGGTAGCGAGTATCGAACGTAAAGATATTTCGTCAAACTTTCATACAACGGCTACCTTAGAATCTCGTAATGAAGCTGAAATTATTACTCGAGTCACTGGTATTATTGAAGAGCTAAGTGTTGAAGAAGGGGACTTTGTTGAAAAGGGCCAACTCCTTGCTAAGGTTGATGCAAGACGTTATCAACTAGCACTTGATAAAGCCGAAGCTGAATTAGCGGGTCTTGAACAAGAATTAAAACGTTTATCTTTAATGGCTGAAAAGCAATTGGTGAGTGCACAAGCATCAGATAAATTGAAATATCAGCACCGAGCTGCAGTTGCTGCAAAGGAACTAGCGGCGTTAGATTTAAAAGATAGTCAAATCATTGCACCTATTTCAGGCTTTATTTCAGAACGTTTTATTAAAACAGGTCATTTTACTCAAGGTTACCAAAAATTATTCCATATTGTCGACCAATCAAGCCTGCAAGCGGTGGTTTATTTACCAGAGCATAAGCTGAGCTATGTTGAATTAGAGCAGCAAGCTTTATTACAATTTAGTGCACGCCAAGGTAAGCAGTTTGTTGCACAAGTACGTTCAATCTCTCCTGTAATCGACAGTCGTAGTGGTACGTTCAAAGTGATTTTGTCTATTGCTAATGAAGAGCTGCAATTAAAACCAGGTATGTTTGCCCAAATTGCACTGACTTTTGATACCCACAAAAATACGTTAACTATTCCAACAGATGCAATTATTACGCTTGATAATCAAAGTAAAGTTTATTTAGTAAAAGATAACAAAGCAGTAGAAGTGTCAATCAACAAAGGTTTTGTACAAGAGCAACTTACCGAGATAAGTGGCGAGCTACATGAAGGTGATAGTGTTGTGGTAAATGGCCATCATAATCTTAAAGCAAACGCTTTGGTCGAAATATTAAACGCTAAAACTAGTGATGATGACAGTCTTATTGATGAAGAAATAACTGAAACAGCTATTGCTAAAGCCACTAAATAGAGAATTGTAAGCATGAATATTTTGATTGATAGCTTGTTCTGTGTGGTTGCAAAAAACTCCGCAGCTACCGTATTTTTAATTTTTACCGTATTACTAATCAGTAGTGTAAATGTCATTGGAGCTTCATCATGAGTATTGTTGATGTAGCAATAAAACGTCCGGTAACAGTTTGGATGTTTACATTTGCCGTGATGCTTTTTGGTTTAGTGGGTTTATCTCGCCTTGCGGTTAATCTATTACCAGAACTTTCTTATCCTACGTTGACGGTACGAACTAACTATACCGGGGCGGCTCCGGCTGAAATAGAGCAACTAGTTACTAAACCTGTTGAAGAAGCTGTAGGTGTAGTCAAAGGTCTAAGAAAAATAAGTTCAGTATCTAAAGCTGGTCAGTCTGACGTATTACTTGAGTTTGAATGGGATGTTGCGATGGACATCACGAGCTTAGAAGTACGAGAAAAACTCGATCTTATTCGTTTACCCCTTGATGTACAAAAACCGTTAATTTTAAAATTCAATCCGTCTTTAGATCCTATTATTCGTTTGGGTTTACAAACATCTGATAATTCAGTTACCGGCTTAACCCAGCTTCGTACCTTTGCCGAATATGATGTGAAACGCCAATTAGAATCGCTACTTGGAGTGGCATCAGTAAAATTAGGCGGTGGCCTTGAACAAGAGTATCAGGTAGTTATTGATCAACATAAGTTGGCACAACTTAATTTAAGTAGCCAAGAGATCATTAATCGTATTAATGCAGAAAATATAAATATCTCAGCAGGTAAGTTAATTGAAGGCAATACGCAATATTTGGTGCGTACGTTGAATCAATTTACCAATATTAATCAAATTGGCGAATTGGTGGTTTATCGCGAAAACGATCAAATCATTACCCTAAACGATATTGCTAGCATTGTTGATGGTTACAAAGAACGTACCGATGTAACTCGAATTAATGCCGTTGAAGCCGTTGAATTAGCAATATATAAAGAAGGCGATGCTAATACTGTACAGGTAGCTCAACTCATAAATAATAAACTGGACGCCATTAATGAGTTATTAGGTGACCGTTATAAATTAACCGTGGTGTATGATCAATCGACTTTTATTAGCAATGCGATCAGTGAGGTAAAATCAGCAGCGATCATTGGTGGCTTGTTGGCTATGTTTATTTTATATCTCTTCTTACGATCTATTACGCCAACCTTGATCATTTCTCTATCAATCCCTGTCTCGGTCATTGCTACGTTTAATATGATGTATGCTAACGGCATAAGCCTTAATATTATGTCACTTGGCGGTATTGCTTTAGCAACAGGTCTGCTTGTTGATAATGCCATTGTAGTGCTTGAGAATATCGCGCGATATAAAGAGCAAGGGCTTAATGTTGTTGAAGCCGCTCGTAAAGGCACAAAAGAAGTGAGCGGGGCAATCATTGCTTCAACCTTGACTACTTTGGCGGTTTTTGTACCGTTAATATTTGTTGAAGGGGTTGCCGGACAATTATTTGCCGACCAAGCCATGACTGTTGCTTTTGCTTTAATTGCCTCATTAGTTGTCGCATTAACATTGATACCAATGTTAGCCTCAAGGCAGGCTTCTAAAGAATTAGAGCAAGACAATGAAGAATTCCCTCAAGAGCGGGTTAGTTTTAAAGCCTTGGTTTGGCATAAAAAAATCACTTACCTATTAGCTTTACCCCTTAAAGTGATTTTTGTTTGGCTACCAATGCTGGTCATGCGTATTGTTTTACTCAGTTTTCACGCTATTAATAAAGTGGCTTCATTTGTAATGAAACCGCTAACCGCTGGCTTTAATTATGTCTTTGAGCAGTTGGCTTCACTGTATAACAAGTTATTATCATTGTCTTTGAAACACGGTATCGTTACTTTGTTGTTCAGCTTAACGTTTGCTGGCTCTGCTTTTTTCATCTTACCTAAAATTGGCGTAGAGTTATTACCCCCGCTTGCACAAGGTGAGTTTTATCTTGAGCTTGAACTTGCACCGGGCACACCATTGGCAGTAACTGATAGCACCATCAATAAAATAGCTCAACACTTACAAAGTGATGAGCGTATTAAAAGTACCTACTCGTTAACAGGACGAGGTAGTTTGATGGCCAGTAATGCTGATAAAGGCGGTGAACATCAGGCTAGGTTACAAATAATGTTGCATGATAGCGAAAATGAACTGCAAGTAATGTCTGATATTAGGCAATACACTCAAAAACTTGTTGGCGCAACCACACAATTAAACCAACCTGAGTTATTTACTTTTAGCAAACCAATGAGCATAGAACTATCAAGTTATGATCTAAACCTTTTAACAACTTACTCTAACCAGCTAACCCAGTTGATGGAGCAAGATGCCCAGTTTGTTGATGTAGCTAACAGCCAGCGTAAAGGCCAACCAGAATTAGCCATCCACTTTAATCAACAAAAAATTGCCCAATTAGGCTTAAATGCACCTGATATCGCCAGACTTGTTGCGGTTAAAATAGGCGGTAATATAGCGAGTAAATATACCTTACTTGACCGCAAGATAGATATATTGGTACGTAGTGATGAAAAGCAACGAGACTCCATTGGTGACTTAAGAGAGCTTGTGGTTAACCCGAATGACAATTTCCCTATCACGCTCGATAGTATCAGTAATATTGTTGAAACAGTCGGTCCTGCTCAAATCAATCGCATTAACCAGCAGCGTGTTGCCGTCATCAGTTCCAATATAGGCATGGGTGATCAAAATAGTGCGTTAGCGAAGGCAAATGAGTTAATTAAAAAGTTAAAACTTCCTTTAACCGTAATACCCACTTTTGGTGGTCAAAGTGAAGAAATGCAACAGTCCTTTAATTCCATGTTGATGGCATTAAGCTTGGCGGTATTTTTAGTCTACTTGGTCATGGCCTCTCAGTTTGAATCCTTATTACAACCCTTATTAATTTTGTTCAGTGTGCCGTTAGCAGGTGTTGGATCTATTTATGGATTATATTTTTTCGGCAGTAATATCAGTGTTATCGTCTTTATTGGTTTGATTATGTTATCGGGCATTGTTGTCAATAATGCGATTGTGTTATTGGATCGAATTAATCAATTACGTGAAGAAGGTTTAGATAAATCTACTTCAATAAAACAAGCCGCAGAGTCTAGGCTGCGTCCGATAATAATGACGACACTGACCACAGCGCTTGGTTTATTACCTATGGCGTTAGGCATGGGCGAAGGGGCTGAGCTGAGAACGCCTATGGCAATTACAGTCATTAGTGGTTTACTGTGTTCAACGTTACTAACATTAATTGTATTACCGGTACTTTATCAATTATTTGACCATAAAAAGTTTGCCTCGTTAAGCAGTGAAGGTGATAAAGACTCAAAAGGCAATGGCATTAGTAATAAGCTTGGAATCAACCCATCAGCGGAGCCACAAAATGTCTAATAGCAAGTTGAACTTAACGGCACTGGCTATTAGGAAGCCCGTGACTACATTGATGCTCTGTTTAACTATGTTGATGATGGGCATGGCTGCTACTCAGCTATTGCCTTTAGAAAAGTGGCCAGGTATCGACATTCCTGAAATGATGATAAGTGCGCCATATCAAGCATCAACTCCAGCAGAAGTTGAACGTTTAGTGACTAAGCCGCTTGAAGAAGCGCTGGCAACAATGGGGGGAATACAGCGACTTAGCTCTACCTCAACAGAGCATGGAGCCGAAATAGGTATTGAGGTTGAATGGGAAAGTAGTTTGACGGGTAAAGCGATAGAAGCGCGGGAAAAAATTGATGCGATTCGTCATTTATTGCCGGAAGATTTACAGCGTGTCTTTGTTTATCAATTCTCAACCGCGGATATGCCTATTTTAACACTGCGTATTTCGAGTGAACGTGAATTACAAAATAGTTTTCAGCTACTTAATAATTATTTGAAAAAACCACTTGAGCGTATGCAAGGAGTCTCAAAAGTTGAGCTTTATGGGGTTGATCAAAGGCAAATATCTATCCGTTTATTAAGTGAACGAGTGGCAAGTCATAATGTTGATATTCTCGAATTAACTCAGTTACTTCAAGCACATAACTTTACTATTAATGCTGGCTCATTGAAGTCAGCAACTAACTCCATTCGTATCAGCCCTAAAGGTGAATTTACCGAGCTAAATGATATTAGAGAGTTGATGGTTAAAGATAATGTTTACCTTGGCGATGTAGCTGAAGTTCTTTTTGAACAACCAGAAAGAGTTGATGGTCGGCATTTAGATAGAAGTTACGCTATTGGTGTGAATATTTTTAAAGAGTCTAGTGCTAACCTCGTTGATGTTGCTGGTCGAGTGGTTATTGCGGTTGATGAAATATCGCAAAGCCCTCAGTTTAGTGGCATTAATATTTTTATGATGGAGGATCAGGCGAAAGGGGTGACTGACTCTTTAGCTGACTTATTAATGGCGGGTGCCATTGGTGCCGCTTTATCCTTTATTGTGTTATTCCTCTTTCTTCGAAACACTACGGCAACGGTTTTAGTGGTTGCTTCAGTGCCTTTCTCAATTTGTATCACCTTGGCGGTAATGTACTTTTTAGGTTATTCACTCAATATTCTTTCTATGATGGGTCTGTTATTAGCTGTAGGTATGTTGGTTGATAACTCTGTTGTAATTACGGAGTCAATCGCTGCAGAGCATAGGAATAATCCAGCAAGTACTAAGCAAGAAAAAATTAAAAACATATTAGCTGGCGTTGATAAAGTATCGCTCGCGGTAATGACAGGTACGTTAACGACTATGATAGTATTTTTGCCTAATATCATTGGTGAAAAGGTAGAGCTGACTGTTTTCTTAGAGCATGTCGCTATTGCCATTTGTATTTCATTAGCGGCATCGTTATTGATAGCTAAAACGTTACTACCCTTATGTTTATCTAGAATGCCGTTGGAGAGTCTGACCGCAAAATCAAGCCAAAATAAAGTAAAAAAACTGGCTGACCCAGCGACTGATAAGGAGCTAAATAAAAAGAATAGTGATACTACTCAAAAGGGAAGTGCGCGCTATAAAAAAAGTCTGGCATGGATCCTAGCCCACCCTAGAATTACCGGGTTTTGTGCGTTATTGATTTTAGCGAGCTCTGCTATTCCTATGGGAGTAATTACCTCTGATAATAATGACAATCAAGACGGCACACGTTTGTTCATGCGTTATCACGTTGAGGGGCAGTTCCCGGTTGAACATGTAGAAGCTATGGTCAACCGTATGGAAGACTACTTGTATAAAAACAAGGAAGAGTTTTATATCGAATCTGTATATAGCTACTACAGCGGAGAACGTGCTTCTTCGACTTTATTGCTCAAAGAGAGTCGTGATATCTCAATGAACGATTTAAAAGAGCGCATTAGAAAAAACTTACCGGTATTTGCTGAAGCTAAACCAGATTTCGGTTGGCAGAGTGCTAAAAGTGGTGGTGTTAGTGTCACTCTATTGGGCGCTTCAACTGAAAAGTTGATGACACTATCGGACCAAATCGTGCCGATTCTTTCTCATGTAGATGGTTTAACGGATGTAAAAAGTGACGTATCTCAACATCAAAAAGAAATGGTGGTGGTAATAGACCGTTTTAAAGCAAACCAATTAGGACTTGATTCTAAACAAGTCGCGCAAATAGTTGGTACTGCATTAAGAGGGCTTGAATTACGTAGTTTCCGTCATGATCCCAATGGTGAAGTAAAAATTCGTTTACTTTACGATGAAAAATTGAAGTACTCCTTAAATCGATTAAAAAAATTACCTATTACTGAAATTGATGGTCAGAGTATTAGTCTAGAAAGTGTTGCTCAATTTCATGTTCAGCCAAGGCTCTCAGCAATTTATCGTGAAGAACGACAAACAGCATTAACGATAGGGGCCAACATGAATGAAATAACCATGGAGCAAGCCCAAAGGCGTATTGAAAAAGCAATGGAAACCTTGAACCTACCAGCAGGGTACACTTGGAAATTAGGGCGCGGTTTTAATCGTCAGCAGCAAGAGCAGGATATTATGTTGGTGAATATGCTACTTGCCTTGGCGATGATTTATATCGTTATGGCAGCTTTATTTGAGTCGTTATTGTTACCTGCAGCAATCATTAGCTCTATTCTTTATTCTATTGTGGGTGTCTTCTGGTTTTTCTTACTTACTGGTAGCAGTATGTCGGTGATGGGCATGATTGGGATTTTGATATTAATGGGCATAGTAGTAAATAATGGTATTGTGTTAATTGATCAAATAAATCAGATGTCGCCCAAAATAGATGAGTTAGAAGAAGTGATTGTCGATATATGTATTACACGACTACGTCCAGTATTAATGACAGTGGCTACGACAGTGTTGGGCATGGTGCCACTTGCACTAGGCTCAACTCAAATCGGTGGTGATGGTCCATCTTATGCGCCGCTAGCTGTGGCAATCATTGGCGGTTTAACTTTCTCAACAGTGACTAGTTTATATCTGGTTCCGTGGTGCTACTTGATGTTCAGTAGGCTAGCTAGGAATTCAAGCATTGGCTTTAATAAAGCTAATACCTTTGCCAAACGCATTGCTAAAGTGTAATGATACGGTTAAATAATTTATAGGTAATAATGGAGGAAGCCAGTAATGTATTGGTTTTAATGGCTTTTTTATTTGTTTTAGAGGTAGCTATAGGTTTTTCTCAGCTTCTGCTTGTTCTCTACGTTTAGCTTCTTCAATACGCCACTTTTGTAATTCAGCGTAATAGTGATCCCATACGCAAGGATTACAGGCACCACCACCACAACAATCATCATCTGCTGGGGCTATTGGTTTTTCATGGGAATTCGACATATGCTTTGTTAACTCAAAATAAGTGAAATTTTTACTAAATTTATGACCCTAGAATAACAAAAAAGCTCTGCAATTGCAGAGCTTTTATTTATTCAGAATAGAGTGTTAACTAGCCAAGTTCAGCTAACTTGTGCTCTAAATAATGAATATTAGCACCGCCATTAACAAAGCCTTGATCCTGTCTCTTATACACATCTGACGCTGCCGACGAAGAGGATAGTGTAGAT
>OJBR01000061.1_pt1 | contig 60626 bp, 52 predicted proteins | sample 1591161 | NCBI WGS metagenome assembly OJBR01 (sample SAMN05416803, study PRJEB24817) | seawater metagenome | isolation source: Sea water | place: Canada:Atlantic | collected 2013-07
GAGATCTAGTACGGTCTCGTGGGCTCGGAGATGTGTATAAGAGACAGCATTTATTATGCTTATCCTGATTCAGCTCAAACTGACAGTACAAATGAATATGATTTTGGTGAAGTCTATGGCTCATTAAGCTACTCATACTTTTCAGTTTCTGCCAACTATGGTGTGAATAATGATGATGGTGCTGAATGGGCTGATAGCGCACTATATATTTCTGCTGACGCTGAGTTTGAAGTAGCTGAAGGCTTAACTTTAGCGCTACATATTGGTGATTACTCTTTTGATGATGATTACAAAAATGACGATTATAGCGACTACGGTGTAAGCTTAAGCAAAGATGGTTTCACTTTCGCGGTATCAGATACTGATATGGATAACGATGACCTGAAATTTACTGTTTCGTATTCTATCGATATCGATTTATAAAATCGTTTTTTGTGCTGCTTTTTTGATAAACAGCTGAATAAATAGTCAAAGACTTTGAGGTGGACCTGAGTTATAGTGGTGCACCTCTTTTAGTTAACAGTGAAAAACTATGTCAAAATGGATTATGACAAACAATTTTCTTGTAAAGTTTAAGCAATTATCTTTTGCTTTTGCGCTTACCTTTATCACCTTATTTACTCTGAGTAGCTTCTCAGACAATCAAAACATTCAAGCCAAGCTACTAACCTCATGTATGGCTGTTGAATCTAACTTGCCCATGAACAACATAAATCATCCTTGTCATACCACTAGTATGTCTAGTAAAAGCTGGATATCTTGGTTATCAGGTGAAAGTAAATCTACGCATTTACATTTTTTAGATTTAGTAGAGCTTATTCATTATAGCTTCCATTAAAACAACTTTAGCTTTTATCATTCAAAGCAGCATAAAAAACACTTTCAAAAGTGTTGCAGCTGCTTTTTTTGGTGTGCAAAATGAAAGTAACCGTAAGCGAGATTTCTCTGAAGGTCGACTATCCCACTTTATTATTGCAGGTATCATCGCTGTATTGATTTTTATAGGGTGTTTAATAGCGGTAGTCAGCTTAGTTATACCGAGCTAGCCCTCTATAATTTCTATCTATCAGTGTAAAAATATTATTTATAAAGCGCTAATACTTCTTTAACCTTTACTCGCCCTTTTCCTTTTGGACTAATTGAACGCTGTACTTGAAAAAACTCTCGTTTATCCGCATTTTTATAAAGTTCACGAGTAAAATCTACATGATGATTAGAGATAATAGTAGCAACACCTTGTTGCTTTGCTTTTTCAGCGCAAGCCACTAATCGGATCTGATCTTCATCTGTAAATGAATTACCAGCATAAGCGGTAAAATTAGACGTTCTATTGATTGGAGAGTAAGGTGGATCACAATAAATAACATCATCACTTTTAATTTGAGTGAATGCTGTTTCAAAGTCCCCCTGAAGAAACGTTGCTCTTTGAGCTTTTTTTGAGAAAAACTCCAGCTCCGCTTTCGGGAAGTATGGATGTTTATATCGTCCAAACGGTACATTGTAGCCGCCACTTTTATTATAGCGGCATAATCCATTGTAACCATGTCTATTTAGATACAAGAAGAGTAATGAACGTTGATACGAATCCTTAGATTCGTTGAACTGCATACGTAACTCGTAATACTTTTCTGCGTGGTTATAATCACCAGTAAAGTATCGTTGAGCATCTGCAATAAATTGTGAAGATTGATTTTTGATGATATTAAATAGAGCAATGAGATCTTTGTTCATATCAATTAACAGATATTCATCAAAGTCTACATTCAAGAAAACAGAGCCTCCGCCAACAAAAGGTTCGACTAGTCTTGTTTTACCTTTTACAGGCAAAACGTTTAGGATTTCACCTACAACTCTTTTTTTGCCACCCGCCCATTTTAAGGGTGATCGCATATCAGTTTGCAATGTATCTTTACTCACTCTAGACCTTATTGCCAATACTGTAATTTATGCTGGCGTTATTTTCTGAAGAATAATAGCAGTTGTAATCTTTCGCCTAGATCTTAGCAGGAACAAAGTATACAAGTCTAATACCAAGTTGATTAAGTTCTTTCCCACTCAGCGAGAATTAAAAGGCTTAGAGGCAAGACATTGATTGAAGAGAATGGTTATTCCCTTGTCAAAATCAATAACGCCGCATGTAAGCCTTTTAAATTCGCCCTTTGGGAGCTTGTTTAACGCTCATTAACATCGTTAAATTTATTCGATTTAGAATGACTAGACCTAAACAAATTTGCCTTGTTATTGAACATCAAACACAGCTCTGAGTTGGGAAGAAATTTAATCAAATTGGTATAATATCAAAGGTATTGAATAATAAAAAATTACCTTCTTCAACTTTGCTTGTTCTTTACTCTTATTGCTATAGAGCTAAGCTATGGTCTACTTAATCATTTAAGGGCGGATTGTAGCTTGAATTATCGCTTAAAGGTATTAATTTCGTTGATAACTGACGAAATTGACTTGACCCAAGGTTTGCGTTCAATCAGTTGTATAGGTAACGATTGAATTATTGACTTTGCTTGTGCTTTATTTGCAAAGGCTTTTGTTGTGATAACGGTGAAATCTTTCCCGCTAAGTTGTTTCTGGTAGCTATGAAGGTTTTCGTCAGGGTAAAGTGATAAAAATCGTTCTGCTAATTTGTTATCTGAAAACCCAGCAATTTGAATAACATAACCCTTGTCAAATTCTTCTGATTTGGTTTGATAATAACTATTACTGATCTCGGCGCTATGGTTCTGGATAACCATTTCTTTATCTGCGTTATCTATAACTTTAACAGTAATTTTGTTATCTGCGGCCGCTAATGCTTGAAGAACATCACCAGCTTCAGCAGGTTTTTTTTTACTGAGGCTAACTAGCTGATTAGTCATTAAAGCATGGTTAATCTCTTCGCTCGTTGCTTGTACTGTACCTGATGATTTACTCGCGTGAGTCGATTGCTCAATCAGAGAAGACTTTTGTTTCTTTTGCATTGTTCTTGTATTTTCATTGCCCAAAACACCATTTGAAATAGGCAATAATAACCCCTGAGAAGTTTGACCTTCAAGCACTGTTTGCTCTTTTGTATTAAACGTCTGCTTATTTATATCTTCAGCTATTATTGAATAAACCCAGATGAGTGCAACAGCAATAATTATAAGAGCACTCGCCAAACTGAGCTTTTGCCATAAAGCTAAGGGGCTAACACTTTTTTCGAGCGTCATTTTTTTATCATCTAAGCTAACCACTTGACCAGATTCGGCATCAATGACTACCATTTTATTCTTGAAAAGACTTTTATTAGTCGCCAATTGTTGTGCAGCTTCAGTTAAACCAAAAAGCACTACATTAATTGTTAATTTACTTTTTTTAGCCAAGTTAACTAATTGAGATAATTCATATTTAACTTGTAATGAAAGTGCATGAGCGTGGTCTATAACAATAGAAATAGCTTCACCATGTTGCTTGGCAAAACGTAAAACACTTACCGCTAGCGATTGCTCAGGATCAAATAAAGCATTTACAAATAATTGTTCAATTAATCGACATCGCATCTGAATATCGTTTAATTTGGAAGAAGCTGCAACAAAAGCAACATTGATATGATTATCTGGAGTATCAAGTTGGATAGCACTTGGCTTACCATTTGAAAGACTGACTAAAAATTGACTCGCCAACTGTGAATATTGTTCAGTATGGTCAGCAATGACTAAAACCGCTTGTTTCGAAAAACGTAAGTTATAATCAATCCGTGCAGTGACGCTGATAGCTATACTTCCATCCGCAGATGTAGATTCACTCTCAGTTAGTCTTTGTGTTGATTGATATGTTGAACGAGAGTTTGCAGATGCAGACATGCTTAGTCCTTTCTATTCTTTAAAGTTTTCTCGTAGATCGTATGCCTACGAGAAAAGGTAATTATAGAATTTCTTGAAGCGTATCTTGTGTGACATCGTCACGAATTTCAGATTGCCCAATAGCTGTTGGTATTATAAACCTTAGCTTGCCGGCAATATTTTTTTTGTCTCGACGCATATGACGAATAAATTCAGCGAAGCCCATATTTTGAGGAGCTATTATGGGTAAATCAAACGCTGCAATCAATCCTTCAATTCGTCGAAGTTCTGACACTTCAAGCAAATTCATTGCTACTGCTAATTTAGCAGCAAGTACCATGCCAGTAGCAACAGCTTCTCCATGTAGCCATTTGCCATAACCTTGCTCGGCTTCAATAGCATGACCAAAAGTATGACCAAGATTGAGCAATGCTCTTACACCTGACTCTTTCTCATCACTCGCAACAATATCAGCTTTACATTGACAACACTTTTCTATCATTTGTGCTAAAACGTGTTTGTCACCTGATTTAATCGCTGACATGTTATCTTCAAGCCAGATAAAAAAGTCTTTATCGCCTAAAATACCATACTTAATAACTTCAGCCATGCCTGCATTAAACTCACGAACAGGTAAAGTTGTAAGGCTATCAATATCGATAAATACCGCTTTAGGCTGATAAAATGCACCCACCATATTTTTACCTAATGGGTGATTTACCGCTGTTTTTCCACCGACAGATGAATCAACTTGTGAAAGAAGCGTTGTCGGGATTTGTATAAAATCAATACCACGCTGATAACATGCTGCAGCAAAACCGGTTATATCACCGATGACCCCGCCACCTAACGCAATTAAAGTTGAATCTCTGCCGTGCTCATATTTAAGCAAGTGGGACATGATAACTTCAAAGTTAGCTAAGTTTTTCTCAGCTTCTCCATCGGGGAGTATTACTTCATCTACTTCAAAGTCAGTTAACTTTGCTTTTAATGAGTCTAGATATAACGGTGCAACTATATCATTAGTTACAATACACACGCGTTTAGCGCGAATATGAGATGAAAGCAGGTCTGTTTTGCTTATCAGACCTGTATCAATATAGATAGGATAACTACGTTCGCCTAGTTCAAGATTTAGAATTGCCATATTAAGGTACTACTAGACTCCAACGCAGATTAAATTTAAAAGTCGAGTCGCTCTATAATTTTATGAGCTACAACTTTGGCGCTTTGATCATCGGTTTGCACGATAATATCAGCGATATCTTCATAAAGTGGGTTACGTTCAACAGCTAAATTTTCTAGAACTGTACGCGGCTCTTCAGATGTTTGTAAAAGCGGACGACGACGATCTCTTTGTGTACGAGCGACTTGTTTATCGATTGTAGTTTCAAGATATACAACAATGCCACGAGCAGATAAATGATTACGGACATTAGTGCTAATTACTGAGCCACCACCTGTCGCTAATACAATACCGTGCTTTTCACTCAAGTCTTCGATGACCGTTTCTTCTCTTTTGCGGAAACCTTCTTCACCTTCAAGATCAAAAACCCAAGCGATGTCTGCTCCTGTACGACGCTCTATTTCCTGATCAGAGTCAAAAAACTCAAGATGTAATCGGTCTGCTATTTCTCTACCGATAGTGCTTTTACCAGCACCCATAGGGCCTATAAGGAATATGTTACGTTTTTCTGCCATTAGATTTACTTAATACTCGTTGGGTTAACAGAACAGTCAAAAGTCTAAATACTGTGAAATTGAGCTTTTGACGCAAAAGAGGTCTCCCTCGGAAATTTCAAGGGCGTAATTATCGCAAGTCTTGAGCATAAATTGCAAGCAACAATAGTGATATCTTAGTTAAAAACTCTCTTATTAAAATAAAAAATCCACTAAATGGTGAAAAATCACAGCATTTAATGGATTTTCTTCGGATATGATCTAAAAATGATCAGTTACAATTCTCGGTGTAACAAAGATGAGCAATTCTTTTTTCTCATTTAACTGACTTGAGTTTCTAAACAACCAACCGAAGTAAGGAATATCACCTAAAACAGGAATTTTAGAAACTGTACTGATGATTGCTTGTTGATAAATACCACCGAGTACAATAGTCTCGCCGTTATTAACCAAAACCTGAGTGCCAATACGCTGGGTATCAATCGCTGGTGCAAGACCACTAGTGATATCCGAAATTGTATCTTGTGTTACGACTAAGTCTAAGATTATTTTATCATCAGGGGTTATGTGCGGTGTTACCGTTAAACTTAATACAGCTTTTTTGAATTGAGTTGCAGTTGCACCACTTGAGGCAGCTTCCTGGTAAGGGATCTCAACACCTTGCTCTATGTAAGCTTCCTTTTGGTTGGCTGTAGTAATACGCGGGCTAGCAATGACTTCACCCTTATTTTCTTTCTCCAGAGCAGAAAGCTCTAAATCTAGAATAGTACCATTTGCTAGACGAGCAACCTGAAAAGCAATTGTACCTGCAGCATTAGCCACTGGTAGATTGACATTTAGCCCATCGCCGACAGAAGGAACTTGACCCACTCCGGGAGTGGTTACCCCTCTTGTACCGTTGGCACTACTAGCCCCTTCGATACTACCTGAAGTTGCAAACTCACCATCGGTGTTAGTGACTCCCCAACGAATACCAAGCTCTTCGTTCATGTTATCTTTGACTGTTACCATTCTAGCCTCAATAACAACTTGTCGAACAGGAACATCAAGGATAGTAATCATTCGTTTGATATCTTCAATACTCTTTGCTGTATCGCGTATTAAAAGTGTATTAGTACGTTCATCAACCGACACACTACCGCGAGCAGATAAAATGCTAGTATCTTCATTTTTAATCAGTTCTGAAAACTCGGTTGCTTTTGCATAGTTAATCTGAAGATATTCTGAATATAAAGTGGCTAACTCTTCCACTTGCTGTTTTGCTTGTAAGGTTTGCGCTTCGCGTGCCGCTAGTTCATCACTCGGAGCAACCATTAGGATATTACCTTGCATGCGCTTATCTAAGCCCTTCACTTTTAAGATAATACTCAGTGCTTGGTCCCAAGGCACGCCATCCAAACGCAGCGTGATATTGCCGGTCACGGTATCACTGATAATTAAATTAAATTCATTGTAATCAGCAATTATCTGTAAAACTGTTCGAACAGGAATATCCTGGAAGCTTAATGAAATACTACGACCAGTAAAGTCATCAGTGTCCCCTAAATAGGTAGGCGCTTTCTCAGGTTTTTTCTTTACCGTTAAGATGAATAAATTTTCTTCTTGTTTTTGAGTAAAAATAAAGTCACTTTCAACATCAATAACTAAGCGTGCATTTCGCCCCTCTTTAAACGTTTCAATACTGGTAACGAGTGTTCCAAAGTCAGTAACATCTAACTTATAAAGCAAGTCGTCAATAATTTCAGTATTGTGAAATTCGACATTCAACTTACCTAATTTGTCATTAACATCAGCAGCTAGCATGCTGTCTTTTAGATAAACTAATATTTGTCCTTCATTATCTTGATTCAATCTAAAGTCGATTGACTCGATATAGTTAATAAAGTCATCGCCTGCTGGACTTAATGTTTCAACAACGTCAGCCGCCTGGCCAGTGTTAAAAGTAATAGAAAATTCAGTTTCGTTATTCAACGAAACATCAAAAACAGCAAGTTTTTCTAAACTAATTAATGCGACAACTTTACCCGTCGTAGCATCCAAGTTGATCTCTTTTACACCAGCATGATCAACTAAAGTATTTTTTATATCTTTACCAAAAGTATTGGCGTCAAATGTCACTTCTACAAAAGCAGGCGTCATTGAGGTTTTAACTACGGGTAAAGCAGTGATCTTTTCTGTAAAGCTGAACACCAATACAATTTGATCACTTTGAATAGTGTTATATGAGATACCAACCAATTCATTATTATTGATAAAAGTATCATTACTAGCAGCATTTACCGAAAACGATAACATAAACATGGAAAATAAAAATAGTCTAACAAGCGATAGCTCTTTAATAGCAGTAAGGCCTTTATAATTTTTAGTTTGATTAAATAGCATTATTTATTCCTTTACTTATTTGACTCTTCAGATTGTACAATATTTAAAGTAGCTTCACGCTCTACCCAACATCCTGCACCATCTGGAGCTAATTCAATGATTTTCACTGCTTTTGCACTCACTTGTGTAATTCGGCCATTATATAAACCAAGATAATTTCCTAGAGCAACGCGATGTAAACTGAGATCTGAAGCTTCAAGTAAAGCCCATAACATACTCGCATCACCTAAGGTGCCGCGCATCGTTAAATCACTTAAAGCATACTTTTCTAGCGGTTGTTTTCGACGGTTAGTATCGGGACTTAAGCATCCTGCCATTTGTTGCATTTTTTGCTGAATAGCTTCAGGCCTTGGTAATACAAAGGGACTACGTAGGTCATCAGCTGAATAAGCAATGTGGTTAAAAGGGTTGACCTCAGGCATAGGGTCAATGTAATTAGTCGTTGTTGCTTTAACTTGAGCCATGTGAGTTTTTATTTCGGTAGTATCATCAAAACATCCCGAAACCAAAGTGAGAGCAATGATACTGAGAAACATTTTTATCAACATTTGTTGAAATTTTATCATTTGGCTGCCACCTCTTTATAACGATACGTTTTAGCTTGTAACTTTAGATTCAAGACATCATCATCGCTTTGTGAAATTTTTATCTTAAAATCGTGTAAGGTCACAATTCTTGGTAAGCCTGCTATTTTACTGACAAACTGACCAAACGAGTGATAAGGTCCTATTACTTCAATATCAATCGGTAATTCAATATAAATTGCTTTACTTATCTCTGGTTGCCATTCTAACTTCACAAAATCAAGACCACTCGTTGTACCTACAAAGGTAATATCATCTAGCAGACCTGGAATCTCATGACTATTGGGTAAACTACGTAATTGATTAGCAAAAGTATCTTCGGCTTCAATCATTTGAGCACGAAATAAATCTAAATTAGCAGCAATATGATATTTAGCACGATAGGATTCTTTTAGGGTCGTCTCTTCGTAGAAGGAACGATCAAGTTGATCCATTTTATCACTAATTAAACCTATATAACCTAAAAACCCGACCATTACGGCTAGAAAAATAGCTAAAAGCAACTTTGCTGCTGCAGGCCATTGGCCTATATTTTCAAGTTCTAAATTGTCAAACTGGGATGCATCAAATTTCATTATTTGCTCCCTTTCTTAGCATCATCTAAACCTTTGATTTTCACTTTCATTTTGAAGCTGCTAAGTAATTTAGGCGAGCCGTCATCAGCCGTAATCGACTCTGGAGTAGCATCCACAAACAAATCGGATAACTCAACCGCACGAATCATATTAGCTAAATGGTTATTTGATTCACTCTTGCCAGTTAGCTGTAAAGTATTTCCTCGCTTTTCTAGCTCAATTATATAAATACCATTAGGGATGATTTTTGCTATTTCATCCAGTACTTGCGTACCCACATTACGACTACGTTGTAATTGCTCAACAACATTGATTCGTTTTTGTAATGCCAATTTTTTCGCGTTTAACGTTTTTATTTCGCTAATTTGAATATCAAGTTGTGCAATTTCATTCTTCAAATATTGATTCTTACTATTTTGGCCATCGATATGAGTTTGATAATAAAAATTAACCGCTAAAATCAATGCTAAGGTAAATAAACCAACTGCAGATAATAGGGTGAAATATTCTTTTTGTTGGGCCTTTAACGCTGCTTCTCGCCAAGGGAGTAGGTTTATATGTGCCATGGGGTAAAACTCCTTAAGGCTAAACCTGTTGCCACCATTAGTTGGGGAGCAACATTTGCAAGTTCATCTTGCTCAATGAGTTCACCATACGACATGTCATTAAATGGATTAGCAATAACGGTATGTATTCCTAACTCTTCTGTAAGTAAACTTTCAATGCCTTCTAACGCCGCCGTACCGCCAGAAATTAATAAATAGTCAACTTTTTCTTGACCGCTAGTCGTTAAAAACATTTGAATTGCACGACGTATTTGCTGCATTAGTACAGTATGAAAAGGGGCCAACACTTCAAAAGTATAATTTGGAGGTAAGTCGTTAGATGTTTTTGCTTCTTCGGCCTGTTCAAAGGATTTATTATAATAAGAAACAATAGAACGTGTATATTGCTCTCCTCCAAACATTTGGTCACGACTATAAATGTGCTTGCCCGCATCAGTTGCAGAGAAAAGTGTCACTGTTGAGCCAATATCAACAATCGCTACGACTTTATCTTTCGCGTCATCAGGCAGCTGAGTTAGACATAAATCATAAGCACGACCAACAGCATAAGACTCAACATCAATAACTTTGGCATGAAAGTCACCAGCATCAAGTGCTGCAACGCGTGCTTCAATCGACTCTGTACGAGCGGCACTGAGTAAAACGTTGACTTTACTGGGGTCTGATTCGTTAACATCCAAGGTTTCAAAGTCTAAACTGACTTCATCAAGTGGGAACGGGATAAGACTATCTGCTTCAATTTCAATTTGGCTTGCAAGCTCATCTTCGGTCAAAGCAACATCCATATAAATCAACTTTGTGATAACGGTTTGCCCTGACACGGCAGCAGCGGCATCAGTCGCTTTTGCAGAGATTTTTTTTCTAAGTTTAGCTATAACGATACCAACGGCTTCGATATCTTGAATCTCACGGTCAACAACCGAACCTCTAGGCATTGGCTCAATTGCGAAATCTTCAATTACAAAGCCATCACTTCCCTGACCTAACAGTACAGCTTTTGCAGAATGAGAACCAATATCGATCCCCACCATCATAGAATTTTTCTTTTTCCATAGTTTGTCTAGCATAACGACCTACAATTTTATTTTTGTAATTATTTTAGACGCAAAATACGCATAAATACATTTATTACATGCTTTTACACGATATACTAGTACTATCTTACATTTTTATCCACCAATTGGTCTTTTGCTGTGTTGTCAATCAAAAATTTATTAAAAGTCAGCCTGATACTGTTAATTTTAGTCTCAATTGCTGTTTATAGTTTATATCTTTCAATGCGCTCAGAATTACCGAGTGTTGAATCACTAAAAGACTTGCATTGGCAAACACCATTACAAATTTATAGTCGTGATGGTTTGTTAATTTCTCAATTTGGGGAAAAAAAGCGTACTCCATTAACATTAGAGCAAGTACCTCAGCAACTTATTGATGCCTTATTAGCGACAGAAGACGACCGTTTTTATTTACATTTTGGGGTTGATCCAATAGGCATGGGGCGGGCAATACTTGGTAAGTTAATGGGTCAAGATAAAGGTGGTGCTAGTACCATCACGATGCAAGTAGCTCGTAATTTTTTCTTAACTCGTGAAGTCACTTACACACGTAAAATTCGTGAAATATTCTTATCCTTTCACATTGAAAACTTACTGAGTAAAGATGAAATATTAATGTTATACATTAATAAAATTGAATTAGGTCATCGGGCATTTGGCTTTGGTGCCGCTGCGCAAGTATATTACGGTAAAGAGATAAACGAACTTACCCTTGCTCAAATTGCCGTACTAGCTGGTTTGCCTAAAGCTCCATCAACATTAAACCCTATTCGTTCACCTAAACGCGCTAAAGCTCGCCGCTCTGTTGTTCTACAACGTATGTTAGTCAGTGGTTATATTTCAGACCTACAATATCAAACAGCAAAAAATGCACCAATCACTGGAAAAAAACATGGTGCGGAAATTGAATTGAATGCTCCCTATATTGCTGAAATGGCTCATAATGAAGTACTTAAGCGCTACGGGAAAGAAAAAGCTTATTCCGAAGGCTACAAAGTATTTACCACGGTAACAGCAAAGTTACAAACGGCTGCAGAAGAAGCTCTGGTAAATAATTTATTAAATTATGATCAACGCCACGGCTATCGTGGACCTATCACTTCACTTAGACCTCAGCAAATAGCAACTCAGGATGCTTCTGAAAAAACAGTAATACCATTATCTCAAGAAGAGCTAACTAAAGCCTTTTCTGATGCTATGTATTATCAAATGCTCGTTCCAGCTATAGTCGTTGCGGTTGAAGAAAAATCAGTCAGTATTCAATTGCGTAATCAAGAGACAGCAGCCATTGAGTGGCAAGGTTTAGCTTGGGCCAGACCTTATATCAATGACCAAAAACAAGGTCAGCCGCCTAAAGCAGCAAAAGATATTCTTAAATACGGTGATGTCATTTTAGTTAGTAAAATGAACGATGATAATTACCGCCTTGGGCAACTTCCAAACGCTAGTGCGGCTATCATATCTTTATCTCCGGATGATGGTGCAATCAAAGCCGCTGTTGGCGGCTTTAGCTTCAAACAAAGTCAATTTAATCGAGTTACGCAAGCTAAACGTCAAGTAGGTTCGAATATTAAACCTTTCATTTACTCTGCAGCTCTAGAGCATGGGTTTACGTTAGCTTCACTAGTGAATGATGCACCGATAAACCAGTGGGATAAAAGTTCAGGCGTTGTTTGGCGACCTAGAAACTCCCCTGAAAAATATGTGGGTCTATTGAGAGTTAGACTGGCATTAGCACAATCAAAAAATGTAATAGCGGTACGATTATTAAAAAGTATCGGTGTTACCAATACCATAAAACACTTAACTGGCTTTGGCTTTAATGCTGCCGATTTACCACGCAGTGAAACATTAGCACTTGGCTCTGCCTCATTAACACCGTTAGAAGTCGCCACAGGTTTTGCTGCCTTTGCTAATGGCGGATTTTTAGTAGAACCTTATCTAATCGAGCGTATTGAAAATAGTGATGGCGAAATCATTTATCAAGCAGATCCCGCCATAGCTTGTGACCCATGCATGCAAACTAATTCATTAGATGATACTGAAAAAGCACTTGATTTAATTAGTAGTAAAGATTTCGATCTCAATACAACAATTGAAGATGAACAGTTACCGGAAGAAACTATAATTGCTCAAGCCATTGAAATTAAACAAGCGAATCGCATTATCAGTCCGCAAAATGCTTTTTTAATCACGCAAGCACTTAATAGTGTTATATGGGGAGCAGATTGGTCTGCTAAGCATAGCTGGCAAGGTACAGGTTGGCGAGCTAGAACACTAAAGCGTCGTGATATTGCCGGTAAAACAGGTACCACCAACGAAGCAAAAGATGCTTGGTTTTCTGGATACAGTCGAAATATAGTCACCACCTCATGGATAGGTTTTGATGATCCTAGGCATATTCTCGGCCAATCGGTTTATAATAATAACTTAGGTAAAAATCAAACAACGGGTAATGAATTCGGTGCTAAGTCAGCGCAACCGGCATGGATTGATTTTATGCGTATTGCGCTTGCTGAAACTGAGCCAGAAGCATTTCAGCCTCCCGTGGATATTGTCTCTGTTCGAATTGATAAGACAACAGGAAAACTAACCACTAAAACGGATAAAAGCAGTCAATTTGAATATTTCCGTTTAGGGAAAGTACCAACAGAATATGTTACTGAAGATAACAGTAGTGAAATATTATCTGGTGAACAACAACAGGAAGAAGAAGAGTTGTTTTAGCCGCAGCTTATCGTTACAACATAGAAACAATCTTCTATTACAAAAACAAAAAAGCAGCTAGTGATTTACACTAACTGCTTTTTATTTAGCTTTCAATAATACAAATTTCACCTGGGCCACTACCTAGCTGAATATAACCAGAATAAACTTGCTTATATCTCTTTGATGAAGACTTTAGAATTACGCTGAAAGTTATACAGCTGTTTTTTCCCTTCAGGTAACCTTTCTAGTGGTGCTTCAATAAAACCTTGCTCTAGGAACCAATGTCCACTGACGGTCGTTAATAAAAAGAGCGCCGTTAATCCTTTCTTTTTAGCACTTAACTCTAATGCACTTATTATCCTTTCACCTCGATTACCTTTACGATAATCAGGATCAATGACAACACAGGCAACTTCAGCCATCTTGGCTTCAGGATATGGATATAACGCAGCACAAGCGATGATCACTTCTTCTTTTTTAAGGACAGTGAAGTATTCAATTTCCATTTCGAGCAATTCTCGAGAGCGCTTAACTAGCACCCCTTCTTCCTCAAGCGGTTGAATCAATTCCAGAATTCCAGCAACATCATCGATAGTAGCAGTAGCAATCAATTCCTTATGATCTTTAGCAATCAAAGTACCCGCGCCATCACGAGTAAATAGCTCTTGCAGCAGTGCAGTATCACTTTGATAACTTACGCAATGACAACGCTCTACCCCGTTTTCGCCACTTTGAATAATCGAGCGAAGTAATAACTGACGCACATGACAGTCTTTTTCATCAAGTAACGTTTTGACTGTACGTACACTACAACTACGAATTAATTCTCCAGACTTATCAATAAGCCCTTCATCTTCAGTGAACGCAATAAGCTTGTCTGCTTTGAGTGAGATAGCTGTTTGCGTGGCAACATCTTCTAAAGCTAAATTAAATACTTCCCCTGTTGGTGAGTAACCAATGGGAGAAAGTAAAACAATTGAGCCGTAGTCCAACTGCATATTAATGCCATCTGAATCTATTCTTCTCACGGTGCCTGTGTACTTATAATCAATGCCATTGCGAACCCCCATAGGTTTTGCAATGACAAAATTACCGGTACTGACTCGAATTTGTGAACCGTGCATAGGAGAATTTACCACGCCCGTAGAGAGCAATGCTTCTATATGAAGACGTAAAGAGCCGGTAGCATCTTTCACAGCCACTAATGTTTGCGCATCAGTGACTCGAATATTGCTTACAACATTCTCTTCAAGACCCCGTTGTTGCATGCGATCTACTATTTGTGGCCTTGCACCATGCACCACCACTAATTTCACACCTAAACTACGTAATAATGAAATATCATGAATAATATTAGCAAAATTGGGGTGTGTAACTGCTTCACCACCAAACATAAGTACCACCGTTTTTCCACGATGCGCATTAATATAGGGTGCCGCATTTCTAAACCATTTAACGTAATTTTGCTCGCTATTATTCATTTTTTCCATTCTTTAATACAACTTAGCTATTTTCAGTAAAGACCAGGGGCTGTTGATCTTTCGAGATTATTTTTGCAGCTATTTGTTGGGTATTTATACAAGACAGAGTCTTTGTCATGTGGTTGTTTCACATAAAAAGACGATAACGCCGTAAAAATGACCAACAAATGCTGTCCGAAGGATTCGGCTAAAAGCGTTTTACTCTTTGTTGAGTAGTATTTGCTTAGAATGACTAGGCTACACATTACTCGCCGCGATTAAAACGCTTTTATCTCGAACAAAATTTAACCGCGAAAGATCAACAGACCCTATTTACTTTGACCAACAATATATTCCATCGCTACTTCATCAGCAGGATCTTTATGCGGGCTTGGTTCGCTGTCTTCAATAATATTATCGGCGAGCGAGTTCTTATCTATTACGTTAAAACCAAGCTGTTCAAAATACTGTGGAATGTACGTTAAAACAATAATTTGCTCTAATTCCATTTGATTAGCAAACTCTAACAAATATTGAACAAGTGCTTCACCTTGCCCCTGTTTTTGAGCATCATCTTGCACAACAACAGAGCGTATCTCAGCTAATCCTGTTTGATAAATGTATAGTGATGCAGTACCAACAACCTTACCATCAAGCTCAGCTACCACGAAGTTCTGAATGTCATGAATTATATTGTCACGAGTACGTGGTAAAATTTCGCCTTTATCAGCCCAGTAGTTAGTTAGTTGATGAATACTATCAACATCCGACATTCTGGCACGACGTACGGACATGGCAGCAGCACGTTGCGCATTTAAACGCTGTTTTACTTGCTTCAGTGCCCCTTCTATTCTTTGCTTGCCTGGCGCACCAACAACTTGTTCATTTAAAATTGCTTCATTGCCAGATTGCGTAGTTGCCAGCGCTTTTTCAACTTGTGAACGTGAAGTACCACCAAGCGCTTCACGTTTATTAAGTGTTGATTCAATTGAAAGGTGTTGATACACATCTTGCTCAATTTTATCACTGAATTCTTGCAGTTGAGTTATGGTCAAATCTTCTAAAGGTACACCTTTATCTATCGCAGCTAATACTACTTCACCTACAATATGATGTGCTTCACGAAATGGAATGTCTTTTCCGACTAAATAATCAGCAAGCTCAGTCGCATTGGCATAACCCTGTTGAGCAGCTGCGAGTGTACGAGAACGGTTTACTTTTAACCCGTCAGCAACTAACACAGCCATTTCCATACATTCTTGCCACGTATCAAGGGCGTCAAATAAGCCTTCTTTGTCTTCTTGCATGTCTTTATTATAAGCAAGTGCCAAAGCTTTCATGGTAGTTAACATGCCAGTTAAAGAGCCAAAAACACGTCCCGCTTTACCACGAATTAATTCACACGCATCTGGGTTTTTCTTTTGCGGCATTAATGATGAACCAGAACTAACTAGGTCACTCATTTCTACAAAGCCAGCTTCACCTGAGTTGTAGAAAATTAAATCTTCAGCAAAGCGTGATAAATGCATCATTGAAATACTGGCTGAAGCCAATAGCTCAATAACATGATCTCTATCAGAAACCGCATCAAGGCTGTTCATAGTCGCTGTTCTAAAACCTAAACGATTAGCAAGTGCATTTCTATCAATGGGATATGCCGTTCCCGCTAATGCGCCAGATCCTAACGGCGAAACATCTAAACGATAAAGTGCATCCTTAAGACGACCGATATCACGGTTAAACATTTCTACGTAAGCTAGACACCAATGTCCGAAAGTAACCGGCTGCGCTCTTTGTAAATGAGTATAACCCGGTAATACAGTGTCTTTTTCACGTTCAGCTAAGTTCATCATAGCTTGTTGTAAATTAACTAATGCGAAGACTAAATCGCCGCCAGTTTCCTTACACCACAGCTTTAAATCAGTAGCGACTTGATCGTTACGACTACGGCCAGTATGGAGCTTTTTACCTAAATCACCGGTTTTTTCAATTAGCTGAATTTCTACCCAGCTATGAATATCTTCAGCATCAGATAACAAAATTTGTTTAGGATTATCTTCAACAGACGCTTTTAATTCTTGCAGCGCTGCGGTCAAACGAATCAGTTCATCATCGTTTAATACGCCCACTTCATGAATAGCTTGCGCCCAAGCAATTGACCCAACAATATCTTGTACTGCCATACGGTAATCTACCGGCAGCGAGTCATTAAATTTCTTAAACTGTAAACTCGCCTTTTCTTTAAATCTTCCGCCCCATAAAGCCATGACTACTTCTCCTGATCTTTTTGGCTTAATGCTGTGATTCTGCTTGATAAACTGAATAAACGAATGAAACCTTCTGCATGTTTTTGGTCGTAAACATCATCAGCACCAAACGTAGCAAACTCTTCTGAGTACAAGCTATTTGGTGAACGACGTTGAATTACTTGCGCCATACCTTTGTATAGTTTAACAACTACATCACCTGTTAATTTTTCAGCGAACGATGCAGCTGAAGCTAACTGTGCTTTAGCAAGAGGTGTGAACCAACGACCATCATAAATAACATGAGAGAATTCAAGTCCTACAGATTCACGGTATTTAAGGGACTCTTTATCTAGAATAAGCGTTTCTAAACCTTTGTAAGCGGCCATTAAAATAGTACCACCTGGTGTTTCATAACAACCACGAGACTTCATGCCCACTAAACGGTTTTCAACAATATCAATTCTGCCAACGCCATGTGCCGCGCCTTTCTCATTTAAATACATTAACGCTTCATAAGCGCCTGCACCGTGTTGAGAAAAATCTTTACCATCGATAGCAACTAATTCACCTTCTTCAAAGCTTAATTGCACTTTTTCTGGTACATCTGGCGCTTCCATTGGATCAACTGTCATGGTCCAAACTTCTTTTGAAGGCTCACACCAAGGATCCTCTAATTCGCCACCTTCATGAGAGATATGCCAAGCATTAGCATCACGGCTATAAATTTTAGTTAATGAAGCAGCACAAGGAATTTTACGTTCAGCTAAGTAATCAAGTAAATCTTCACGAGAAACCATGTCCCACTCACGCCATGGCGCAATAACAGTAAGCTCTGGTGCTAAGGCAGCAAAACAAGACTCAAAACGAACTTGGTCATTACCCTTACCAGTACAACCATGACACACTGCATCAGCACCCACTTTAAGGGCAACTTCTATGTGTGCTTTAGCAATAATAGGACGTGCCATTGACGTACCTAATAAGTATTGACCTTCGTAAACTGAGCCAGTTTTCAAAATTGGGTAAATATAGTCTTTTACGTATTCTTCTTTAAGATCAACTACGTAACATTCTGACGCACCTGATGCGATAGCTTTTTCTTTAACGCCTTCAAGTTCTTCGTCGCCCTGACCTACATCAGCACAAAATGCGATAACTTCACAGCCATCATAGTTTTCTTTTAACCATGGAATGATAGCTGAAGTATCTAATCCACCTGAATATGCTAGTACAACTTTTTTAATTTTTTTCTTTGCTAAAGCCATTTTCTTCTCTCTTAAATTTGGTTATGTATTTGTGACATTTTCTATATGTTGGTTTTTACTTGTCGACATTTCACTTTTGAAATAGTGCGACCAGTACGGCATTTTGTGCCCACATTCTGTTTTCTGCTTGTTGAAATACTTTTGATAATTCGCTATCGAATAATTCTGTCGTAATTTCTTCTTCCAAATGCGCCGGTTGGCAATGTAATACCATGGTTGCTTGCGCTTTTTCCATCAATTCATGATTTACTTGATAAGGTGCGAATTTAGCTAATATTTCAGCTTTCTTGCTGCTATCCTCATCACCCATAGAAATCCAAGTATCTGTATAAATCACATCTTGTTTACCAATCGCCTCGATATCATTAGTAAGGACTAACTGACAGCCTGATTCCTTTGCAAGTTGCTTAGTTTTTTCAACGATATCAGCCTGTGCTTCATGACCTTCAGGGCTAATTAAAGTGAAATCTACACCTAAAATGGCCGCCATAATCATTAGTGAATTGGAAACATTATTACCATCTCCCACATACGCTAGTTTTACCTGGCTCAAATCAGGGTAAGTCTCTGATAAAGTAACAAAATCAGCAAGTGCCTGACAAGGATGATAAACATCACACAAAGCATTAATTACTGGCACGCTAGCATGCTCAGCTAAACCTTGAATGGAGTCATGACTAAATACTCGAGCAACAATAGCATCAGCAAAACAAGATAAATTCTTTGCATAGTCACTAACGCGTTCACGCTCACCTAACTTGCCATTTTGTTGGCCCAAGTATAGTGCATGACCGCCTAGTTTACTGATGCCCATGTCAAAACTAACATGAGTTCTTAAAGACGGTTTTTCAAAGATCATCGCCACGGACTTACCTGCCAATACTTGACTATAATCAGCGGGGTTTTGCTTAATGTTAATCGCTAATTCGATTAATGCTAATAATTCGCTTTTATTTAACTGATCATCAGCCAAAAAATTATTTAATTGTTGTAATGCTATATTTGTCGACATAAGTACTTTCTCTCAATATTCCTTTAAAACGCTCTGATAGTCAGGCTTTAACTAGTTTGGCTGGATTTGTGTGCCAACACCATGACCATCAAGTAATTGGGTGATTTGCTCTGGCGATTGCCAGCTGGCAACCGCGATACTTCGTCGTAATTGTTGTGCTGCGAGCAAGGCAGCATTTACTTTAGCTGTCATACCACCAGCAATAACACCTTGCTGAATCAGGTTTTGTGCTTGTTCGGCGTTAAGTGAAGATAAATACTCGCCATCGGCCCCTTTAACGCCATTCACATCGGTTAATAACAAGAGTTCTGCGTTGAGCAACTGACAAATAGCAACGGCGGCATCATCAGCATTAACATTAACTATATCACCATTTTCAAGCGCGCCAATGGATGAAATAATAGGTAGAAATTTGTTTTTTAATAAACAGTCTAATAATTTACTGTTATTCGTTTGTGGTAACCCTACTTGGCCTAAATCCTGAGTAGATAGTGTGCAACTGATCATATCCCCATCATTTAACGATAAACCGACTGCTGCTAAACCCATACTGTTAGCGGTACCGACAATTGCTTTATTGACCGTGCCAGCGAGAGCACCGCTTATTAAGCCTATTTGCTCTTTTGGTGTTACGCGTAAGCCCTGTTTTTTCTCGGTAGTAAAACCAGCTTGATACAACATTTCATCAACGACACAGCCACCGCCATGAACCAAAACCACTTGTTTATTTTCTAGTTGTGAAATTACACTTAGTAAGGCATTAAGCGCTGATTCTTTTTCAAGAATGGCACCGCCAATTTTAATGACTAATGGCTTCAATACTGGACTATTCATTACTATTCCTTAACTCGGTCGCTTCGCTAATTATCTAGGTTCTGATTAATGAGAGCTTATTAACAAGCACTGATTAATGAATACTCACTGGCCAAGCCAAGTGAAATATTAAAACATTGTACGGCTTGTGAAGCGGCACCTTTTAGTAAGTTATCAATGGCACAACTCGCCACTACAACTTGCTTTTCTGCATCAAACTGCCAGTGAACATCAGCAAATGGAGTATGAGCTACATTGCCAATCTCTGGCCAACTTGCCACTAATCTGACCAAAGGTTTATCACTATATGCCTGTTGAAAAGCCTGCTCGACTTGCGCATTAGTAACTCCTGCCTTCAGTTGCAAAGTTACCGTTGCTAAAAGCCCTCTTTTGTAAGGTGCTAAATGTGGGTTGAAAATAACATCTACCGCAGCCTCTTGTGATATTTCTGGCTGATGTCTATGTTGAAGTACATTGTATGCTTTTAAACTCACTTCATTGAAGTTAGTCGCTAACGAGGCATTTCTTCCCGCGCCACTTACTCCGCTGATACCATTAACCACAACCAATGAATTTTCTACCACTAAATTGTTACTGGTAAGCGGCTTCAAGCAAAGTAAGCTAGCCGTCGGGTAACAACCAGGAACAGCAACTAAATTCGTACTGGCAATATCATCTTGTTGCCATTCAGCTAAACCATATTTAGCCGAAGCTAACGCATCGATATTAGCGTGCTCAAAACCATAGTATTTAGGATAATCATCTGCATCTTTTAGTCTAAAGCCACCTGAAAGATCGAATACCTTAACACCCGCTTCAACGAATGCTTGTGCCCAATCAGCGCTAAACTCATGAGGGGTAGCAAAAAACACCACATCTAAATTCGCCGCATATTCATCAAACCATGCTGCTGAAAAGGCTTCTAAAGGTAAATCACAAACGCTTTGATATCGGCCGTGCAATTCACTAAATAGCTTACCTTCTGAACTACTATTTTCAGAAACAACCAAATGACAAATTTGTGCTTGGTTATGCTTGCTTAATAAGCCTACAAGCTCTGCTCCTGCATAACCACTCGCGCCTATAATCGCGATTTTTTGCACACTGTTATTCGAATCTAATATAGCCTTTGTCATTTTTGAAGTAGCCTTATGAAAGCATGTTATTTACACTAGTAATATAAAGTAACACTACATGGGTAGTTATGCAACTAAACAGCATAACTATTTAAGTAAATATTCAATTAATAGGTTCTATATGACACAACTGCCTAATTTTAGTCAAAGTTTAAGCCAGTTAATCGCCTGCCCTTCGATCAGCTCCACTCAACCTAGCTGGGATCAAGGTAATAAAGAGGTGATCCAACTCTTGGCAACATGGTTTGAACAACTCGGTTTTAGCATTGAAATTCAAGCCGTACCCGAGACCAGTAATAAATTTAATTTACTTGCTAAATTAGGAAGTGGTGAAGGTGGTTTATTACTAGCAGGCCACAGTGACACAGTTCCCTTTGATGAAAACCGCTGGCAATCGAATCCTCATACAGTCTTAAACCAGGACGATAAATTTTTTGGTTTAGGTACCTGTGATATGAAAGGTTTTTTCGCTTTTATTTTGCAAGTTTGTAAAAATTTATCTGCCGATCAACTTAAAAAACCTTTATACATTCTTGCTACTGCAGATGAAGAAACAACCATGGCAGGAGCACGATTTTTTGCTAAAAGTCAGGCAATAAAACCAGATGTAGCCATTATTGGTGAGCCAACCAATTTAGTACCTGTGGTTATGCATAAAGGTCATATGTCACATCGCATTAGTGTTGAAGGTAAATCTGGCCATTCAAGCAAACCAAACCTAGGTATTAATGCCATAGAGATAATGTATAAGGTCATTGGTCAGTTAATAGAACTAAAAGAAAAATTTCAGCTCAATTATGAAAACCAAGCATTTGATGTTCCAGCACCAACGTTGAACTTAGGTGCTATTTCTGGTGGAGATAATGCCAACAGAATTTGCGGACATTGTCATTTAGATATCGATTTACGATCACTGCCAGGCATGAGTGATGATGAATTGATTAACTGGCTGAGCGAGGTACTTAAACCACTGGCAGAACTTTACCCAGGTAGAATTAGTTTTGAAGAAATGCATCCAAGTTCACCAAGCTTTGAGCAAAAGAAACCCAGTACATTGATTGATATTGCACAAGAGATTAGTGGCCATAGTTGTTGTGCTGTTAATTACGCCACAGAAGCCCCCTACATTCAGCAACTTGGCTGTCAAACCATAGTGCTAGGCCCTGGCTCAATCGATCAAGCCCACCAACCTAATGAATTTTTAGCGCATAGTGAAATTGATAAAACTGAGCGACTACTAACAAAAATGATCCAACATTACTGTTTGTAGTCATATTGGTGAAGTGCATTTAAATCAAGCGCAGTTATTAAAGTTATATAACTGCGTTTTAGTTTTCTATAAATATTTTAACCAAATAGAGTCTGGGTGTTTCCCTTTGAAGCTTCGATACCATATACAGAATGGGTAGAGAATCAGCAGTAGTACACCCGTAATAATGTAGGTATTTGTTAGGTTAGTAAAATCACTTAATCCTCCATAGGTCGCGGTTCCTGTTAAGAAAATTCGATGTACTAAGTAAAACATCATTGAGGTTTGCCCAAAAACAAGTAAAACGCCATTAGAGCGTACACCTATTTTCTGCTCGACTTTAATCATTAACGCTAGAATTACCGCCATAAGTCCTAACTCAAGCATGATAAAGCTCGCCGATGGTGGGTACTTGCTGACATGCAACCACTGCTGCCAGCTATTATCTTCTCTTAGTAAAAACATATTACCGTAATCATTAAAGTACCGGATAGCAACGAAAGCAACTAAGGCGGTAACACCTAAACGGAACAGTAAATTGGCTGGGCTAATACTAACTTTCCCATCACCATAATCTAGAATATACCGACCAAAAACCCAACCTAATATCATCACGGATAACCAAGGTACTAGTGCGTAAGAAATACTCAAATCTGACGAAGAATATTTACCAATTAACAAAGCAACAATGATTGATTGTTCCTGCCCACCTGCAAACCAAAATTGAGCTGTGACTAATTCACCACCTAAAATCCAAGCCAGGGCAATAATCAGTAGTTGGGGACTCGATAAACGTCGAAAGAAAGCCATACACATCATGGCAACCCCAATAGCATAAAGCACTTGGAAAATAAGCTTACCAGAAAAGAAAGAGGTGATAGTTGGATCGAGTAACGCAATAAAAGCCCCTCGAAGCAAAATATCTTTATCAATAGCTTTGCTATCAAAACCTCGAGATAACTTTCGTTCGACACTGATAGCTAAAGCAGTACCAGCAAGAAAGACAAATACTGGTGCGCAGATATGGCTGATCCAGCGGGTAAAAAATTCGAATGCTGGCAGCGGTGATCCTATGATATAACTGGCTGCAGAGTCAGTCGATAGATGTTCATTGTTATAAGCCATTGACACATGATCAAGCACCATGATTATCATGACAAAGCCGCGCATCCAATCGATTGCCGCAATACGCTTACTTTTTACTTTATTTGTCATTTTTTCATATCCTTATGTAAATCACATTATATAAAGGAGCTAAGACTCAATGTTATTCCAAAGGTTTTGATTAACCTTTATTGAGAAGTATTCATTAGCATGCCAACAGCGAGGTAATAAGTCTAACTGTTGCCTCTCTTGGGAGTTTGAACTGAGTAATTCTAATATTTCATTCAAGCGTTCTTTACTCAAAGTTGCCAGTTTCTTCGCCGTTTGAGTAAAATATAAATTACTCGAATTTTTCACTACGCAATTTTGACCATAGCCAATAAAGGTTAATTGTCGAGTCGTCATTCGACAATTAGGCTGCTCTGGGTTCTTCGGATAAAGTCTATTTACAATGGCATATTCATAACAGTCTCCCTGTCCCCATAGCTCCCCTAACGGCATATAAACAATACCAAAGCCTTGTGGAAACATACCGGTGATTTTATATAGAGCATCTACAACACTTTGTGCACAAGCGCCAATTTCAGCATTTTTATTTAAAACCTGAAAGACTTTCGGTAATAATTTGTAGTTATAACTTGCTTTGGTGGATAAAATTATTGAGGTATAAATTTGAGGTACTTTGAGGATATTACCAATAGTATTTTTCGGATTAACACTACTTTTCAATAATTGTTTAATAAAAGCTAGTTTGTCTTTTTCATCGAGGAAAAATTGTTCTCGCTCTGCCTTAGTATTGCCAACAAAAGTTGGAATACCAATACCTTCAGTTAAGTATTTAATCGTTTCACGGTAATTAATCTGCAGCAGCTCTTTTCTCTGCTTAATTTCTAAAGTACGAAAAGGGTCTAGCTCCCCTTCATCACCGAATAATATAGTTTGCGCTTTTGGGTGGTAGTTACCAATATCTTGTAATAATGCCGCCATAACCAATGGCACTTTGACCTGAGCAACGAAACGTTGATATTTATCAGCATCATGTTTAGCAAAATTTATAAATTGTTCGGCTGAGATATCGGTTAAAAATTTATTGATGTAAGGTTCTCGCATTTGACCATCAATAATTAAACCGTCGAGCAAACGTAAGCATAATAACGCTTTATAAATGGATTTACTCTGCTCATTACTTTTAGCAACACGCTTACCTTCGGTTGGGCTTAATAACTGAATAGTGCCAAGAAATTGCGCTGATTTACGATTGTTTTCTGTAAAACTATCTCCTTCAGCAAGTTCAATAATGGTTAATGAAATAGCCAGTAAACCCGCATGACGCTCGGTACGCTCCATTACCTTCAGATGAGACTCTTCCGAAGATGTTTTTTCTTCTGAAGGGGTAAATTCTTCTTGTTCAAAATATCCAATGGCACGATCTAATAAAGAGTCTTTAACCGCACTTCGTCCGTAAACTTGGGCTAACAAATGATGAATTTGTCTTGTGTAATGTGTTTGATGGGGGGTATCTTTAGCCATTGCACCGCTAGAGTGGAGAAAATAATATCTATCATGCTAGGAATTATTACTAAAAGCAATAGTTAGAGAGGTGACTATCATCTTGATTCACAATGATTTGATTAACATTATGAATCAAGATAATAATGGTTTACTTTTAAGCATAAACACCTGATGAATAACATAAAAAACAGATTAATTAAGCTATATTGTTATTTGCAGTGGCTAATTTATGCCCTTTATTTTGACTTGGCTTTGCTTGTGAGCAAGTTGCTGACATATCTTAACGAGATCCGAGTGTAAACCGCCAGCCGTTACATCACGTCCAGCCCCTGGGCCACGAATAATCAATGGGTTATCTTGATACCAATGACTGTTGATTTGAAAAATATTGTCGCAAGGGGTTAGGTTGGCAAAAGCATCGTTTTTCGGCAATACTTCTAAACTTACTTTTGCACTAATGCCCGTTTTTTGACTGTGCTGAAAACGAGCTACATAACGAATGCACGCATCCTTATCGTTCGCATCAGATAACGCAGTAGCAAAATACTCATCGAGTTCATTAGCTCTGGCTAAGAAGTCGTTAGTTGATAATGCTTGTAATGCTTCTGGCACTAAGTTTTGACAGTCAATATCTTCTAATGCTAATTCAAAGCCCGCTTTACGCGCTAGAATAAGCAATTTACGTTGTACGTCTCTACCTGATAAATCTTCCCTAGGATCAGGCTCTGTAATGCCTTGAGCCAAAGCACTTAATAACAGTTCTGAAAACTTTGAGCTGCCATCATAGGTTTCAAATAACCAAGACAAGGTACCTGAAAATATTCCTGATAACTCGCTGATGCTATCGCCACTTTGACGTAAATCATCAATCGCATAATTTATAGGCAAGCCGGCACCTACCGTAGTATTACCTAACCATAAACTGTTATTACTATCCGCAGTATTGACTAAATTATTATAATGAGCAGTACTACTTGAAGCAGCCCATTTATTCGCACCAATCACGTGGACACCTAAAGAGAAAATCTGTTCATACAATAAACTAAAATCTTCACTAGGCGTGATATCTACCACAATTAGTTCATCGTACGGATTTTGGGTCAACCAAGATATAAGCTGTTCATTATCATAGCTTTGAGCTTCTTGGACGAACAATGAAGTGGCTTGGTTTACATCAATACCATCGTTGTTAATTAATGCTTTTTTTGATGAAAGTAAACCAACTAAATGTAAGTTCTCTAACGCGTATACTTTATTAAGCTGCGCAGGTAATAATTCTAAAAAACGTTCGCCAATATTGCCCATCCCCGCAACGACTAAGCCGATATGTCGGGCGTCTTTAGTCATCTCATGGTGAACCGTGTTTAATAGTTCAATTGAACAAGGATCAGGTAAAATAGCGATCACACTATGATTATTATCACTACCGACTAAGTTTAGCGGTTTAGCGGCTTTTAATGAACGTTTAAAGCGGGCTCTTATGTCCCCGCGCTCAGCCACGCGATGGCCAACAGTTGCAATAATGGCAACCGGTTTAAAACTAATTTCAACATCATGACTCGCCAACCAATCACTTAACGCTTTTTGTTGTCCTTGAGTGATAACCATAAAGCCCTTTTGGTCATCTATACAGATAGGGGAAAATTCAGCTTTCGCTCTAGTTGCCGCTTCGCCAATAAAGCTTACCGACTGCGCTAGTAATAAATCATTAAGGTAGGTTACTGATAACTCTTGCTTAGCGATTTGACCAAACTTACCAATTTCGGTGCCAATGACCTGTGCATCAAAACTACTCGCAACATGTAAATGGGTATGATGTTCACTTAAAGGGTTGATCAAGGGCAGCAAAGTTTTCGCATGCAGAACAGGGTTGCCTAAACGGCCTAATTCTTTTGCCACACCATTAGGTAAACGATGTAATTTTCTAGCACTCGGCACAACCCGAGGGTCGGCACTGTAAATACCATCAACATCCGTCCATAAAGTAACATTACCCGCCGCAACTAAAGACGCGATAATAGTCGCAGAATAATCACTGCCGTTACGTCCTAATGTACAGCTTTTACCACGAGCATCTTTACTAATATAACCCGTAATAACGGCTAATTTTCCAAATTGACGTCTTTCTCTTAATTGCACAGCGCTTAGCGCTGTATCAACTACGCAACTTTGCTCATTATCAATAACAAGAAAATCACGAGAATCAATACTATTACTTGGGCAAACTTGCTCATTAAGTAATGCTGACAGCAATCTTGCTGACCACACCTCACCTAAAGCTAAAATATCATTATGATGTTGAACAATATCAGCAGATAACCAAGTCGTTAATTGCATAATGTCTTTCTTCAACCTAAGCAATAATTGCTTGGTATTATTAGCATTTAATAATTCAGTAATCAGGTTCGCTTGCTCTTGCGCTAGCTCATTTATAGCTTGTGTTAATTCATCACTTGTTTGTACAGTTTGCTCGGCGATGGTCTCTTCGACTAAAGAATAAAGAGCAAACAAATGGTCTGTTGTTTTACCATTAGCTGAAACCACAACAATATCATTTAGCTGACAGTTTTCACGGATAATTTCAAGGGCACGTTTAATGCATTTGGGTGTCGCTAATGAACTACCACCAAATTTATGCACTTGAATAGCATGTTTAGCCAACTTATTTTCCGCTGTTACTTCAGCTACAAAGTCATGATCTACAATCTCATTACTAGAGACTGCTTTATTTTCATTGACCTTATTTGAAATAGTACTCTTTTGTTTCATTTCTTTGCCTGCTAATTACTATATTATTACAGTTGGCTCTGCGTTAAACCATGGGCTAAATCAGCTAATATGTCGTCGATATCTTCAATACCGACTGAAATACGTATTAAGGATTGAGTGATCCCCGCTTCAAGCTGATCTGGAATTGTCATACCTGCATGTGTCATGGTTGATGGGTGGCTAATAAGACTCTCTACGCCACCTAAAGATTGTGCCAAGGTAAACAACTCAAGGTTGTCAAATAATTTCTCAACCGCTTCAACATCACCTTTAATTTCAAAACTTAACATAGCACCGTAGCCATATTGTTGTTTCTTGGCAATGTGATGACCTGTGTGCTCAGGAAAACCAGGGAAATAGACGACATTAATGGCATCGTGATTTTTTAGAAATTCAGCAACTTGCACTGCATTTTCTTGATGCTGCTTCATTCTTACTGGTAACGTTTTTAAACCACGTAACGCTAAGAAACTATCAAAGGCACTTCCAGTAATACCAATACAATTGGCCCACCACGCTAATTGTTCACCTAACTCTTCAGTTTTAGCAACAACAACACCACCGACAACATCACTATGACCATTAATATATTTAGTCGTTGAGTGAAAAACGATGTCTGCACCTAAGGTTAATGGTTGTTGTAATGCTGGCGATAAGAACGTGTTATCTACTGCGACTAACGCACCCACTGCGTGACACGCTTTTGTCACCTCTTCAATATCAACCAAACGTAATAGAGGATTACTTGGACTTTCAAGTAATACTAATTTTGGCTTCTGTGCTAACGCATTATTTAGCGCTTGTTGATCATTTTGATCCACAACAATAAGCTTGAATTGGCCACGTTTAGCCAAATGGGTAAATAATCTAAAACTACCGCCATAACAGTCATGTGGAATAACAACGGTGTCTTGGGTAGATAATAACTGACAGATTAAGTGTACTGCTGCCATGCCAGTACTGGTAACAATACCAACGCTACCTTGCTCTAACTCTGCAATCGCGCCAGCAAAAGTTGCTCGTGTTGGATTACCCGTACGAGAATAATCAAATTGGCGTTTGTTATTAAAGCCTTTTAATGAATAGGTACTGGATAAGTAAATAGGAGCAACCACAGCGCCGTGCTGCTGGTCGGTATTAATACCGGCTCTTACTGCCGAAGTGGTAATATTACCTTTTTTAGTAATCGACATTTAGTTCTCTCCATTAGTTATGCTAGGTACTGATACGCAGTGTTTAATTCGCATGTTTTATCAGTTATAGCGCCGATATATAGCAACATCAGCGTTTAGATGTTTGGACGTCTATAACTCTAAACACTTTCATTAATAGGGTCAAGTAATTTTAGACTTCTAAACTTCTACTTGACTGGTTTTTTCCAACAGGTAAAATCTATACTATTACATTTTAGAATACGTTATAACAAGATAGAGGAATATCGATGGCTCAGTGGAATGAAGAGTATATAAATCCCTATGCCGAACACGGTAAAAAGAGCGAGCAAGTAAAGAAAATTACCGTTTCTATTCCTTTGCGCGTCTTAAAAGTGTTGACAGATGAGCGTACCAGACGCCAAGTAAATAACCTTCGCCATGCTACAAACAGTGAATTGTTATGTGAAGCATTTTTGCATGCATTTACTGGGCAGCCACTGCCAGATGATGAAGATTTAGCAAAAGATAATAATGAAAAACTGCCTGCCAGTGTTAGGCGATTACTTGAAGCGAAAGGAATTACTGACTTTAGTGCATACGAAGTTGAAGATGAATAATACTGAAATATGAACTAAGTACGACGAAAGGCACTTAATTAAGTGCCTTTTTTGTTGCCTTTTATAGTAAAAAATAAAGCAAGCTTATACTGCACTTTGAGTAATAAGGTAAGTCCGACTGACATTTAGCGTATTTTTCTTTGGTGAGAATATGATGGAGGTTACTTATGCATTTGTAATTTCCTCAGATATTACCCACTTAAAATGGTAACGAGTGTATATGTGCTAATATATAACTTAGCACTCACTATTTATATGAGTTGTGATTCGTTAGCACTCCTACCAAAGGCGAATAATTTGAGCAAAGAAAAAAACACCCACAACGCTGATGACACCATTAAAGATCAGATCTTAGACAGTATCGATTCTTTTATATATACCAAAGATTTATCGGGTAAATACACCTATGCAAACCAAGCTGTTTTAGATTTATTTGAAAAAAAACTAGAAGATATTATTGGTTTTGATGACACTCATTTTTTTGATTTAGCACTCTCCAAACAATTACAAGCTAATGATCGCATGGTCATGGAGCAAATGATCCGCGTTGAAAATGAAGAAAGTAACTTTATAAGAGCTAAAAATGAAACCCGTATATATAAGGTGGTCAAGAAACCGCTTTTTGATCAAGAGGGTAACGTGAGTGGTATTTGCGGAATATCAACAGATATCACCGTCGAAAAAAAGCTACAAGAACAAGTCAATGAGCAAAGTTACTTGCTTGAGACCATGCTTAATAATATTGATGCGCATATTTATGTTAAAGATTGCGAACGAAATTTTTTATACGTAAATAATCGTGTCGCTGAGTTATTTGGTGATAAAGCAGAGAACATCATTGGTAAAAAAGATACCGATATTTTACCAATAGAAATTGCCGAACATTTTTATCAATCAGATAAGCAGGTTTTTGACACGAACCAAAAACAAGTCATCGAAGAAACCACTCATAATGAAAATGGTGATACCAATCATTACATCAGCACGAAAGTTCCCTTTGATCGGCCAGATAAGTTACCTGCATTAATCGGTTTTTCAAGTGATGTGACCGAATTGTTCAAGCTTAAAGAAGAATTCAAAAAACTGGCCAATACCGACCCATTAACCAATTTATATAACCGACGCTTCTTTACTGAACAAGCAGAAAAAGAGTATCAACGCGCCAAACGCTACTCATTATCGATGACACTTATCTCTATTGATATTGACTACTTTAAAAGTATCAATGACAAATTTGGTCACCCTGCTGGTGATCAAGTATTAATAAAAATTGCCAATCAATTGAAAGAAAGTTTAAGGCAAACTGATATTCTCGCACGTATCGGTGGTGAGGAATTTTCTATTTTGTTACCTGAAACATCAGCAATATCGGCTATGGCATTTGCAGAACGTATTAAAGAAGAACAAAGTAGATTACTCATTACTGGTGATTGGCAGGGAGAAATAAACCTTTCCGTGAGCATAGGAGTTTCAAGTCTCATCGCCAGTGACAAGGCCTTTGATGTGTTATTTTCTCGTGCAGACAAAGCATTATATCAAGCGAAAAACACTGGTAGAAATAAGGTTTGTTATTTATAAAAAATGCCAATATATAGGGTAACGAGTATATTGGCACTTACGATTTAATCATCTGATTTAACTATATTATTCAGTTAATCAATCTAGCATTATGATTCTTGTTTATTCACTCTAAACCAATAGGTAGTGAATAATAATCCCGCAGAAATTAATACCGTTCGATAATCAATTTGAGAAATTAGCATCCATAATGTTTCTGAGCGTGACATATCTTGATTTGCGGATACCTCTGTAAGGTGCTCAGGAGTCATTGAGAAGTAATCCATCAAGAAATGTCCAAAAAACGGTTGCGATAAGTGAAGATAATGAACCACAATCCCCTCAATAACCAGTAACGCGACTATCGGTAATACCGCCCATAGGAAAGGTGCTTTATTCGCGTAAATAGATGCCAACATTAACCAACTGTATAAAGGTAATAACCAAATAGCGATTGGTACAAGTGTTAACCAAATATAACCTACGCCACTTATTATGTCTGCGCCAGCAAGCATGCCCCATAACGAAATATCAAAACCAATTGATAATACTGAACAGGCAATCACAGCGAGTACCAGTATAAATAACATGAGTAATGTCGCTGCCATAAAAAATATCACTGGAATAACAATCGCACCTGTTAACACTTTACTGGCAATAGTCATTTTATCCGACACGGGTAAGGAACGCCAAAACATCACTGATTGGTCGCGTCTCTCATCAAATAAGCAGGTAACAAAATAATAAACTTGCACAATAAAACCGATTGCAATAAACGGACTGAACAGCGCTATAGCAGAAACAAAAAACACTTCGCTGATACGGTCAGATGATTGAAATTGCGATAGGTTCTCAAGCCCTATCATTAACTCCTTCATATCAACGCCACTTAATATCACACCAAGTAAAGGAATAAAGATAAAGACACCAGCTAAAGTTACTGGCACCCAAGTCAACATGCTATTAAATTCCCACAACTCTTTTTTAATTGAGGCTTTCATTATTGTTGTATTCATTAACAAGTCTCCTTATTCATCACACCAACAAAAACATCGGCTAAGCTCGGTACTGATACTTGACCTAAACTTTGTAACGTTTCTTTATCTTGATTATCAAATAACATGGTCGTTAACCCCATCATGCTATTTTTAAATAACGGATTCAGTTCATCCGCTTGAGGTAACTGTTCATTAGCTACTGCCACTATATTAAAGCGCTGTTTTATCTCCTCAGTACTTTGTGCCAATACTATTTGTCCATCCTGAATAAAAGCAACGTCTGTCAATATATGTTCAATCTCTTCGATTTGATGGGTAGTCACTACAATACATTTATCTTCGTTGTAAAAGTCTTCTAGTAAATGATTATAAAACTGGCGACGGGTTAGTATGTCTAAACCTAGAGTTGGTTCGTCTAAAATCAACACCTTGGCATCAATCGCTAGGATCAGCGCTAAATGCAATTGCGCTACCATACCTTTAGATAAAGCCTTAACTTTGTCGGTTAGCGAAATATTAGTTTTCGCCAAAAATTCTTGCGCTTTTTCTAGATTGAAATTTTTGTGAATATCTTGCATATAACTTAATGCTTGCGAGACTTTTAACCATTTAGGCAAAATAGCCACATCAGCAATATAAGCGACATCATTTAACATGTTAACGCGATCTTTTCTTGGATGATGGCCAAGTACACTGATATCACCGTCAAAATCAGTCAAACCCAATATAGCTTGTAAACAAGTAGTTTTACCTGCGCCGTTTGGTCCAACTAAACCGACAATTTGTCCTGCATTAACAGAGAAGTTCACCGACGAAAGCACCTGCTTATTGCCAAATGATTTACTGACATTATTTACTGAAATTAATGAACTCATAATTACCCCTCCTCTCTGCTAGTTAATAGTTGTTCTGGCGACAGCTTAAGTCGGGTGATTTGCTTTAATACTTCTGGCCATTGGTGTGACAAAAAACTTTCTCGTTCTCTATCTAACATCAAAACTTGCGCTCCTGGCATAACAAATAAACCTTTACCGCGTTGTTTTTCTACAACCTGTTCGTCCTGTAACATTTGATACGCCTTTGAAATAGTTATTGGATTAAGCTGATACTCAGCGGCTACTTTTCTCACTGAAGGTAAAGCTTCCCCTTCTTTGATGTAACCATCTAATATACGAGTAACTACTTGCTGATACAGTTGCAGGTAAATTGGTTTTTCTGGATCCCATTGAGGTGTCATGCCCTATTCCTTGAATAATACCAAAAAGATATTGGTGTTATACATCACCAGCACACCATAACACAAGAACAGTTTGTAATTAATTTTTAATGAATTGTCGTAACACAAGACAATAACAAGTAAACAACAACACTCTACATATTGATAACTAACAAGAAAAAATATTTTTATTATTGTTAGAATAGCAATGTTACGGAATGTTTCTGTAATTTTAATTGATGAAATGCTGAGTTAAATCGGTGTAAATAAAGAAATGCAACACACCTTAATTGCACGATAAGAAGCTTAAGAAGGTAAACAAGTTAATAGAGGTTACAAAGATATGATTATATTGACTGGTTAAAATCGGGCAATAAAAAACCGCTATTAACTTAACTTACTTAAAGTAAGGCAGTTAACAACGGCTTTATCGTCTTCAATATAAAGCTGGGCTTATTATGCCAGCGATAATTAAAACATCTTATTTATGATAAGGCTTACTTAAGCGATGTACTGATTCAATGAAGTGACCAGCATGATCGGGGTTCACATCTGGGTGAATACCATGACCTAAGTTAAATACATGACCTGTACCGCCTTCACCGAAGCCTGATAGTATTTTTGAAACTTCTTGTTCGATACGTGGCAATGGTGCATATAACATTGATGGGTCCATATTACCTTGTAAGGCAACTTTATCACCAACACGTGCTTTTGCATTTTCAATATCAATAGTCCAATCAAGGCCAACTGCATCACAACCTGTTGCCGCGATAGACTCTAACCACATACCGCCATTTTTAGTGAATAAAGTCACTGGCACTTGACGACCTTCATTATGACGCGTTAAACCATCAACGATTTTCGCCATATATTGTAATGAGAACTCGTTATAATCGCGTGGAGATAATACGCCACCCCAAGTATCAAATACCATCACAGATTGAGCGCCTGCTGCAATTTGGGCATTTAAATAACTAATTACTGAGTCAGCTAACTTATCAAGTAACAAATGTAAGGTTTGCGGCTCAGCAAACATCATTTTTTTAATTTTCGTGAAAGCTTTAGAACTACCACCTTCAATCATGTAGGTTGCAAGTGTCCATGGGCTACCTGAAAAACCAATAAGCGGAACTTCGCCTTTTAGTTCTTTGCGAATAGTTCGCACGGCATTCATTACATAACCTAACTCATCTTCTGGATCAGGTACGGCAATTTTATCAACATCCGCTTTACACGTAATAGGACGCTCAAATTTTGGTCCTTCACCTGTTTCAAAATACAGTCCTAGACCCATCGCATCAGGAATAGTCAATATATCACTAAACAAAATAGCAGCATCTAATGGGAAACGACGTAATGGTTGGATAGTTACTTCACAAGCCAGTTCAGCATTTTTACATACCGACATGAAATCACCGGCATTTTTACGTACTTCGCGATACTCAGGTAAATAACGGCCCGCTTGACGCATCATCCATACCGGCGTGTAATCTACTGGTTGCTTTAATAGCGCACGTAAATAGGTATCATTTTTTAATTCTGTCACCAATAGTTCCTCTTATCTTATGCTTTGTAGTCACTCAGAAAAATTACTTATTCGTAATAATGCCAACATAACTCATTTAATTTAGTGATTTAACGACAGCTATTTGAAAAGCATCTCGTTAATGGTTTTTATGCTGCGCAGTTTAGCATCGACCAGCCATTTGATCTATGCGCTAAATCAAGACTCCTGAAAAATAAACTACCGTTGAATTAATAATAAAAGACCATTGAAATATAAAAGTTCAATTTAAATAACTTTTTTTTTGACTTGTTAATTTATACTTGATTTTCATCAATGAATTTTGAATCAATAGGTTAGCAGTTTATGCCTGCTGAACAAGCCTACTACGAAGGATATCGTCGAGTTTATGCTCTACTAAAGTTGTTGCGGTGGTAAAAAGGCTTTGGTATAAAATGCCTGCGCTAAAGAAAAACAATAATAAAAACAAAAAATAAAAACAAAAACAGAAAGAAAACAAAAGTAGCTCAAACTAAAAATAATAAAAAATAGTAGCTACAAAAAATTAATAATAAGAAGCTTGGTAACAAGACCAATATGCGAGCATTTCAGGCCTTTCTCTATGAGAAAGGCCTTTTTATTTGTGCACGCCATATACTTTCAATAAAGAATTCCTATAAATAATTTCAGTCAATAATTTCAAAAAACATGTTAAAGTAATCTATTACAAAATTTTAACATGGAGTTAATCGTGAAATTATCAATTATTTGCCTATCTGCCTCAGTTGCCCTAACTAGCTTAACTGGTTTTACCTCATTCTCAGCCGCTGCTATCGACCTTGGCAGCATTACTAAGTCTTCATCTGAGCAGCTTAAAAGCGCAGCTAAAGATGTAAGTGCGCCATTACAAACCAACGCTATGATCGGATATGCCGCGAAACAGTTAAATTTATCTGAAGAGACAGTATCAGCCAGCCTTGGTTCACTTCTTAAAGTTGCGCAAGATAATTTATCTCCAGAAAACTTCTCTCTAATCAGTAAAGCCGTGCCTGATGCGCAAAGTTATGTCGATAAAGCGCCAAAAGTATCGAAATCTTCAATGAGTTCTTTATTTTCTAGTGCAGGTGAAGCAGGCAAAAAAGCAGAGAGTTTAGATTACTTAAAGTCAGCATTTGATAAATTGGGCGTTTCTAGCGATCAAGTACCCGGTTTGATCAATAGCTTCAGTAGCTATTTAGACAAAAGTGGCTATGAAGGAGCAGCGTCTGCATTAAAGAAAGGTTTAAGCTTCCTATAATGACGCTCTAGTGTTTATAGCCACGATTAAAAAATTGTTGGCTATAATCGCTTAACTAAAACGATCACTTAGTTTGGTGGAAATACCCACAACACTTTTCCTTGAATTTGTGATTTCCCTACCGGTCCTAACTTCTCAATTGGCACACTAGTTTTATGGTGCCCTTTTAGCCAGAGCAAGCCATTCCTATCCACTTGCGCTAATGACTTCACAATAAAACCATATCGTGGGTGAAAAACTTTCAGTAAGCTACCTTCTTTTAAGTTAAATATTTTCAGCCAAGGCACCACAAAAACATAACTATTTTCCGGTATACGAGGTGACATACTCACCCCGGTCACTTTACAAAAATGAAAACCAAACATAATTTACCCTCGTATAAAATAACTAAGCCTGTAAGTTCGGATATATAACAGGCTCTGCAGGTGGATAAGGGCAAACAGCCGTATATGTAGTGACTTGCTTCGTTGCCCAGAATATTTCAGCAAAGCGATTTACTTGTTGTAATAACGTTTGTGCCGATTCCCTACTAATATGCTGCTTTGCTTGTGAACTTGCTAACATGATGTTGTGCACCAATGTATGTAATTCTGGATATTGAGTTAGTTGCGCAGTTTTAATGTAATCCCCCCATATCACGCCTATTTCTTCTTTCACTTTTATACCATGACTTTCTTTTTGATTTACTAATCTTATAAACTGCGCTTGATCATTTAAAGTAAGTGATGGCTTAGCCTTTAATTCATTCAGTAAATCCACCATACGAATGATGGTCAGTGCAGAAATTTGTGCATTGATAGGGTCATAAATTTTGCAAGGAATGTCGCAATGCGCCAGCACTACTGGAAAGTGAAGTTTTTTATCTAATTTAGCAATAATATCGTAAAGCATCATATTCTCCTTCCTATATTATCTGCTCACCTTTTTGGAGCAGTGATTTCTTTAAACACTAAAACAACGGCGGCAACAATTACAGGTACTAACCAAAGTAAATGCACTAAGCCTGAGCCAGAAGCACTATGATCATGCCCTGGGTGTGCCAACAATGGGTTACTCAATAACAATGACAATCCAGCAAAAATAACAACAGCTTTTTTCATCGTAAACTCCTAATAGTAAGAACCTAATGCATTACCGGTTGGTTTGCATTTACATACATTTCCATTTTCTTGAGCGATGACAAACATCCATCGCACGCGGGGTATTTTTTACTAAACGCCAACAACGGCAGCAACGTTATTTTTAAGGTACGTAACGCAACAAACTTTAGATCATCACTGTATTGAGGCTGCTGTGATAACTCTGTCATACGTTGATGAGGTATTTGTAAATACCGAAAAGCCATTTTGGGCTGACCTTGTTCTTCATACAAAACGGCTAAATTATGAAAAGCGCTGATCCAGGCCATGAGTAAGCTACTATTTTCAATATCAGCATGCCATTCTTGGTCTAGACACTCTATGGCCTGATGATAATACTCCTCAGCCAGCGGTAACTTTTGTTTGTTAAAACTATCGTTACCCTTTACTAATAGTAATTGCCAAACTTCCATAACCCACCAATGCAAATGATAATGGTTCGCATTATACTTATTTTATTGTGTTCTGTAAAGTAGCAAAAGGTAAAAAGCAATAGGCTTGATAAAAGAGTAAGTAGTGACAAAGTGTGTTAAGCGAGCTAGCAATAGAAAGTAACTAATCGATTGCAAAACTCGAGCATTAAGTAGCAAATAAAAATGCAATAGACTGTACTTATGTCCAAAAGAACATTGATATTAAATATGCATGTTTATCAATTAATTATAAACTTTACCTTCATCCATATACTCACCTTATTAAAATTGCTGACAGATATTATTTGCTAATTAACAACTAACAATATATTTTGAACAATCTTCTTAAGAAGCCCATAATTAAACACATTAACGATAAAGAGCACATTCATGAATGCACCACAACGCGACATAACTTTAAGATTTTTAGCCGAACCGCAAGATGTAAATTTTGGCGGTAAAGTACATGGTGGCGCTGTGATGAAATGGATAGATTTAGCCGCTTATGCTTGTGCAGCAGGCTGGAGTGGTCGTTACTGCGTTACCGCCTATGCTGGTGGTATTCGTTTTGTTGCTCCTATTCACGTCGGCAGTTTAGTTGAAGTTGAAGCCAAAGTTATTTACACAGGTAATTCATCAATACATATCGCGCTAGAAGTAAACGCTTGCGATCCTAAATCCTTGAACCGCCGTTTAACGACTCACTGTATTGTTATCATGGTGGCTGTCGATCAAAATGGCCAATCTGAAAGTGTGCCACAATGGAAACCAGAAACAGAAGCAGATAAGAAACAACATGCTTCAGCAATGAAGTTGATGGAAATGCGCAAACAAATTGGTGAAGAAATGCAAATCTTTGTCGATTAGTAGCTAAGCAGCTCTGTTATGACTGTTGTTCATTGCTGTCTTCAATCAACCGAACTTTGCGCTGGTAAAGTTCGGTTATAAAATTGTTATCCGCATGCTTTTGAATAAATCAGCACAGCGTCTCATCCAAAATATAAAGCTATTTATTACCTAAAGTTATAACGCGACCTTATTCTTCGCACTGCTGGGCTTCAGCAGCTTTCAATTGCGTTTTCACATCAATCCACTGTGACATATATTGGGTGCTTTTATGGTGATGATGATTCAACATGCTGCCAATAAAGTTCGACTGTCTATGTTGCTCAAGGTTAGCTTCTAGCGTCGATAAACAATCAGCTAACTCGGTTAAGATATTATCTTGATGATACATTAACGTGGCATTTTGTTGCCCTAAGTTACTGTTAACTTGCCAAGCTTGTTCATCTTGATAGAGCTTAACCGCAGCATCTGCTATAGCTTGTGGATCATTGGCTATTGCGCCAGCCCACGGTAAATTAGTTTGCATGCTTTCTGCGCCAATATCTGTCGTCACTGATGGCGTAGCGCAATACATAGCTTCAGCTAGCTTACCTTTAATACCTGCGCCAAAGCGTAATGGTGCTAAGCACACTTTTGCGCTTTGCATGGCAAAAACAGCATCATCAACCCAGCCTTTCACTAAAAAACCTGATTTTTCATCATGTAAGTCAGTGGCTTTAGGTGGTGGATACGCGCCATAAATGTTGAGTTTAGCATTAGGTAATTGTTTACGAATAAGTGGCCATACTTGCTGCTTTAACCATAAGACTGCGTCCCAGTTAGGTGCATGGCGAAAGTTTCCTATCGCCATAAAATCTTCGCGCTGTTGATAACTCGGGTTTTCTTGTGTTAACTGCGCTTGGCTTAACATAAAAGGGCAATAGTGAATTAAGCTGGCATCGACTTTAAATAAGCGTTGTAGTAATTCCACTTCGATACTTGAAATCATTAAGCTGATATCAGAACGAAATATTGCAGCAACTTCACGCTTAGCCATGTCACTGGTCAGTAAGTCTTCATCGGTAATATTACGTTTTAGTTTATAAGCTTGATGACGAGCATTACGTAAACAAAATAAATCTTCGGTATCCAATAATCGGAGCGCTTGTGGGCATTGTTCACTCACGCGCCAGCCAAATTGTTCTTCCATCATAAAGCGATCAAACATCACTGTATGAGGTTGTAGGTCTTTAATGAAGTCATCAAAACTAGTGCAATTGAGGCTAATATTTTTAACATCAATATTCAAAGCTTGTAAATCAACCATGTGCTCAGTTTGTTGCGCTGGGCTGGCAAAAGTAATGTGATAGCTTTGTGCTTGGAAAAAATGGATCAACTGCATCATACGGCTACCTGCCGCTGAAGAGTTAGGCTCAGGCCATACATAGCCAATAATAAGAAGTTTTTTCATTTAAGTATTTTATACCAATTACAATCACTTTCAATGGCATAACTATACTATAACTTCGTTGCTTTCAATCACAATAGCCCACTATTGCTCAATCAAGCGCCTTGTTCTTGAACATTTACTCACATTGAGTCATCACTCATAGCTAATTGAATTGAATTTAATCAAGCAAATAATAAAGGCCAATGCTAAATATAATTATTCAAATGCAGGAAACAAAAAGCCACCAGTAAATGATTACGGGTGGCTTTAAATTGTTATCTAGTATTGATTATAGATAAGCGAAAGTATTATCTATAATAACTAACTAGTGAGCAGCGTGTTCATCAGCTTTTGGAGCTTCTTCTGCTTTTTGAATTTCTAATAATTCAATTTCAAATTCTAGTACTGAATTACCCGGAATACGTGGTGGGTTACCATTTGGACCGTAAGCTAAATCTGAAGGGATAGTGAATTTGTACTTAGCGCCTAAAGGCATTAATTGTACGCCTTCAGTCCAACCTTTAATCACACGGTTAAGTGGGAATACTGCTGGTTCGTTACGCTCATATGAGCTATCAAACGTCTCGCCGTTTAAGAAAGTACCTTTGTAATGCACTTTAACTGTATCAGTTGCTAGCGGCTTATCACCTTCACCAGGAGTTAATACTACGTATTGGATACCTGATTCAGTAACTTGTACGCCTTCTTTTTTAGCGTTGTCTGCAAGAAACTTAGCACCATCAGCTAGGCTAGCTTCAGAAGCAGCAATTGCAGCGGCTTGCTGTTTTTCTTTCATGCTAGTATCAAGGTTCATCAATAAAGCTTGAATTTCTTCTTTTTCGATAACAGATTTACCGTCAATACTGTCGACAAAACCGCGTACAATAAGCTCTTTGTCCAGCGTTAAACCTAGTTTGTCATGCTCTTCTAAGTTACGTTGCATGTACATACCGATTGAGGCACCTAAGCCGTAGGCTTGCTTTTGCACTTCAGTTTCTAATACTGGTGCTTTTACTTCTTCAACAGCTTTCTCGTTACAACCGACAACGGCAAATAAAGCAAGGGCTACTAAGGTAGGCTTAAACAATTTCATTTATATCTCCATTTATACAATACAATTGGAGAGTTCCCCCAATTAAAAACCTAAAAATTATAATGTTACCTTGTAAAATTTAACTTTAAGATAAACTTTACATTTAAGTACAGATAACGCTAAACAATTTCAAAAAAGAACTTATACTAACGATAAATGCGCAAATAAAAAAGTATTAATATATTGTTAAATTGTAATTGGATTTTTCCGCTCGTCTTATTGACGACACTCACAGCTTGTAAGCCTGTAACGCAAGAACCACTGCAACGCTGGCAACAGTCGGTTGAAGGTGCTTACGCTGGCCAGATTTCTAGTGATGCCAAATTTTCAGTCGTCTCATCTATCCATCATGGTTTGAGTGTCTGGGATTTAGACAAAAACCAACGACTTTATAACTGGGCGCAAGAACAAAATACCAGTGATAATTTAGTACTTTCTATTGATATCAGTGACAATGCTAGCCATGTACTCACCGCTAATAGAGATGACTTTGCCCTGTGGAACTTGCAATCAGGTAAATCTGAAGGTTACTGGAAAGTCCGAGAGTCTCACATTAGAGATATAGCAGTGAGTAATAATGGTGATTACTTACTCATTGGCAAAAGCAACGCTACCGTGGTTCATGTTGGAGTTGATACCGGGAGACGCTTAGAATTTTTAGGCCACAAAGAGAAAATAAATTCAGTAGATATGTTACCCAATGGCCGTGTAGCTATTTCGGGAGGTAATGATTTTACCGCCTATGTTTGGGATACCCAATCAGGACAAGTGATTTATCAATTTAACCATAGCTCAAGAGTATCAAAAGTAGCATTAGATGCTAAAGCTCGTTATGCCTTTTCTGCCGACAGTATGAAAGGTGCGTATATTTGGGACTTAAAAACCGGTAAACGTATTAGTAGCTTACAAGGTACAAAACGTCATGAGGTTTTTAGTACTGTACGTTTTTCTCCCGATGGTAAAACATTAATCACCGGCGCCGCTACCAGAAAGGTAAGTATTTGGGACATTGCTACCGGTAAACGCCTATCACATTGGTTTGTTACGCCAAAAGAGGCAAAAAGACCTACGGGAGCGGTTGTGTATAGTGTCGCATTTGGCGATAATAACGATCTATTAACGATAAGCTCATCAGGATATGTTGAATCATGGCCAATCACGAAATAACGTTAAGTGCGCACAGCACAAACGCCAACTACATTCAGCAACTGGAAGATCGTGTTGATGCATTAGAATCACGCAATGTCTTCCAAGATGATGTCATTGATCAGTTAAGTGGTGAGTTAGCTACCCATCAACATGCAATTTCAGAACTCAAACATCAAATTCAATTAGTCGCTAATCGATTAAAGGATGCAGGTAGCTTATCCGGCGATAAAGATGAAGTTGAGCCACCACCACCGCATTACTAATACGGTGGCAATACTATTAAGCATAAGTAGCTAACAATAATATTTACTGCGATAAAGGTTAATTCTAAACCTTTAATTAGACACTTTTAATACACTAATACTGCAAAAAACATGTCTAGTTTTAAGGTTTAAATACACCTATAACCTGCTCGTTTGCACGAACCACTTCTTCTACTTGTGCTTCTGTTTGCACCATTTGCTCACCACAGCTTACACAGGTCACTTTTTCAACACCATTTTCTTTGGTTAGTGCCATAGTGTCCATTGCTTTACATTTAGGACAGACTGCGCCAGCGATAAATCTCTTTTTTAGGGCTTTGCTCATTGTTATTTACTACTTATTATTAGGCGCTGTTGTTTTTCGCTGATTGTTTCTTCAGCAGGAAAGTGCAACAGGCTCGATATTAAATCCAGAATTATCGCTATTTTACCTTGAATTGTGGTCATAGGAAAAGCGACAATGCATCAGCATTTTTTTAGTGGGTATTATCTCTGCCTCGCTATGCCATTTTATCGAGGAAATACCATTGATTATAGCCACAGACCTAAGTTTAGATAGAGGGGCTAAAAACCTAATAAAATCATCTAGCTTTACTATTCACCCTAACCATAAAGTTGGCTTAGTAGGCAGTAATGGTTGTGGGAAATCCTCTCTTTTCGCCGCTCTTTTAGGTGATTTATCTCCCGACTCTGGTGATTTATCTTTACCAGCAGCTTGGGATATTGCCACGGTAAAACAAGAAACGCCCTCGTTAGAGCAAAGCGCGCTTGATTACGTTATGGATGGCGATAAAGAATTCCGCCAGTTAGAGCAAGAACTTGAACAGGCTCGTATTACTGATAATGGTAATCTAGAAGCCATTATTATCAATAAAATTGATACCATAAACGGCTATAGTTTACCTGCCCGTGCTGGCGAGTTATTACATGGTTTAGGCTTTTTACAATCGCAACTTGAAAACCCTGTGAAAGATTTTTCCGGTGGTTGGCGTATGCGTTTAAACTTAGCCCAAGCATTAATATCTCGCGCTGACTTACTATTACTCGATGAACCAACCAACCATTTAGACTTAGATGCAGTTATTTGGCTACAACGTTGGTTAAAGCGCTTTACCGGCACCTTAGTACTCATTTCTCATGACCGTGACTTCCTTGATACGGTTATTGGTCAAATATTACATATTGAACACCAACGTGCCAAATTATACAGCGGCAACTATACTGCTTTTGAACGTCAACGCCGTGAACATTTGGCTCAACAAGACGCACAATATCAAAAGCAACAAAAAGAAGCGGCACACTTAACGGCTTTTGTTGATCGTTTTCGCGCTAAAGCCAGTAAAGCAAAACAGGCACAAAGTAGATTGAAGCGTTTAGAGAAACTACCAGATTTAGCCCCAGCGCATGTTGATAGTCAATTTACCTTTAACTTTGAAGAACCTGAAAGTCTGCCCTATCCACTATTATCACTTGATGAAAGTCAGTGTGGTTACCCTAAATCTGATCATGGTGAGCAAGCGATAATTCTTGAGGGTGTAGGATTAACCTTAATACCAGGAAGTCGTATTGGTTTATTAGGGCGAAATGGCGCAGGTAAGTCTACTTTAATTAAATCTCTTGCGGGTGAGCTTGCCTTAATCGGTGGTGAACGTTACTGCGCACAAGACTTGAAAGTTGGTTATTTTTCTCAGCATCAATTAGAACAATTACATGCACCATCAAGCCCTGTTGATCATATTTTACGTGCTAAACCTGCTTTAGGTGAGCCACAAGCACGAACCTTTTTAGGAAAGTTCGGCTTTAGTGGTGATCAAGCTTTGTCGCAAGTTTCAACCATGTCAGGTGGAGAGAAAGCGCGTTTAGTCCTTGCCTTGATTGTGTTAGAAAAACCACAGTTATTGCTACTTGATGAACCGACCAACCACTTAGATTTAGAAATGCGTCAAGCGTTGGTAATGGCACTGCAAGACTTTGGCGGCGCCATTATTTTGATTGCCCATGATAGGTTTTTATTAGAATCATGTGTTGATGAGTTTTATCTTGTGGCCAATGGCCGAGTCAGTGATTTTAGCGGTGATATTGATGATTACCAACAATGGCTAAATGATGATAAAAAACAAGCAATAAAATCAATTAAAACCGAACAACAAAGCAGTGATAAAGGCTTAGATAAAAAGCAACTACGCCAGCAACAAGCAGAACTCAGAAAAAAATCAGCACCTTTGCGCAAAGAAGCTGATAAATTAGAGAAAAAAGTGCATCAGTGGCAAGAAGAGTTAACCAAGATTGAAGCGTTATTGAGTGATAGTGATATTTATCAAGCAGAGCGCAAAACTGAGTTAACAGACCTACTAAAAAAACAAGCTAATTTGAAAAATGACTTAGAAGAAAACGAAATGCTTTGGCTTGAACTAGCTGAGCAGATTGAAGAGATGATGTCAGTCACCGATTGATTTTTTCATCTACACTTAATCTATACTAGTTCTACTTGAAGATGCATGATTCAGGCATCCTGAAATGAGCATCTTAAAGTGGAGTGGGTTTATAATCGATAGTTAGCGCTAGAAGAGGAATTATTATGCGTACTAAAATATTACTGCTTACCTTTACACTACTAAGCAGCTTCTCAGTATTGAGCCAAGGAAATGACCTAGAGCAGGGAATTTATGAGTTAAACCGCGGGGAATTTAAAGCCGCTATCGAACAATTTCGTCCGCTGGTTACTGAAGGTTATGCGCCTGCTCAATATCAAATGGCCTTGGTTTATCTTAACGGTTACTCCGTGCCTAAAGATAGTATGAAGGCACTAGAGTTATTTCAACTTTCTGCAGCACAAAATTACCCTGATGCACAATTTGAATTAGCCTTAATTTACTCTGAAGGTAAATTAGTAAAGCAAGATCTAAAAAAATCATTCGAATTAAGTAAGAAAGCAGCAGAGAAAGGTTTATCAAGTGCACAATTTAATTTAGGTGTTATGTACGCCAACGGCACAGGTGTTTCTCAGGATGACTTTAAAGCATCACGTTGGTACAAAAGCGCAGCAAATCAAAATTACGCACTTGCCCAATACAATTTAGCTTTGCTTTATAGCGAAGGTAAAGGTGTAGAAAAAAGTACAGAATTATCCTACGTATGGAATACCATAGCATCATGGAACGGTTATCCTAATGCTGAAAAAAGCCGCTTAATGGATGAAAGAGATTTATCTAAACTAAAAATAGAAAACAGTATTGAAAAAGCGAATGATATTTATCAAAAAATAAGAGAGCGGCAGGAAATCAAAGCAAAAATGGCAGAAAAGCAGCGTTTCTATTGATCTAAATCAGCTTAATCATTGAGCGACTTAATTACACTAGGTATATCAACAATGACTTAGAAAATTATGGAGCTCAAAATGAATTTATTATCGATGTTAGCCAATGATCCTGTAGTGATGTTCTCTTTTGGCGGTATAGCCATTATGCTCGGTATTTGTGCCTTTTATGTCTATTACTTTCTTAAGCACATTCAAGACGACAGTAAAAACCATTAAGATTGAACAAAGACTAAATTCTCTCCTTATACAGGCTAAATAAATCTCAATTGTTCTACTACTAAGTAGCACTGTTTTGATTTAGCCTGTTCGAGTGGCGTTATGTTGTCGACAATTCTGTCAGCAGATAATATAAACCTATCATTTTTGAAAAAAACACTTTCACACATCGTTAGCAAACAAATAACACCACACCATCCCTAAGATATATCCGTTACCAATCAATATATATGCTGCAAAGTATTTGAACGATTTCGATTGAATCGCTTTGTTGCACAATGAAATAATCCGTTTGGTATAAAGTCATTCAACGGTACAATGGCTATTCATTAATTAACGCTTAAAGTATCCTTTATGATTATTCCCTTAGATCAACTACCAAACGAAACCTTGACCGCAATTATTGAAGGCTTCATCTTACGTGAAGGGACTGAATATGGCGCTGAAGATGTAAGTAAAGAAGCTAAAATTTCTCAAGTAAAAAAACAGCTTGAACAAGGTAGTGCGGTATTAGTTTATTCTGAGCTTCATGAGAGTATTAATATACTACCCAGCGATCAGTTTAAGGCTGGAATGGAAGAAGAAATGTAATTTATGCCTGTGATTAAATAAGGCGGATAATTAACTTGCTCAAGCCATCAGTTGCATAGCAAAACATTCCCATTAAAAAAGCCAGCTACTTGCGTAGCTGACTTTCAATTGAAATCGTCAATATATTTTAAGACGAGACACCTCTATCACCTCACGAATAAAGCTTAGTGAAGTGCCAAGCTATTTAACATTTGTACTATCAAAAATCTTATCTGCTGATGCAGCAACAAAACCTGTGTAAAGTTCACCATTAGCGAGAGGATAGCGTTTAGCAAACTCATAGAAACAACTTGGAATTTCCATTGTTTTATCAGAAAAATCTACGGGTGCTTTATCTGCAAGCGTCGATGACTGCTCTAGCTTCACCGATTCATCGCCCTTTATTTCGCCGCCATTAATATTCAGCGCATAACCAGCATCCTTAAGCGTAGCATTGACTACTTCCATATCTTCATAGTTAGCTAAGTGATTAATGCTCACGGTAAAGTGGTTCGCACGGTAACCCCATGCAGCTAACCATGCGGCATACTCACTAACATTTAATAACGTATCATAGTCTTTTGAACTGATTTCCCACAGACGTCCTGAGTAAAGAAAATCAGCTCGTTCGCTAACATCTTCTGGTAATTGTGCGATTAAACCCGCGATAATCTCTTGAACTTCACTTGAAAACTCTTCAACACGTAATTCACTGATAAACACTTTAGGCATAGTGCTATCTGCATGTTCAAAATGTTTCGCATCAAGTTTTTTTGCTGAAAAATCGTATTGACCACATTCGGTGTAACCCAAAGCCAACAGACCTTTAGCTAATTGTGCCAAGTTAATTTTAGGGTGGTTAAAGGTACGATATGCAACATGGTCGTTAATGACATCATTACCATTACCAAGTAATTGGTGAATTTTTTTTGCTGACGGAGTTACGCTGAGATATTGATCCCAGATCTCATTAAAAAGTGCGGTTACTTGCGCTGCCATGGTTTTTCCTCTTAATTATTGAGTGGTATTAATTCTAAATATGAATTTAAGGATATTAAGTAAATATTAGTGGTTATAACTCAGACAATTAACTTTACAGACAAAAGTATTGGTACAGATAAAATTAATAGCTGAAATAATAGCAGATAGCAAAATGGTCGGGAAAATAGCACAATGATATTTTGGTTGACAGCATCGGCCATCTACCAAAAATTTAGATTTGATCGATACTTTTAAAGAAGCAAGGACGACGTCCTGCTTGATGGTGAGATATATGTTTTTTTAATACGCTTGATAACATAGTTAAAACAAAATTACCGGATCATGATAGTACGGGAAGCTAGCAGTTGGCTCACTTCGGTGAATAGTGCTAATTTAGCACAAAACGTACGCAAAACGAACCTCTTCATAATAACAGTAATAAAAGGTGATATTAGTTGGAATAATTTCACGTCACAATTTAATTTAACCGTTTGTTATTCGTAAATTTTTCTATGTGGTTTAATTATTTTTTGCCATGGGAAGTCTCTCGCACCTAAACTGACAAAATCAGGGTTCAGTAAACTTTCTCGTTTATTATAACTTAAAGGATTAAACTCACTGTCAATAATATCACCGCCAGCTTGCTCTAAAATACACTGACTTGCCCCTGTATCCCATTCACCAGTCACACCTACACGTAAATAACAGTCAGCTCCACCTTCAGCGATAAGGCAGTTTTTTAATGAACAACTTCCTAAAGCCACGTAGTCATAATCATAGTCACTATTTAGATATTGCCCCATAAGTTCAAGTTGCTGACGACGGCTAATGGCGACTTTAATACGACGGTTTTCTTGATATTCTGCCACACGAATGGCATGGCTGGCTTGGCAGTTATCTTTGAAAGCACCTAGATTTTTTTGACCATAATACGTCAGGCAATGATCTGGCGCGTGAATAACACCCAGTGTTGGCCAACCATTTTCAACTAACGCTATATTTACGGCAAAGTCGCCACTACCAATGATAAATTCGCCCGTGCCATCAATGGGATCAAGTAACCAGTAACGAGACCAATTTTTTCGCTCACTTAACTGCACAGTCCCGACTTCTTCAGAAATAATAGGGATATCTGGTGTGAGTGTTCTAAGCTGATCCATTAAGATATCATTTGCTGCTATATCAGCACTGGTTACAGGGCTTTCATCAGCTTTGGTTTCTGCAGTATAGTTTCCCTGACGATAATATTTCATTACTTCTACGCCAGCTTTTTTTGCGCTTTCCAAAGCAATGTTTAGTAATCTATCTTGGCTCATCGTTATACCTCTATCTTCGTGCTTTAGTACTATACCCGTAATTATTCAAAATACTCGATTCAGAGTGCTTCTTTGATGGGGCTAAAAACGATTTATACGTCGTTATTGATTTTGAAAATGGAACAACCATTCACTACAATCAATGCCTTGCCTAAATCGTTTTTTTCTCCCACTGAAACATGTATTTTGAATGGTTACGGGTATATACCCATTCCAATCGTTAACCTTTACCCAATCAAATGATTTTTCTACTGAGTGATATTGCTTTGTATTGTTTATTCTAATGTACAAAAACTTACAAAAGATAAACAGTTTGTAGCACGTTAGCTTATATATTCTTAATCAAAAAACGTTATCATATTCCGATAAAATGGAGATATAACGATGAAATTAACCCTGAAATCTAGCTGGTTAGCGCAACGCCCTTACCTTATTGCTGCACTAATTACCCTTATTTTAGTGCTATGGATGGCTTCGGGACCGAGTGTTTCAGAGCAAAAGTCTGAGATAAAAGCACAAATTCCTAGTCACGATGAAAAGCAAATTACCGCACAAGTTAAAGTTGAAACACGACTTGGACAACATATTCATAAAACAATTGAGTTATATGGTCGTACTGAACCTGATCGTATTACGACATTAAAAGCAGAGGTACACGGAAAAATTATTGAGGTATTAGCGAAAAGAGGCTCAAAAGTTTCCAAAGGTGAAATTATTGCAAAAATTGCTTTAAATGATTTACCTGCTCAATTAACTCGTAGCCAAGCATTATTGAAGCAACGTGAAGTAGAGTACGAAGGTGCATTAAAGCTGAATAAACAAGGTTATCAAGGCAAGGTACATTTAGCACAGTCATATGCTGCACTTGAATCAGTTAACGCTGAAATACAGCGATTAGAATTAAATATTGCCCATACGGTAATCAAAGCGCCATTCACCGGTATTCTTAACACACGTTATGTTGAAGTTGGCGATTACGTTGCTTCAGGCGATGATATTGCCATGATTGCCGATTTAGACCCGCTTATCGTTCGAGCTCATGCCACCGAACAGCAGATCAGTCAGCTTTCTGTTGGCCAAGTGGCGCGAGTTAGTTTATTAAATGGTGAGCAGGCAGAAGGTGAACTTCGTTACATCGCCAGTGTTGGTAATGATGCGACCAATACCTTTAAAATTGAAGTGGCCATTGATAATAAAAAGGCGCGTTTATTTGCGGGATTAAGCAGTGAATTAACCATAGATTTAGCCAAAATGTCAGCGATTAAAATATCACCAGCACTGCTAGCACTAGATGAACAAGGTAATATTGGTGTTAAGTCTGTCAAAAATTCTATTGTTCATTTTACACCAATACAGATCATTAAAAGTGAAAATGATGGCGTATGGTTAACGGGTCTTGGCGAGAAAGCCGATATTATTGTTTTGGGACAAGGATTTGTGCGTGCAGGGGATAAAGTTGAGGCAATCTTTGATACACCAGAAGTTAGCACTGATGATAGTAAAGATAAGCAAGCTGCTTCTGTAGCCCTAACAGCACAACAATAGGAGCTATTATGTTAACGCTTATAGAAGCCGCATTGACGCGCACCCGCTCTGTTTTGATGTTGTTTGTACTACTGCTTATTTCTGGCGGAGTAACTTATAACAATATTGCTAAAGAAGCCAACCCTGACATTACCATTCCAATTATCTATGTTTCCATGATTCATGATGGTATTTCTCCTGAAGATGCCGAGCGAATGCTCGTAAGACCGATGGAAAATGAGCTGAAATCTATCGCTGGCATTAAAGAAATACGTTCAAATGCAGGAGAAGGTCATGCCTCTGTTACCTTAGAGTTTATAGCAGGACTTGATCCCAAAGAAGCGCTGGCAGATGTGCGTGATAAAGTGACTCTAGCTAAAGCTAAATTGCCTAATGAAACGGAAGAGCCTGTGGTAAATGAAGTCACCATGGCTAACCAAGAAGCAGCTCTTACCGTTGTTTTATCTGGATCAGTGACTGAGCGAGGTTTAATAACAATAGCGCGAAATGTCAAAGATAAAATTGAAGGCATGCAAGAGGTATTAGAAGTTGAGATTGGTGGTGACCGTGAAGATATGGTTGAAATCATTGTCGACCCTTTATTAATGGAAAGCTACGGGCTTGATCAAACCGACATTTACAATTTAGTTGAGCGTAACAATCGTTTAGTGCCAGCAGGAACTATGGATACTGGCAAAGGACGATTTGCTATCAAAGTACCTTCTGTTTTTGAAAATATCCAAGATTTACTTGAGCTACCGATTAAGGTTGATGGTGATCGAGTCATTACCTTTCAAGATGTATCAACAGTTCGTCGTGCGTATAAAGATCCCACCAGTTTTGCTCGGCTAAATGGTCACCGTTCTGTCTCGATAGAAGTCAAAAAACGCTCGGGTGAAAACCTGATTGATACGGTTGATAAAGTTAAAGAGATTGTTAATAAAAGTCGAGCTAAATGGCCACAACAAGTCAAAGTAGATTATGTTGGTGACCAATCAATCGAAATTAAAAATACGCTAACAGATCTACAGAACAATGTTTTTTCAGCGGTATTATTGGTTGTTATTGTTATTATCGCCGCCTTAGGTGGTCGCACAGCTCTACTGGTTGGTTTAGCCATTCCAGGGGCATTTTTAACCGGAATACTCGTTATCGCCTTAGCGGGAATGACAGTCAATATTGTTGTGTTATTTGGTTTGATCATGGCGGTAGGAATGCTAGTAGATGGCGCTATTGTTGTCACCGAGTTTGCTGATCGTCAGATGAATGAAGGTCAGAGCAAAACCGTGGCTTATGGCACTGCTGCTCGACGTATGGCATGGCCAATTATTGCTTCAACGGCAACCACCTTAGCAGCTTTTGCTCCCTTGATGTTTTGGCCAGGGATTATGGGTGAGTTCATGAAATACTTACCATTCACCCTTATTGCCGTTTTATCAGCCTCATTAGCGATGGCACTCATCTTTGTGCCGACGTTAGGCGCTGTTTTGGGGAAAGCTCGCGTTGTCAGCAGTAAAGAACAGCAACAAATAGAACACGCAGAAGCCGGCGAGTTCGATAAGTTATCTGGTTTTACCGGTCGATATATACGTGTGCTGACAACGGCGATTAAACATCCTTGGAAAATAGTTGCAGGCACCTTTGCGATATCTTTTATCGTGATGTGGCTCTATGGCGCATCAGATCTTGGTGTGAGTTTCTTTCCAGAAGTTGAACCACAAAGTGCGACTATGGTAGTGCGCTCTCACGGTGATTTATCCGTAAAAGAAAAAGATGTGATTATGCGTTCTATCGAAACGCGTATCTTACCGCTTGAGGAGATAGAAACTTTATATACTCGAACGGGTGGTAATAATCAAATAGGCACATTTAAATTAAACTTTGTCGATTGGCAGATAAGACGATCGGCAGATGACATCGTGGCCAATATTCATGAGCTCACAGATAATTTAGCTGGCGTAGAAATCGAAGTAAGAAAAAATGAAAATGGTCCGCAAAGTGGTAAGGATCTTAAACTTGAATTGAGCTCGCGTTTTCCTGAAGAACTCGATAAATCGGTGAAAATTATACGTGATGCGTTGCAGGCGTCAGGGAAATTCACTGATATTGAAGATACAGGCGCTAAACCAGGGATTGAATGGCAGCTTATTATTGATCGCAATAAAGCCGCAACTTATGGAGCTGATGCTGCATTAGTTGGCTCAAGTGTGCAAATGGTTACTAACGGTTTAAAGCTTGGTGAATACCGTCCTGATGATGTTGATGACGAACTAGATATTCGAGTTCGTTTTCCGGAAGAGAAACGTAATATAAGTCGATTAGATTCACTGCGCTTAAAAACAACGTCTGGTTTAGTACCTGTTGGCAGTTTTGTCGAACGTAAAGCTGCGCCTAAGGTCGATACTATTCGCCGTGTTGATGCTAAGCGAGTCGTGACTATACAGGCAAACTTAATTGCAGGTGCTCAATTATTAAATGAGTTACCTATTTTGCAAGCGCAATTACCGACACTTGGCTTGCATCCGTCGGTTGAGATTGCTGTTAAGGGACAAAATGAAGATCAGCAAGAATCGCAAGCGTTTCTAGTGAATGCTTTTGCTATCGCTCTTTTTGTGATGGCAATGATTTTAGTGACTCAATTTAATAGTTTTTATCAAGCGTTATTAATTTTAAGTGCGGTAATCTTCTCAACGGTAGGCGTGTTTCTAGCGCTGTTATTAGTTCAAAAACCGTTTGGTATTGTTATGGGCGGTATTGGTGTTATCTCGTTGGCGGGTATTGTAGTAAATAATAATATTGTGCTGATTGATACCTACAATGTTATGCGTAAAGAAGGTTATCCTGTCGTTGAAGCAATCTTGCGAACAGGTGCGCAGCGTTTACGACCTGTTATGTTAACCACAATAACTACAATTCTAGGCTTATTGCCTATGGTCTTGCAGGTCAATCTAGACTTCTTTGAGCGAACTATTGTTTTTGGTGCGCCGTCAACACAGTGGTGGACACAGCTGGCAACAGCTATCGCAGGTGGTTTAGCTTTTGCTACCGTTTTAACTTTAGTATTAACACCATGTCTATTGGTATTAAGGGATAAACGTAAAGAAGATAAACAGGTAAAGGCAACAAGAATTCTGCAAAAAGAAGCTCATCAAGTTAAGCAAGTTAAAGAAGTTAGTAGCGCTGCTTAGCTACTTTTTATAAGGCACAGATAACGTTTAACTTAGCGGGATTTTACTCTCGTTGAGTTATACCCATGGTATCTCAAAAGGCGTTTCTAATTCTAGCTGAGGCCTGCACTTTGAAGTAACATGGCTATATACGTTCTTTGCATAAATTATCTATTGATAATTATCTTAATCCTATTGGTATTAACACTATCTTGGCGTTAAAATTGCTTTACTATGGCTGTATTATGTAAATAAATTTCATAAATACAGCTTGCTTGCCGATATAAAGGGGTCAGCTGATTTAGCCTAGTTAGGATTGTTATGCGTATATTATTTTTCTTTGTTCTCAGTGTTATGTTTTTATTTGCCAGTTCTTCAGCATTTGCTTTTAAGAAAAACTTACAAGCAGTACAAATCTATACCGACAATCAATTGCTTGATTTAATTAAAGAGAACAAGCATTTAAGTCAAGTTGTGCTAGATGAATGTCAATTAGTGCAAGATATTGAAGCGCGTGCAAATAAATCTAAAATGCCTTCGTACCAATTTCTGTGGGGAGATATGTTGGCTTATGGTGTTTGTGTCAAAAAAGATATTCCGTTAGGACTGCATTATATGCATTTAGCCGCCGACCAAGGCTTAGCTGAAGGCTTAGAACAACTGGGACGTTATTATCATATTGGTAAATTTATGCAGGTAGATATTGACCGTGCGATTATTTATTTAAAAACAGCAGCGAGCTCAAACAACTTAGCTGCGCAAATACGACTGGCTGATATATACCAACAAGGTTACGGTAGCCCACTAGACTATCCTGCACTCTATTCTCAATTGCATCACTCTTTAACGGATGACAAAGCCTTACATAAAAAAATCAGTGGGTTATTGTCTAATCTTGCCAGCAAAATGCCAAATAAAGTAGTAGAACAAGCGAAAAGAACCAGTTATACAAATTAAGTCAAAGCGTTACATTGCTATAATAACTTTATGGTATACTTGCAAGTAGTTATCCTTAAATATTGACCCATTATAGTGACCTATAACGATCCACACGCTAAACGCGAAGCCAAAAAATATGAAAAGCCAGTCGCCTCACGCGAACTATTGCTATCAATCATCGAAAAATGCTCGCCACCACCAAGTTTTAAAAGCTTGGTCAAAACACTAAAGTACGATGAAGAGTATCAACTAATTGGTTTGAAGCGTCGTTTACGTGCGATGGAAAACAGTGGTCAGTTGATCTTTAATAAATTCAAACAATACGCCCTGCCGGAAAAAAATAGCCTGCTAAGCGGCAAAGTTATTGGCCATCGTGACGGTTTTGGTTTCTTTTCTCCAGATGATTCATCTATTACCGATAAAAGAGGCAAGGATTTTTATATTTCCTCACATGAAATGCAGCGTGTCTTTCATGGTGATATTGTCCAAGCTATTTTGGTTGACCGTACCGATCGTAAAGGCCGTAAAGAAGTCAAAATACTTGAAGTGATAGAACCACGAAAAGCACCTATTGTTGGTCGATTATATATTGACCATCATGTTTGTTCTGTTGTGTCAGAAGACAGTAAAATCAAACAAGAAGTATTAATTGATCCGCAAACCAAAATGGGTGCTAGGCACGGACAAATGGTAGTGGTTGAGTTAGTACAGCGACCGACTAAACGTTCTCATGCCATTGGTAAAGTGATTGAAGTCTTAGGGGATCATCTTGCCCCTGGAATGGAAATAGAAATAGCCTTACGTGCCCATGATTTACCGCACCAATTTTCACATACAGTCCAAGCCGAAGTGGCTAACATCGCTGATGAAGTTGAAGAATCATCTAAATTACCGCGTAAAGACTTACGTGATTTACCCTTGGTCACTATCGATGGCGATGATGCGAGAGATTTTGATGATGCTGTTTATTGTGAACCGAAAAAATCAGGTGGTTGGCGTTTATGGGTAGCTATCGCTGATGTGAGCTATTATGTCCAGCACGGCACAGCATTGGATGATGAAGCGATATCACGTGGTAACTCTGTGTATTTCCCGAGCCAAGTTATCCCTATGTTACCAGAGAAACTATCTAATGGTTTGTGTTCACTTAACCCTGATGTAGATCGTTTATGTATGGTTTGTGAAATGACCATTAGTGCGACTGGAAAACTATCGGGTAGTAAGTTTTACCCTGCAGTAATGCGCTCTCATGCCCGCTTTACCTATACTAAAGTTGCCGCTATTCTCGAAGGTGATGAAGCGCTTTGTCAGGAATATCAAACCTTAGTACCTGATTTAAAAAACCTTGAACATATGTATCACGCGCTAACAGATGCTCGTCTTAAACGTGGCGCTATCGCTTTTGAAACGCAAGAATCTATTTTTATCTTCAATGAAGATAAAAAAATTGCCAGTGTCGAAGCGCTTATTCGCAATGATGCCCATAAAATTATTGAAGAATGTATGATTATGGCCAATGTTGCGACGGCCAAATTTATTGAAAAACATGAAAAACCAGGGTTGTTCCGTGTTCATGATAAACCTAGCGAAGATAAGTACCGTAACTTCGTTACCTATTTAAATGAGCTTGGTCTTTCTCTGCCTTCAAAAGAAGCGCCGGAGCCAAGAGATTACGGTGATATTTTAGCGAAAGTTGCAGGTCGACCTGATCAAGAGCTGATTCAAACTATGCTGTTACGCTCAATGCGTCAAGCTGTTTACCAAAGTGACAATGAAGGGCACTTTGGTTTAGCACTGCCATCTTATAGCCATTTCACTTCACCTATTCGTCGTTATCCTGATTTGGTTGTACATCGAGTCATTAAAGCTATTTTAGAAAAACAAGCTAAAAATGCTGCGAACGAAGGTTTCTATGAATACTCTCTAGAGGAAGTTATTGAGCTAGGTGAGCATTGTTCTATGACCGAGAGACGAGCGGATGAAGCCACTCGTGATGTCGCTGATTGGCTCAAATGTGAGTTTATGCAAGACCATGTAGGTGATAATTTTACTGGAGTTATTTCAACAGTGACTAACTTTGGTATGTTTGTTCGCTTACAGGACTTACATATTGAAGGTTTAGTTCATATAACTTCTCTTGGTCGTGATTTTTATCATTTTGATGATGTTCGTATGTGCCTGACCGGTGAACATAGCGGCAAAAAGTATCGCGTTGGTGATGAAATTCGCGTGCAGGTGGCAGCAGTAAACCTTGATGAAAAGAAAATAGATTTACGACTTGAAGGCTCTGAGACTGAAAGTGAAACTCAAGGTAAGCCCAAAAGTAAAGAGAAGGGTAGGCGCTCAAATAACAAAACGCCAGAAGCAAAACCTGCAGATAGCTCAAGTAGAAAACCTAAAAGTACAAAAGGTAAATCTAAAGATAAACCTAAAGACAAACCGAAAGAAAAAAGTAAGGCGAAAAAGCGCAGTGCACGTAAAAAACGTCCTGGTAAAAATGCCCGTAAAAATTCGGAAAATAAGGCTTAAGTAGTCGCTATACCTAAGCGACCTGAAGATGCAAATTTTAGCTGGATTACTAAGCTTCAAGTAATTTGGCTATATACATGGCTTATTAGCCTCGTTGTTCATATTAATAGAGAAAGATCATGGCGAAAAATGAAGAGTTAGTTTTTGGTATTCATGCAGTTAATGCCTTAATTAACGTAGCACCGGAACGTTTTATTGAAATATGGCTATTAAAAGGTCGTGAAGATGACCGCATAATGCCGATTATTAATTTATCACGAAAATACGGTATTGGTTCGCAATTGGTAAGTCGTAAAGCGCTTGACGAAAAGAGTGAAGGTGAGCAACACCAAGGCGTAATTGCCCGCGTAAGACCTGGGAAAAGTTATACAGAAAATGACTTAGACGATATTATTCTCGCGGCAGAGAAAAAATCAATTGCACCATTTTTTCTTATTTTAGACGGTGTTACCGATCCCCATAATCTAGGTGCTTGTCTACGTAATGCTGATGCCGCTGGCGTACAAGCTATTATTGTTCCCAAGGATAATGCCGCACAAATTACGCCTACCGTACGTAAAGTTGCAGTAGGGGCAGTAGAAAGTGTGCCTTTAGTACAAGTAACTAACTTATCAAGAACAATGAAGCAGCTTCAAAAACAAGGTGTATGGATTGTTGGTACAGCAGGCGAGACAGATACGTGTTTGTATGATGTTAAACTTTCAGGGCCTATGGCTCTGGTTATGGGTGCTGAAGGGAAAGGAATGCGCCGATTAACCCGTGAAAATTGTGACCAGCTAGTAAAGCTTCCTATGGCAGGTAGTGTTTCTAGCTTGAATGTTTCAGTGGCAACGGGTATTTGTTTATTTGAAATGGTACGCCAACGTTCAATATAATGAAGGAATATTGAATTTAAAAATTTATTTATAAAAAAGGAATTTTAAAAATGAAAAAATTATATATCGCTTTAGTTTTACTGTTAGCCAGTGCACTTATAGCGCCAAAATTTATTGGTTCTGTCGTCGAATCAGAACGACAACGCGTACTTGATAAGCTTAATGAAACGGATGGCATTACCTTAACCACGAGTGAATATAACGCTGGTTGGTTCGGTGCTGATGTTGTGTCGGAAATGACAATCGCTTTAGAAGATAAAAACATTGCAGATGTTACTGTTCTCTTAGAAGAGACACTCTCTTTTGGTCCGGTAATAATCACAGAGCAAAGTTGGCACCTAGGTTTAGGATACTCCGAGGTAAAGTTTAAGTTTGCCGCGCTTGATGTTGATGACGACATAGTTAAAATCATTAATGAAAAACTACATGTTGGTGCTTTGCTTGGCTTTAATAAAGCGGTCACTACTTTTATTGCTACAGATAAAATTAGTTATCAAGATGTCGATGGCCTAATTGTGTCTGAACCAGCTTCTATGCAATTTACCTTAATTAATAATGAGCATATCAATGGTGACTTCTTTTGGGGAGGTCTGGAAGTTAATGGCCAAGATGAGCGTCTCGTTATCGACGCTGTTGGCATGTCCACTAAGCAAAAAGTTGTTAGCGGTGATTATCTTGCAGGGACGGCAATCTTAACAGGTGATGCTACTTTTAATGTCGCAGGACTTAATATTTATAACGGGAATAGTAAAGTTTTCTCTATAGCAGAAGCGATCTTAACCAGTGAGGTTTCATTAAATAAAGATTTATTAGCCCTTGCGTTAACTTATCAAGCTAAAGAAATCAGTGCTTCGGGACAATATTATAAAGAACCTAATATAGCGGTACTGTTAGATAATATTGATATTGATGCCTTACAAGAATTAAATACGGCTATGGCTGACTTGTCAGTAAATGCTTCAGGTGAATATGACGCTGAAGAAAGTCTCAAAGCGCTATCAGCAGTGGCAGAAAAAATACTGGCTAAAGATCCTAATTTGAAAATAACTGATTTAAGTGTTATCACCGAAGACGGTAAAGTTGCGACTGAATTTAACTTCAACATTAACAAAGATTTATTTGATAGTGCTAATTTAAATTCGATGGCTTTGATTACAGCAATAGAAGCTGATGCTAAAGGTAAGGCACCCATGGCATTTCTAAGTAAATTAGGTATGGCTCCTATGGTTGATAACTTTGTAGAACAAGGTTACTTAAACCGCGAAAATAATGAAATAACGGTTGAAGCCAAATATGTTCAAAGCCAATTAACGGTGAATGGTAAAGCCTTTCAGTTATAGCTTTCAAAACCAAATATAAAAAAGGCTTATTGTTTTAAACAATAAGCCTTTTTTATTAATCTAATTTTTTTGTAAGCTTGATTAGCTTATTTATAGTAGCTTAAACATTTCTCAACTTCGTTCTTAGAGCCCATAATAACTTCAACACGCTGATGGATGCTATTTGGTTCAATATCCATAATACGTCCTTCACTGGTCATTGCTAAACCACCCGCTTGTTCAAGTAAAAACGCCATTGGATTAGCTTCATACATTAAACGTAATTTGTATGGTTGCTCAGGTTTTCTGCTATCAGCAGGGTATGTGAAAATACCACCACGACATAAAACACGATGAATATCACCAACCATGGCAGCAATCCAACGCATATTGAAGTTTTTCTCACGTGGACCTGTGTCACCAGCAATTAAGTCACCAATGTAATTTTGCATAGGTGCTTGCCAAAAACGTTGATTTGACATGTTAACTGCAAACTCTTGTGTATCAGCAGGAACTTGTACATTTCGCTCTACCAATAAGAAGCCACCATGGGTTCTATCTAGTACATAAAAATGCGTGCCGCTACCTGTTGTCATTACTAACATAGTTGATGGGCCATAAAGCACATAACCAGCACATACTTGTTTGTCACCGGCTTGCTTGAACATGTCATCGTCACCAGCGGCAATGTCTTTAGGTGCTTCATGAATAGAGAAAATTGTACCAATCAATGAATTGATGTCTATGTTAGAACTACCATCGAGGGGATCAAAAGAAACAATATATTTTCCATTTTCATCACCAGCAACAGAGTGGTCTTCTTCTTCTGATGAAATCGCTTTAACGAAACCAGATTCAAGTAAAATATCTTTGAATAACTCATTGGCAACTACATCTAATTGTTTCTGAACTTCGCCTTGAATATTCTCATCAAGGGTTGAGCCCATTACGTCACCTAAGTGGCCTTGGCTAACACGAAACGAGATTTCTTTCGTTGCAGCTAAAATAGTTTTTATTAGTGAAATTAAATCAAGAGGTACATTGTCTTGACGTAAAGCTGGGGCTAGTCGTTGCATTAGGTTACCTAAGTTACTTTAAAGTGGTTGGCTAAGTTTGAATTAGTTTACTTGTTAATCAGTCTGCCATTATTATAGCAAGTTTGTGCTTTGCTTTAACATGGCTAACGCGATTAATTTAAGCCTAATACCAAGTCCATTAAGTTAGTTCCCACTCAGAGCTTGCCAGCGGTTTGAGAACA
>OJBR01000062.1_pt1 | contig 60584 bp, 56 predicted proteins | sample 1591161 | NCBI WGS metagenome assembly OJBR01 (sample SAMN05416803, study PRJEB24817) | seawater metagenome | isolation source: Sea water | place: Canada:Atlantic | collected 2013-07
GACACCGCCCTTTCACGGCGGTAACAGGGGTTCGAATCCCCTTGGGGATACCATCTTTTACTCGTCCGAGTAGTGTTGTTTTCGCTGTGATTTTATAAATTTTCTTTGCCTCTTGCTTCAGCCTGACATCCTTACAACGTTTCGTGATACGCGCTACAATAGCGTTTTTATTTCCAGTGATTCTCTGCAATGCAACTCTCTGATTCTACCTGCCAAAAGGCGAAAGCCATTAAACTTGTTGTGTTTGATGTTGATGGTGTATTGACAGACGGCACCTTGGTTTACTCCCATGACGGTGAGCAAGTAAAACACTTTAATGTGAAAGACGGTGTGGGTATTAAGTTACTGGGTGAGTTCGATGTGATTCCTGCCATTATCTCTGCGAAAAGTTCTGCTCCGTTGACTCGTCGTGCGCAAGATTTGGGAATTCAGTATTTCTTTCCTGGCACCAAGGACAAATGGGCGTGTCTTTCCAAGCTACTTGCTGAGTTAAATATAGAGCCTTCACAAGTGTGTTATGTCGGCGATGACGTGATTGATTTAAAAGTCATGATGCGTGTTGGTTTGGCCATTGCTCCAAAAGATGCGTTTTGGTTGGTCAAAGAGAATGCTGACATAGTGACTGATGCTATGGGCGGGAAGGGTGTTGCGCGCGAAGTGGCGGATATTATTCTAGGCAGTCGCATGGATTTAAAAGATGCCTACATCAAGGCCATGCTACCTGAATTCGAAACGTTAAAAAACGAACAGTAAATATTATAAAAAGCGTTGGTTTCCAACGTTGAAGGAATTTTCATGAAAATATTAGTGACGGGTGCTGCAGGTTTTATCGGCGCATTTACCAGTAAAAAATTGGTTGAGTTAGGGCACGAAGTTATTGGTGTGGATAACATCAATACCTATTACGACGTTGCGTTAAAACACGGCCGTCTCGAGTGGTTGAATAAACTCGATGGTTTTCAATTTATTGAACTTGAGCTTGCTGATCGAGATGGCGTTGCAGCATTATTTAAAGAGCATAAATTTGATCGTGTTATTCATTTAGCTGCTCAGGCAGGGGTGCGTTATTCCATTGAAAATCCACACGCGTATGTGGACAGTAACGTTGTTGCGTTTGTGAATATGCTCGAAGGGTGTCGTCATAATGATGTTGAACATTTTGTGTACGCGTCATCGAGTTCTGTGTATGGATTAAACACCGAGTTGCCATACGCAACAGGGGATCGTGTTGATCATCCTGTGTCTTTGTATGCAGCGACAAAAAAATCCAATGAATTAATGGCGCACACGTATTCACATCTGTACCGCTTACCCACCACAGGGCTGCGATTTTTTACGGTATATGGCCCGTGGGGGCGTCCGGATATGGCGTACTTTAGTTTTACCAAAGCCATTCTTGAAGGTCGCACCATTGATATTTATAACCACGGCAAAATGCAACGCGATTTCACCTACATTGATGACATCGTAGAAGGCGTGGTTCGCATTTCGCAAAAAATTCCACAGCCTGTGTCTGGTTGGACGCCAGAGTCTAATGACAGTAGTCGTAGCTCGGCACCATACAAAATTTATAATATTGGTAATCATGATTCAGTTGAGTTAGGTACCTTTGTTGAAACCATCGAAAAGGCACTCGGTAAAACGGCGGATAAGCGTTATTTGGATATGCAACCGGGTGATGTATTGGCCACGTACGCGAATGTCGATGACTTGATGGGCGATGTGGATTTTGCACCCAACACGTCTCTGTCTGATGGTATCGAGCGTTTTGTTGAATGGTATCGTGAGTTTTATAACATCTAACGGAGTAGTGCATGTCCTCTTATAAAATTGTTATTCCCGCCCGTTATGCGTCTAGTCGATTACCGGGGAAGCCGCTCATTGATTTGGCGGGAAAGCCTATGATTCAGCATGTGTATGAACGTGCTTTGGAAGCAGAGGCGGACGGTATTGTTATAGCGACTGACGATGAACGTATTGCAAGTGTTGCGCGTGCATTTGGTGCGGATGTGGTGATGACATCTCCAGACCACGAAAACGGTACCGATCGTATCGCTGAAGTGGTAGCGATTAAAGGCTGGAGTGACGACACCGTTGTTGTGAACCTTCAGGGGGATGAGCCATTAATTCCTCGATCATTAATTGAGTTAACGGCGAAAGGTTTGTTGGATAACGACGATGCCGGCATGAGCTCTGTTTGCACTCCGGTGACGACGGCCCATGATGCTTTTGATCCAAATGTAGTGAAGGTTGTATTAAATCAGCGTCAGTTTGCCATGTATTTTAGTCGCGCTCCTATTCCTTGGGATCGTGATCTTTACCGGGATGGGCAAGGTAGCGTCACGCAGAAAATGTCTGTATATCGTCATATTGGTATGTACGGTTACCGAGTCTCGTTTTTAAAAGCGTATCAAAAAATGGCCGTTTGTCCTCTGGAACTTACCGAATCATTAGAGCAGTTGCGTGCACTCTGGTATGGCGTAGGTATTCATATGGCCATCATAGATAAAGCACCGGGTCATGGCATTGATACGCCACAAGACGCGGAAAGAGTGAGTGCGATTTTGCAGGCTGGCTTATAATTTTTTAGTGAGTTAAATAGGTAACTTATCTAGCTTATAAAACTTCAGAGCGCTGTAGAAAAAGAAGAACAAAGTGACTACTGAAGAATAAAGTGACTATAGAAGAACAAAGTGACTATAGAAGGGGGAATTTCATGCCGTTATTTGAACGTTTAGGATACGCTGGGTTGCTGCCTTTTATTGCCGCCACTTTGGCTATCCCTTTTGGTGTTCACGGTGCTGAGTCGTTCTTTATTGTGTACTCTGCATTTATTTTAAGCTTTATGTCAGGCGCTTGCTGGGGCGTTCAGCAAGCTCATCCAGACAGAGCTAATAATATCGACTTATCCATCGCTATTGGTGTGTTTCTTTGGGGATGGCTGATGTACTTTATGCCTTTTACCTATGCGCTTTGGGGGCTATTGGTGGGGTTTATAAGTTTGTTGCTATTAGAGCAGCGTCCGCTGTATGTGAAAACTTACAGTCGTTCTTATCGCCGTCTACGTTGGGTGCTGACCATGGTGGTCAGCACATGTCATATTGTCTTACTTATTTGGTAATGCTTACGTTAGTTATATCGCTAAACGCCGCGCTTCTTTAGATCGTTGAGCTACTTGTAATAAATGCGAATATTGAGATTCGAGACGGCGAACCGTTCCCGGATCTCCCATGCAAGCAATGGCGTTCAAGGGTTCTGTTATTTTCATGTATCCCCAGCTCGGGGTAATTAATAAGTTCGTATCTGCACCAGAGTGAATACCTAATGTCATTCGGCTACTTAAACGCTGCTGGAGTCGCAGTAGGGGGTGTCTTGAAATACCGGTTCGCTCTGAAGGAATTAATATATTAACGCGACGTTTTGGTGAGCGACGGGCGAACTCACTGATTGCATCAAGTACGGCAGGGTGCGCCCAAACTGGTAAATTTAAATCATGGCAAATGAGGGTGGCAGAGCGAGGGTTGGCCCCTAAAGTTAATTCAATCCAACCCACCATGTCAGTTATTGAGGTGAGGTTATAAATGCTTTCATCGCGGCCGGGACTCATGACCCAGTTAGTTCGCGGGGCACCGGGCGCTTTATGAATTTCTACATGAGGCATACCGGCGTCATCAAAAAAACCACCACGAATATTGAATTCATTTTTTTTATAAAATGCGATGGCTTTAGTTTGAGCGTTGGCGTGAATTTCTTTGATTTTCAATTCATTGCGAGCGTGGCTTTCAATGGCTCTGAGTAATCTTGACCCCCAATGATTATGGCGGTGCTCTTTTACAACCGCCATGCGGCCAAAGTGACCGTTATCCATAAGGCGCGCGCAACCAATAGGATTGCGCCCTTCAAAAGCAATAAAGTGCGTGGCTTTTAAATCGGCGTCATCCCATTCAAGTTCAGGAGGCACGCCTTGCTCGTCGATAAAAACTTCGGTTCTGATTTTCCGAATCAAGTCTCGACTTGATTTCCAATCAGTTGTCCGGATCTCCATATTCATCTCCCTCGCGTATCAATTGGTGCTGCCACAAAGCGATGAGTAGCTTTTTAGAGGCATCGTCTTGCGCTGATTCAAGGATAGTACATACATCATAATGGCGCTGATTGCCTAGTATAACAATCAGCTCGCGGGTTGATGTGGGTAGTGTCACACTTTCACCTTGGGCGTAAAACTGAATGCTCGATGCTGATGCGTGCCAAGCAAAACGGGCTGCTTCGCTGCGAGTGAGGTGTTGGTTATCTTGGATATCGTCAGTAAAGTTTTGCCAGTCTTCTGTGCTAAGTGGTTCAAGCAGACATTGCTTGAGTTCATCAGATGGAAACTCAGGCGCTTGGTCTGGGTATTTTGATTCTGTTAGTAACTGCCCTAGCGTATCCGCAAGGCGTGTATCTTCTTTATTTAGTGTTGCTGTAAGCAGGGTTCGCAAGCGTTGAATAGCGTCGTCACCGATTTCTGCTGTATTTTGTTGTTGGGTTAGGTAAGCGTCGCCGTAACGTTGATCTTCGGTTAGCGTGGGCAGAACCGCATCAATAGTGCGCTCTAATAGTTCTGCGGAAGACGGAGCGCGAAATCCGATGGAGTAGGTCATGCACTCGCCTTGAGAGATACCGTAATGCGCGAGCTGTGGTGGCAAATAAAGCATGTCGCCGGGATTAAGCACCCAGCGCTCTGTTTCTTTGAAGTCGGCCAAAATTCTAAGCGCAGGGCCTTCTAAAATGGAACTTTGCTCTGAGCACATTTGCCCTATACGCCACTCTCGCTGTCCTTCGGCTTGCAGTAAAAATACGTCGTATTGATCGTAATGTGGGCCAACAGAGCCACCGTCCACGGCGTAACTGATCATTAGATCATCAATCCGCCATGACGGTAAAAACCGAAAATGCTCTAATAAATCTGCCGCTTCGGGAAGGTATTGGTCCACCGCCTGAATGAGCAGCGTCCATTTGTTGTCGGGTAGGGCGCGATAATCGGCCTCAGAGAAGGGGCCTTTACGGATTTCCCAAGGCCCGTTGCTGCCTTCTTCTATAATCAAGCGGGATTCAATGTCTTCCTCAAGACTCATTCCCGCCAGTTCATCAGCAGGAATAAGGGCTTTAAACTCTGGCAGTGCGTTTCGTATTAATACCGGTTTTTGTTGCCAGTAATTTCGAAGAAACTCTTCAACTGTTAAATGACCTAATACGTGCATTGAAATACCTACAACGGTGAGATACAAAAAAGCCTCCCGAAGGAGGCTCTATAAACAAGAAGTCGCTTAGATAGCCTTCGCTTGTGCGATGGCGTTGCCGATATAGCTAGCAGGTGTCATTGCATTAAGCTCATCTTTTGCTGATTGTGGTAGATCCAACGTGGCAATAAATTCTCCGACTGCATCTTGAGTGATGGCTTTGCCGCGAGTAAATTCTTTCAGTTTCTCGTACGGTTTTTCAATACCGTAACGACGCATGACGGTTTGAATTGGCTCGGCCAGTACTTCCCAAGCGTTATCGAGATCTTGAGCGATTCGCTCTTCGTTAACGAGTAGTTTGCTGATGCCTTTCATTGACGCTTGGTAAGCGATGAGGCTGTAGCCCATACCAACGCCCATATTGCGTAGCACTGTGGAATCAGTCAGATCGCGCTGCCAGCGAGAAATAGGCAGTTTAGTTGCCATATGAGCAAACACAGCGTTTGCCAAACCTAAGTTACCCTCTGAGTTTTCGAAGTCGATTGGGTTAACTTTGTGCGGCATGGTCGATGAGCCCACTTCGCCAGCAATGGTGCGTTGTTTAAAGAAGCCCATTGAGATGTAAGACCAGATGTCGCGGTCAAAGTCGATCAAGATGGTATTGAAGCGAGCGATGGCATCGAATAATTCTGCGATATAATCGTGAGGCTCGATCTGAGTGGTGTATGGGTTCCAGTTAAGGCCCAGCGACGTGACAAATACTTCAGCATTGGCTTGCCAATCGATATCAGGATAAGCAGATAAGTGGGCGTTGTAGTTACCTACGGCACCATTGATTTTGCCTAGCACTTCAACTTGTTCAACTTGGCGGATTTGGCGCTCAAGACGAGCAACCACATTCGCCATCTCTTTACCAAGTGTAGAAGGTGAAGCCGTTTGGCCGTGGGTGCGAGACAGCATAGGAATCGCCGCGTACTCGTGGGCTAGCTTACGAATCGCTTCGGCGATGTCTTTCATCATCGGCACGATGACCTGATCTCGGCCTGCTTTTAACATTAAACCATGCGACAGGTTGTTGATGTCTTCTGAGGTACAAGCGAAGTGAACAAATTCATTTACGGCTTGAAGTTCGTCGTTATCGGCAAATTTTTCTTTAATGAAGTACTCAACGGCTTTTACATCGTGATTGGTGGTGGCTTCGATGTCTTTGATACGTTGAGCGTCCGCTTCGTTGAAGTCCGATACGATACGATCAAGTTGGGCATTGGTCGTCGCTGAAAAGGCTGGAACTTCTGGAATGGCGTCATGGTCAGCCAGTCGCTGCAACCAGCGGATCTCAACTTCAACGCGGGCACGAATAAGGCCAAACTCAGAAAAAATGGCGCGCAGCGGGATGGTTTTGCTGCCGTAGCGGCCATCCAAAGGGGAGATTGCGGTAAGTGCAGACAGTTCCATGGGGTCTCTCAAGAGGCTGATGAATGAGGTTGTTTAATGGCGCGGAATTTTAACGGATTTCTCACTCGAACTCAGTAGTTGACTGAAAAAATCTTCAAATTGATGTTGTTCAGATAGGCAAAAGGGGGAGTTCTGCTACAATCTCGCGTCAAAATTTACGTGGATACGGCATGCTCGAAGATTTACTCCTTTATTATGATCACCCGGTGTGGCCAATTTTTTTAGTGGTGATATCGACATTTGTACTCGAAGATATTGCTATTATTGGTGCTGGTTTTCTGGCGGCAAGTGAAAAAATGGCTCCGGGCTTAGCTTTTTTTGCCGTGTGTCTCGGTATCTTTATTGGCGATACCGCGTTGTATTTACTAGGACGTTTGGCGTTAGTGTGGCCGTGGCTCCGTCATAAAATGCGACAGCCCTTGATTCGTCGGCAAATGCGCCCATTGCAGTTGTCACCGTGGAGTCAAATTATGTTGATTCGGTGTATGCCTGGAATTCGCACCTTTGGATACATTGCGTGTGGTTTGGCGCGGGTGCATCCAGTGCCTTTTTGTTTAGCCAATGTTGTCTCTATTGTGGGGTGGGCTGCGGCTCTGTTTTTCACTACGTTGTATTTAGGGCGACAGTTTGGCGAGGAGCTGCATGGATATATGTGGTACTTGTTACCGGTGGCCTTAGTGTTGTTCTGGCTAGGCCAACGTCGAATTAAGCGAAAGATTGAAACTCAGGTTTAAGATACTGGCTGTCTCGTTGGAGTTGTTAAAAGCACGCTGAGCGTGCTTTTTTTATGTCTTGAAAATGAATGGGTTGTTAGAGGTTAAAGAGTCACCATCGCCCCTTTGTTGACCCCTTCAAACGCACGCACTGTTACTTGGGTATTGGGGTGGCGTGCTTTGATCTTGTTAGCAAGGTGGTTGGCGATCAGTTCAACGGTGGTATCTGTATCTATCAGGTAACAATGTTGTTTTGACAGGGAGAGATAAAATTCGCCTTGTTGTGCTGTGTATTCAAACTGGTATTCGTCTTCAGGGCTATCGATGAGGTCTTCTTTGCTTCCGATGTAGATGTCCTTCCAGAGATCAGCCCAGTAAGCTTCTTCATCTTGATTACGATTTCCATCCAGCCAGATTTGAATTCGGGAACGGTGACCATGAGCGATGCGTTGGCAATTGCCATCGTGCTTTTTTAATCCGTGGCTGTAATGGTACATAGCACCATTGATTTCTTCAGGAGTGAAGTCGAGTGATAGTTGATCAATACTATTAGGAAAGTGTGACTCCAACTGGCGAATGCACCATGAAGCTACGCTTTGAATCGTGATTTCTTTGGCATCGATTAAAGTCACGGCTTCACGCGGTGCGTTCATGGTAATTGGGCCGCGAGCCGTATCACAACGTAGTTCAATGCGACCTGCTGATTGTGTGATGGTTAGACCTTCGGCAAGTTCAGGCACCAGCAAGCGGTGGTCAATTTCATCGTCCATCCAGTTGCGTAGAACTTTTTTAACGGTACCGAAGTCACAGACCATGCCTTGCTGATCCAACTCACCTTCTAATATGGCGGATGCCCACCATGTTTCGCCTACAATACCGCGGCTTAAATCTAGGTAGCTAAAGTCAACGTTGGTGAGTTGTTCGACGAATAAGTGCATAGGTCTCTACTAATAAGCTCTGTACTAATGGATCCGTCCGTTGAAAGCTTCAATGTGTTCTTTCGCCGGTAATGGGCGGCAGTATAAAGGAAAGTCGCTGCTGAATCAGGCGGAATTCCTCGTTTGTGTTGGCAATTCCTTACGAGTGAAGATCAGGCAGTTCTGGTATGTATTAGCCGGGCTGTTATTATTGCCGCCAGCCATATTTTTGAACATCCGAGGTTTTTGTGAATCAGGCTATTTTTCTTCCTATGTTTCTACGCCGTTTAACTAGTAGTGTCCGCTTTACCTCTCTGTCTCTTCGTGCGCCTAAGGCGTGTCGAATTATTGCGCCGGCCGTGGTGGCTGGTGCCGCTGCTGTGATGTCTGGTTGCAGTGATGACGGAGGGTCGTCGAGCAGTCTCATTTCCGTTGATGTTCAGGTTGGGCAAGAAGATTTTGATCAAGCCTTGATCCGGTCGGTACTTATTTCTGAATCTGGCCGGTTGTCCGAAGTGGAACCGGGGGCGCCTGTTTATGCGCCTTACGTGACAGATAATCAAGGCGAAGCGCAAGTCATTATTGATGGTAATGAGTTATTTTACTTCGATGTCTACGGTCGTGATCGAGATGATGCTCAAGGCATTGCTCAGACGACACGTCGCTGTCAGTTGGTGGCAGGATGCGGTAGCGCCAACTTTGGTGATAATTACAGTGTTGCTGCCACACCCGGTTGGCGCTCAGTGGCGTATGGTCTTTCTGATGGTGAGCGAGTTCGTATAACGTCATTAACTGATTTGGCTGCCGGTTTGGCTCAGGCGTTAGTGTATAGCGAGTCGAGTGGTGATCAACAAGATGCCGGATGGCTAGAGACGGGGTATTACTCTGTGTATTCGGTTGTACAGGCGGAATCTCAGATATCACGGTTGTTTGGTCTAGAGGCAGTCCAAAACTCTGAGCCTGCTGATCTTACGCAATTGAATGAGTTGAAAGATAAAAACACCACAGAAGCGACGGATTCAATTCGTTATGGTGCGATTTTAGCGGCGATACAAGCTTATGAATTAGAGTATGAAGGTACGGTAGATTTACCGTTTTTCTCTCAGGCGGTTGCTGCGGACTTGATTACCAATGCAGCTCAGCTTTATCAAAAGGGGGGGGATCAAACGATCTCTCTATCTACGTTATACACGAAAGCTGCGGATAATCTTGAGCAAGCGGAAGTGACGAACAGCACGGTTCAAACCTATGTCGATGCGGTTGTTTCCAAATTACGAAGCGACAGTGATGCTTTTGCTGATGGTGAATTGACGACAACAACGCCTGCTTCCTTGGCGACTTTGTTGGGGAGTGACCTTGAAGATTTCGAACTCGGCATTACTCGTGCAAAAGCGTTTGTTGATCTGTTGCGTAACTACGATGAAACCTTCTTTGAAGATGGCTACCGCACTGAGTTGGATAAGTACGGTAGTTTGTTACAAACCATTGGTGATGATAATGCCGATAATTTAGATGCGTTAATGGTCGCCTACCAGCAAGTCTTTGAGTTTTATCGTGACTGTTATCTGGGGGGCGGTTGTCCTACTGCAGACAGTAGCTGGTCTTGGTATGAAAGTGCTTCTTACAATAATGGTGTTCTAACCCTTAACGACGGTGAATTAACGGTTAAGCAAGAAGTGGCCGATGTGAATCTTAACGACAGTAATGATGAGCCTACCAGCTCTCAGGGCATCGATGTTGTGATTCTCGGATCGCTTAAGATCAACGACCTAACGCTTGAATTGGATTACTTATTGGGTAGTAATGATGACATTGTTAGTAGCCCAAGTTTACGGGTGTTTTATGATGAAGCGGTGTCTGTTCTGCAAGACCCTTTAAGCCAACCTGAAGTGGCGTATCAAATACGCTGGTCGCAGTTTGCTTTGTATGACACTGCGGATGTTGGGACTGACTTTGAAACCGAGCTAACGGGCACCTTTACTCTCTCTTATGTTGGTGTGGCTGACCCTGAAGGTTCTGGCGAACGTCGATTTAATATTGAAGAAGTGGTACTTAATTCGCGGATCTCTGATGTGGTGGGGGACGACTCGGACAATGACAAAAACATTGTTCCTTTGTTTGTCTCTGCAAAAGCGAATCAAGCGGAGGCTTTTTACCCAGAAGTTAGTTTTGCTTCGTTCAACTCATTCTTCTCAAATTCTGGAGAGAGTTCGTTGGTTGAGGGGAGTGTTGAAGCGAACTTGGTTAGTTATCGTACGGGCGTCGAAAGTATTAACGGCCGCTCGGTTGAGTATTTCGAATACTTCATTACTGATGGTGAAGCCCTACGCTATCGTTTTTACCCGACCGTGATGCGCGAAGATACATCAGATATAGACGCCGATGATGATTTAGAAGAATTGATTGCCACGTTTGATTATGAAGAATGCACTTTGAACGGCGGCGTATCATCCCCTTCTGTGAGCAAGTGTCAGCCAAAGCAACGCCTCAATGGTGAGCGTGATTTGCAAGCCGCTGTGAATGAGTTGTGGGAGTTGGGTGTGTTCTCTCGTCCTGAGGTTGACGGCAAGGGGGTGTATTTTGTTGAGCTTCCAGTGGTCTCTGATACAAATGGTTGCTTGATTCTGGATACGTTACCAACGAGCCTGAAGGAATTAGATGGCACGCTTTACCTTCCGGCTCAACTTGGTTTGAGTACGGCACGGGTATTTGCCGAAGTTGTGCTGGATTATGACAGTACAACCGAACCGAAATCCCTGCTTGATATTCAGGTCACAGCACCTTATAGCAATGTGGTGAATATCTCGGCGGCCTTATCTCATGATTACACCTCAGTAAATACTACCGGTGTTTACACTGGCGTCGGCCCAAATTTAGATCGTATTATTTTTGATTTCAGCACAGAAAATAATACGGTTGAGACCAGTAGTATTGCGATCTACAAAGACGGTGTTTCATTAACTTACGCTGATGGCACGAGCGATACAGTAGATAGCGAAATTCTGGCTGGCTCTCAGCTTGATCTTCTAACCGGCTTTCCCTTGTACCGTTACCGCGTTAATGAAGAAGGTCTTCTCGATCGTTGCGTGATCTCAAATACAGCAGAGCCGGCGACGTCGCGTAACTTTGATGATTCTGTATTTGTGATTAACTTTCGTGATGCGGTGTATGGGAAAATTGCCAATGAGTCTGGCATTTGGGTCATTCGCTACATAGACGGCAGCTGGGAAACATTGAACTAATCATGAAATCAAACGGGGTACGTTGAAGTACCCCGATTGCCTCCAATTGTTATTTCGAGTTTTATAGCCGCCCTAGGGATATCGGCGACATGATATTCACCCGAGTGCATGGACGGACATCCGCACCTGCCTTCAAAAAGTTTTGCTCTCCGCTCATTCCGAGTGGCACCTCCTGAATTTTTCCGCCGTTTTTAAGGAACATTTCAACGTCTGTTTCTAAAACGTTGCGACGTTCCTCACTGTTTACCTTGTCAAACTTCTGGTTTGCACTTTTTCTTGAAGCCATTTCAGACCTCCAGTTGGTTCACGGATTGATTGGTGCGGCCAAGCTCCAAGTACAAAATTAGCACATGACGTATATGTTGTGTATAAGTTTTGAATAGGTAATTTCAGCTCAAGTTCAAAAGAACGCTCTTGGTTAGCAGTCCGAGAGCGCTTGCGGTATACTCGCGGCCCTAAAATTTCGTCGCTCTGAGTGCATTTTTCGAGAGGCGACTGTTGATATTGATCTCTAGCACGGCGAAACCTGTGCTTATTAAAAAATTGAGGCTAAACAATGACAGATTACGTTCAGAAGGGCGGCTTACAGATCGCTCGTGAGTTGTACGACTTCATCAATGAGAAAGCGATTCCAGGCACTGGTGTTGAACAGGAAGCGTTCTGGGCAAGCTTCGATGCAGTAGCGAATGAGCTAGCACCTAAGAACCGTGCTTTGTTGGCTAAGCGTGATGATCTTCAAGCTAAGATTGATGCGTACCATTCTGAGCGTAAAGGTCAGGCGCACAACGCGGCTGAATACAAAGCGTTCTTGCAAGAAATCGGTTACCTGATGCCAGAAGGCGGTGACTTCGAAGCAACAACAGCAAGTGTAGAGCCAGAAATCGGCACAATGGCTGGTCCTCAGTTGGTTGTACCGGTAATGAACGCTCGCTTTGCTCTTAACGCAGCGAATGCTCGTTGGGGGTCTTTGTATGATGCGCTATACGGCACTAACGTTATCTCTGAAGAAGATGGCGCGGACAAGCTTGCTGGCGGCTACAACAAAATCCGCGGTGACAAGGTTATCGCATACGCTCGTAACTTCCTGAACGAATCTGCACCTCTTGCCTCTGGCGATCACGCTGATAGCACCAAATACGCTATCGACGGTGACAAGCTGGTTGTGACTTTGAAAGACGGCTCAACGACGGGTCTTAAAGACGAAGCTCAGCTTGTTGGTTTCAATGGTGACGCGGCTGCGCCTACGTCTATTCTTATCAAGAACAACGGCTTGCACTTTGAAATCCAAGTGGATGCAACCACCCCAGTTGGCTCGACTGATGCGGCTGGCGTAAAAGACATCCTGATGGAATCTGCACTGACTACCATTATGGACTGTGAAGACTCTGTTGCAGCCGTTGATGCGGCCGACAAAGTAGTTACCTACGGAAACTGGTTAGGCCTAATGAAGGGCGACCTTGCTGAAGAAGTCACTAAAGGTGGCAAAACCTTCACTCGTACCATGAACCCAGATCGCGAATACCAAGGCGTTAACGGCGAAACCGTTAAGCTGAAAGGTCGCTCAATGTTGTTTATCCGCAACGTTGGACACCTAATGACTAACCCTGCAATCTTGCTAGCTGACGGCGCTGAAGTGCCTGAAGGCATCATGGATGGCATGATGACTACTCTGATTGCAATGCATGATCTGAAAGGCAACGCACCGTTCCAGAACTCAACTGCTGGCTCTGTGAACATCGTTAAGCCTAAGATGCACGGCCCAGAAGAAGTTGCGTTTGCTGACGAGCTGTTTGGTCGTATCGAAGACGCGCTTGGCTTGCCACGTTTCACCATGAAAATGGGCATCATGGATGAAGAACGTCGTACTACCGTTAACCTAAAAGAATGTATCCGTTCTGCCAAAGACCGTGTTGTATTCATCAACACTGGCTTCTTGGATCGTACTGGCGATGAAATCCATACCTCTATGTTGGCAGGCCCATTCGTGCCTAAGACCATCATGAAGCAGCAGACTTGGATCAATGCTTACGAAGACTGGAACGTAGACACAGGTCTTGAGACTGGTCTTCAAGGTCGTTCACAGATTGGTAAAGGCATGTGGCCTATCCCGGATGAAATGGGCATGATGATGGAACAGAAGATCGTTCACCCGAAAGCCGGTGCAAACACCGCTTGGGTTCCATCACCAACGGCTGCCACTCTTCACGCTATGCACTACCATAAAGTAGACGTATTCGCGGTACAGAACGAACTGAAGTCACGCACTCATGCATCGGTTGATGACATCCTAACAATCCCTCTGATGACCGCTGATGAAGCAGCAGCGTTGACTCCAGAGCAGATTCAGAAAGAAATCGACAACAACTGTCAGGGTATTCTTGGTTACGTTGTACGCTGGGTTGATGCAGGCGTTGGTTGTTCTAAAGTGCCAGACATCAACAACGTTGGCTTGATGGAAGACCGCGCGACACTGCGTATCTCTTCTCAGCACGTTGCTAACTGGTTGGAGCACGGTATCTGTACTCGTGAACAGGTTGAGGATGGCATGAAGCGTATGGCCGCTGTGGTTGATGGTCAGAATGCCAATGACCCAACCTATATTGCTATGGCTCCTGGCTACGACGGTATTGCCTTCAAAGCCGCTTCTGATCTTATCTTCAAAGGTAAAGAGCAGCCAAGTGGTTACACTGAGCCACTACTTCACGCTTACCGCTTGAAGTTCAAAGCGGCTAACTGAGTTAGCATTTCGTCTTAGACGTAAAGCTTTGTAAGAAACCCGGCATTTGCCGGGTTTTTTTGTGTAAAGGGGCAGTAAAACAAGCGTTGAGCGGCTATTCTGGAATTCTTATGCGCTTAGAATAGTTATAAAGCCTTCATGCTTAGAGTGATAATAATATGTTGAAAATAATGGGCATTGCCTTAGTTTCTGGACTGATACTTGGGTGTTCTGGTAATTCCAGCTCTACTCGAGGAGGAGATAATGATGAAGATACTGATATTGTGTCTGGTCAGGTCGGAACTTCATCATCCAATGTAAGGTTAAGTGCTGTTAATTTAACCTTTGAAGGTCAGGCATCTAAAGTTGAAAATGATTCTGGTGAGATTGAGTTCGACGGTGTATATACGTCGACTTCAACTTCTGGTAGTTACATTCTCTCTTTAGATAAGGAAACTTTTGGCAGCAGTAAATTATTTATATCCACAGACCCTGATCACGCGGGTACATATCTTTGTGAGAGCCCTTTAGGTTGTGAAAATATTGCATATAAGGCATTAGCTTCATTTAGTTCTAGCAGTAACTTACCATATGAAATAAGAGCAGGGGTGGGTGAATTAGTAGGTGGTATGACTGTTAATATTAACTGGATTACTGATTTGGCAAGTAGTCTAGCCACCTCTGTTTATACAGATGAAGTATCGAATGTTGAAGGTGTAAGTGATCGTGATGATATTGGAGCAGGTGTCGAGACTCACAGAACAGGTTTGTATAACGAATATACTATTGAACTAGCTAACCTACATGTTTCAAAGTTATTTTCAGTTTCCGATATTATCTCAATTACTCCAATTGGCCCGAGCAAAATAACCCAAGAGACTAATTTAAAGTCTGCTCAATTAGAGGAAAGTTTGTTTTATGGTGCATTAGTCGCTGCACTCCCCGTTTTGATTGAAAAGCGAGGTGTCAGTTATTCAGAACTGTTAGATGAAATAACTGATGATTTTTTAACACGTCAAGGTCAGTTATTACAAAAAGATACTTTGGATTCTAAAATTTCTCTAGATGATGTTTTGAGTATTTCGGAAGATCTACTTGTTGATAATATCAAATATTCAGAAGGCCTTGGCGCCACTATTCCAGCGGCAGCAAGAGCCGCCTTGAGCAAAGTTAAGAGTTTGAGATCAACCTTAAAGTTAAACGTAGAAACGAACATTGAAATTGATGTGCCGGAAGCTCTTTCTAATTGGAAGAATAATATTGACCAAGCGAAGGCTTTTATTACCGATTTGAGTGCTGCAATTAAAAACTTCGCTGGTGAGGACTCTAGTCAACCTAGCTTTATTGATCCTGTGCATTCTGCCAGATTGACGCAATACTTTGAAGGACATGAAGAGGTATATAATTCTCTTTTACCTAAGGTTTATAAAGCCTTAAGAGATGTTATGTTTGGTGTTCAATACCTCGCTGATTGTATTAATGAAGCATGTCCGGCTTCTAATTTAACAGCGTCAGGGGCAACTGTTGCTTATTCTTCTTCTACTAAAAAAGTTAGCTTTAGCAATGGGGATTTGGTTTTAACTTATATTCCGGTTAAAGCTTCTGATAGTGATCAAGGGCCTTACGCTGCATTTGATATCGAACTAAGTAATGGAAGTCTTACGGTAGATGATGAATTGTTTAGCTGGACTGAAGACTTTATTTCAGATGCAACTTCAGAAGAAAAGCCCTATATAAGACTTGTTTATGATGAGAGCTATAATGTTGTTCCACCATTTTTGGGTTCGGGGAGTCCGAGTGTTGTTGAGCCGTCTCAAATAACTGTTGTATGGCCAAATATATCATTTTTCGCAAATATAGTGGGAGAATCTGGTGACACTGGTGAACATGAAATTACCGTTTTATTCGAAACTAACCTTATTGCTGTTACAGATCCGCTAGATGAAAATTTAGAACTTCGATATAACCCGGCGACAGCCGTGTTTTGGTTGAAGTCTGTTTATGACGATGGCAGTGGTAAAAGAGATTCAATACTAGATGTACCTTTAGTAAATACTAATGCTCTGCAAGTTGAAGTAAGGGCTTCAAATGCTTTGACTTTTTATCCACCTGAGAAGTGGCCGAGTAATTCAATTTTCTTTAAAGATCGTCCAGATTCTAAAACAACGATAAATGATTTGCTTTCTATATATCGTGGTACCGAAAATATAGGTTCTCAAGTTGTTGATATATATGATGAAAAATTGAAGATTTACGATTATGTTGCAAGGGTCAGGGTTTACCCTTACAACTCAGCAGAAGATGTGACATTAACTCAAGCTTGTTTTGTGACTACAGGTATTGGCTCTCCTGTTGGTGAGGGTGATCAATGTTCAGATCTAACTCGTTTAGCCGGGAACGTTTCGTTAACGCAATTACTCAATGATAAATTTGCTGTACCAATTGATTCGCTTCTTTATCAAATTCCATCGCATGGATATTACTCGGTAGATCTGAATGAAGGCTCAACAGAGTTAATTCGAGTAGAAACAGACTCCAACGATAATGAAAATATTGTTTTTCAAGGTTTAACCCCCGGAGTTCAATACGGTCCCTTTACTGGAGTATTTGCAGAACCAATAGAGCTTGGTATTGATGCACTAACCGTATTGCTCAGTAGTCAAATGGTTGAGGATGAAGAGTTAAGACCTGTTGTAATCCAGTCTTCGCTTCAAAGAAGTGTTAGCGATGAATTTATAATTGAGCTCATATTTCATACAGACGTTGACTATTTTGTTGAGGATGTCCCGGTTGGTAGTGATGCTCAATTTATTAAGTTTCAATACGCTGCTACCAAAGATGAAAATCTTAACTTTAATGTTGAAGTGGGGACCTTTGTAATTTATCGAAGCAATGTAGTATTAACCGAAGCTAGTGGTGAAGAGTCAGTTGCGGGGCTTTTGAGTACTCGTGTGGAGTATCCTGAGGGAGACCAAAACTTTGGCTGCGGTGTTTTAAGTCGAGATGAATTAGTTGCAGGAGATCGCTGCGATGCATTGGCTTACTTACGAGTTCGTGGTGCACTTGTAGGTACTGTTCGAGAAGAGCGAGACGGTGTCTTCGTAGCCCGCTTTGTTGATGGCTCATGGATGGTTTTAGGTGAATAAACCTGCCGCAGGCTTGGTGCTCTGCCTAGCCTGCTTTTCACATATTAGCTTTTCTTCAGAGGCTGAGATTGGTTTTAATTTCAACATTGAAGCCAGCTCAGAACCTGTTTCTATTGATGACATGATTAACGGCTGGGGCAGTTCAGTGAGTTCCGGCGAGTATGCTTTTGCGAGCGGCATAGCCTCTGCTTTTGCACAATATAATAATGTCTATTTATCGGCGGAGCGTCGCTATTACTATTACTACGAATTCACACCAGATACTGTAGCCTGGTATGCCGAGGTGGAGAGTGGGCTCGAGAGTGAAGCCGGACGTTCAATTGACCTTGATGTTACTTCATTCGATGCTCGAGGTGTTTCTGCTGGGTATGTATTTGAAGGAGAGGCTGACGGAGCAATATGGAAAATACTTCCCACGTTTACCTTGTATAAAGTTGGCCATTATCAGTTAGGTTCTTTGAGTGGTATTTCTGCCGCAGGCGAGGGGACTAATGCGTCCGCCTATTTAGATTATTATTTTGATGAAGACAAAATTTTAGATTATCGAGGTGAAGAAGATTTACGCTTTGGTTATAGCTTGTCATTGCAGGGGCAGTATCAGTGGAACGATAAGTGGTTAGTTAATGCCAAGGTTTCTGACTTGTGGAATCGGTTTGATTTTTTTCAGGCTTCATACCGTCAGGGATGTATCAACGTTGGTGAGGTTGAAGAGTCTGTGTGTAATTTAGGCGGTGGCGCAGCATCGGGCATTGATACCAACAAAGATCATCAAATTAATATCTCGCCGACACTTCAATTATCCAGTACGTACCTGCCGAAAAATGTTTTGGCAGATATTTACTGGCATGAAAAATACTTTAATTTAACGGTTGGTAAATATTTTAAGATTCGTGATGTTCAGGTCGGTGCTTTAGCATCGACGAAGAAACAGGTAGGAGTCGATCTTAAATTCAAAGGACTCCGCTTAAACTATCTTGTGGATAATCTACAAATAAACAAAGTCAGGGATGCTCGTTTGCAACTCAGTGCCAGCTATCAGTGGTGACTGCAGAGTCTGCATAAATCCGGTATGATTGCGCAGCGCTGAACGACTGGATGTTCTATGTACTTAGAGTACTTTGGCTTAGATAAGCTACCTTTTACTATTTCACCGGATCCTGACTTCCTATACCCATCAAAGGGCCACCAGGAGGCTTTAGCTCATTTAAGTTATGCACTTACTGATCAGGGAGGGTTGATCTGTCTAACCGGTGAGGTCGGTACAGGTAAAACAACCTTATGTCGCGCATTGATGGAATCCGTGCCCGAGTGTGATCGTGTTGCATATATATTTAACCCTCAGCTCTCTCCAATTGAGTTAATGCAAAGCCTTTGTGACGACCTAGGTATAAATTACTACGACGACTCCAGCCTTAAGGATGTATATAAAGTTATTAATGAAGCTTTGGTTGATTTTTACGCAAGTCATCAACGTGTGATTTGCGTTATCGACGAGGCTCAATCGATGCCACCAGCTTTACTCGAGCAGGTGCGGCTTCTCACAAATCTCGAGACTCATCGAGAGAAGTTATTGACATTGGTGTTGGTCGGTCAGCCTGAGTTGCGCGACTTATTAGCACGACATGACCTTCGACAGCTTAATCAGCGTATCACGGCTCGTTACCACTTAGAGTTGTTATCGCAAGACGAAACTACCGCGTATTTAGAACACAGAATTTTGTGCGCCGGTGGTGATCAGATGTTGTTTGATCGAAACTCTATTCGAGTGATTTGGCAGGCAAGTAACGGTACCCCTAGGTTAATTAATAGTATTGCTGATCGTGCTCTTTTGGGCGCTTACGCAACAGGTAAGCATGTAGTTGATCGCGCAATAGCTCGACAGGCGGTGATCGAGGTTCTTGGTGTCGCTCCTCCTTCGCCATCAATGTTTGCTAAGTCTAAGCCACTGCTGTTGCCATTACTTATTATGGCTTTGGCACTTTGTATCACGGCGGTTGTATATTTTCTGCCTTTTAAATCGTTAATACCGGTTTTATCTAATAATGACCCCTTGGCTTTGTTGGCTGATGAACAAAATCTTAATGTGGATAATTGCAATGCAGCTCGGGCTCAAGGTTATGTGTGTTTATGGGTGGATTGGCCGCTGGCCGAATTACGAGAGATAAATCAGCCGGTAGCATTCAGTGTAGGGCCTGATATATGGATAACTCTTTCAGAGTATGAGTCCGGATACACAGGCGAAGCCCTGATATTGTGGAGTGCTCCTGTAGAATATGATGTTGCTGTGAGACCGGGGCAAACGTCCCCCGTGATTCGTTGGGTCAGAAGTCAGCTTGCTATCACTTGGGATCAAGAGTGGACTTCAATAGGCCCCGGGGGAGTGCAGGTGCAGGCTGATCCTGAGTTTTACGATCCACTGCTAGAGCGTGCAGTGGCAGAGTTCCAGATTAGTAAAGGGCTGAAAGCCGATCGAATTATAGGACCCAAAACCTTAATGTATCTTCAAGGTGAGAGTGAATAGTGTCCTACATACTCGATGCCCTAAAAAAATCAGAGTCGGAGCGTGATGGCTCAGACTCCAGTCCGAGTAAATCGGGTTCTAAGGTGGCCTTTAGCTCGGGAGGTGGGCACCAAAAATTAGTGGGACCAAAATCAAGTAACTCAGCAATCTGGGTTGCATTTTTATTGATATTTATTCTTATATGCCTCGTTGCCATTTTATTTTTAACGCAACACTCAACGCAACACTCAACGCAATCTCAAGAGAACTCTGAGCGTATACAGCCTAAGGAGAGAGGTCTTCCTCTTACGAACTCTGTGTCTGTTGGTATGGCAGCTCTGGAGATGGAAAAGGCGACGACGAACAGGGAAACTAAGTCCGTTTCCGAAACTCAATTAGGCACTCTTATAACTCCTGCTAGTGTCGATATAGCTTCAGACACAGAGATTAACGCAGCCACTAACACAGCTCTAAAAACGGCCTCTGAAAAAGAGACGACCAATGCATCTGTTAACTCGGCTGCCTTGACAGAAGCCAGAGCTCCTTTTGAAGCACTTGAGAGTATTCCTACCCTTGAAATTACAGGCCACACATACAGTTCCGTGCGGGACAAACGGCGAGTTGTAATGAACGCTCGAGAATGGCGCGAGGGGGAAACCATTGTAAAAGGTGTAGTACTGCAAGAAATTACCCAAGGTGGAATTATTCTTGATGTTGCAGGTTGGCCAGTAGTTATTGGCCGGTCCAAGGGTTGGCAAGCCATTCAGGGTACAAATTAATTCATGTTAAGCAAAGAAACCAAAGACCGTATTCAAGGCCTCTATCGCGAAGCAATTAAAGAGATGTCGCTGCTTCCGCGTTATGGTCAGCGCGTCATGATCGCCGAAATAGCTAAGGCGTTAGCGGGAGTGCGTGAAGACGAAAAGGGCGAGCGCGATAACGACGCAGGCATCGCTGTCGTCGAAGCAGGCACTGGTACGGGGAAGACGCTGGCGTATTTGATAGCCTCTTTACCTATAGCGATAGAAAAAGAAAAAAAATTACTGATTTCAACGGCCACGGTTGCGCTACAAGAACAGATTCTAGACAAAGACTTACCTGCATTAAAAAAGCATCTGTCCTTACCGTTTAAATTTGCCTTAGCTAAAGGTCGTGGCCGTTATTTGTGTTTGGCTAAATTAGATAAATCACTGCAACACCTATCTGGAATTCTGGCGACGGTGGATCTGTTTGAACAAACGCCGGAAGAAGCAGACAGAGAGCTCTACGAAACCATGCTAATGAAATATGGCAAGGGTGACTGGGACGGGGATCGTGACCGTTGGCCTGATGAAATAGAGCGCAGCCAATGGAGCCACTTAACAGCAACACACCGTGAATGTTCTAATCGCCGTTGTCCGCATTTCCAAAATTGCGCCTTTTATAAAGCGCGTAGCGAAATGGAAGACGCTGACATCATTGTTGCTAACCACGATCTAGTGTTGGCCGATTTATCATTAGGTGGTGGGGCTGTGCTGCCATCGCCAGAAAAAACGATCTATGTTTTTGACGAAGGTCATCATCTTGCGGATAAAGCGTTAAATCACTTTCGTCTTGAAATGGGCGTACGAGCTCACCGCCAATGGTTAAAGCAGCTTGAGAAGCTGCTTGAGCAATTTATTGCCCAAGCGGGAATGCCCGTTGGCTTAATGCACTCACTCAAAGAAGCGCCAGAGCATATTCGAGTCTTGAGCCAAAATATAAGTTTAATATGGCCTTTGGTGATGGATTTAATCGGAGAAAAAGATCGCCAGCGATTTGAGTTTGGGCGTCTACCTGATCCATTACGTGAGCTACTTGCGGCAATGCGTCCACCGTTGCAACCCTTAGTCGCAGGTCTCGATAAGCTTAGTGATATGTTGCAAAAATCACTCGACCCGAGTGAAAACGGCGATCTTTCTCGAGATATAGCCGAAGCTTGGCAGGCACCGATTGGCATAATGCTGGCCAAGGCTGAGGAATTATCAGAATCACTCTCTTGGCTGGCAACGGAAGAAGGTGAGGGTGAGCTACCTGTGGCCCGATGGTTAACTAAAACGCCCTATGGTGAAGACTGGGATATTATTATTTCCGCATCGCCTATTTCAGTGGCAGCGCAGTTACGTAGAAACCTCTGGAGTCGTTGTTATGGCGCTGTCGTTACCTCGGCGACCATGACGGCATTGAATAGCTTTAATGCCTTGAAGTGGGAAGCTGGTCTACCAGACTGGGCAACCTACGAACGTGTCGCTAGTCCATTTAACTACGCAGAAAATGGACAGCTGGAAGTGGTGCAGTTGGCGTCAGACCCAAAGAGTGATGATTTTGAGAATGATGTGGTTGAGTGGCTAAAAGAGGCTGTCGATCCTGAAGTGGGCACACTCGTGCTCTTCAGTTCTCGTGCACAGCTTGAAGCAACACGAGATGCATTAATTCGTGATTGGTATGACCACTTGTTGTGTCAGGGCTACTTACCTAAAGCGGAAATTGTCCGTCGCCATAAAAAACGTATTGATGATGGTGATGGAAATGTGATTTTTGGTTTGGCGAGCTTTGCTGAAGGCATCGACTTACCAGGTGAATACGTCACTCATGTGGTGATTGTAAAAATTCCTTTTGCGGTTCCGGATGATCCTATTCAGTCCGCAATTTCAGAGTGGATGGAGAGTCGTGGCCGAAACCCTTTCATGGAGCTGGCATTACCTGCAGCTTCCATTCGGTTGATTCAGGCGTGTGGTCGATTAATTCGAAAGGAGACGGATGTTGGTAAAGTCAGCATTCTCGATAAGCGCTTAACATCACAGCGATACGGTCGCTTATTGCTCGACTCGTTGCCACCATTTCGTCGTATTTAGAACGCCTAATTTATAGCCGAGTTGTTATTTACGTATTCAAATTAATGTATAAAAAAACCCGCAATCGCGGGTTTTTTATTGAGTCAGAAAAGCTGGAGGCGGGTCTTAAGCAAGCTTGCCGGCAACTTCTTCCATACTTGGTTGGTTCTCACGGATCATCAATAGGTGATCTTGCAGGTAAGACAATAAAGCTTCAGCACCTTTCATATCGCGTTGAAGAATTAAGCAGCGCATGGTTTTCTTATCTTTCACCAGCATACGCACATGGTAGCGGTGGCCCGTTTCTGGAATTTCTAAGTAAAGCTGATCGGATGCATCAGTCAGAGTCATGTCGGCATTGATTTGCTCTAACTCACATCCGCTGAAATTAATATTTTCAATACGGACGGTATGTGTTTTACCTGTTGCTTCATCGGTCAGAGTGTAAGGTTGCTCCATTGGGCGGAAGCGACCTTGTAAGCGCTGGTTGGCAAAGTCAAACGCTTGTGGGTCGTAAACATCAACACCGTTAATGCCCTCAAGAGATTGGCCCGTCATAAAGCGACAAACGACCTCCATCGAAGCCGACTTTTGTTCGAACTGAGCTAAGTGGTCAGCGTTACGGATTACGGCAAATGTACCTTTCGCACATTGACGAGCAACGGCTGCATTTTCTTGAGGAAGGGTAAAGTTATCAAACTCACCAGTAGCAATGAGTGTTTCACACGTAGGGAACCCTTTAAAACCTTGGAAGCGTAACAGGCGACGCGTGTTTTGAGCGTAACGCTGACGTTCATTGTCGTTTAATCGAGCAATCTGGCGGAATAGCAGACGGCGATAAGTAGCACCGATTTTGGTGTCTTCCATACGGTTGTGATTAATCAAGTTGCAAACGGCAGTGGTTGCAAAAGAATCCATATCTCCGGCATCAAGCAAAGTCAGGGAATCTTCAAGCAAGGTAATAAGGCTTTCGCGACGGAAGCAGGTAATACCTGAGATCAACAGGCGGTCAATCATATCTGGGTAAGCAGAGGCAAATAAGGTAGCCATTGCTGAGCCGTAGCTTACACCCATTAACTGAACTGTAGGGACGTCTTGAGCCGTCAGGAAACCCGCGATTAGATCTGCGTAGTCTTCCATATTAAGTTCAGGGGCAAGTTGGTCGTTTCCACCTTGCGACGGGAAGTCAGCAAGAATAACAGGGCAGTGCTCTAAGATTTGTTCTACTTCGTTACGAAATGAAGCAAAGCTCTGGAAAGCGCCACCTAAAAACATCACAGGTGTTTTATCCATATTGCCAACGCTTTCATAGGCCAAAAATTCAACCTTGTACTCACCAACCATTTGAGTGAGTGGAGCGTTCTTTAATGCTGCTGGAGTGTAAGTAGAGAAACGCATAACACAAAATGCTCTTTATTCTTATAGTGTGATTACTCTATCGCACTTATAGACAGAACACCACACCTGTATGTTTTCTTTACGAATTACTGATGTCTTTGTATCTTGTTGATTTTAAAGAGTATTTTTTTATTTTATTGCGACAAACAAGTCATCGCAATAAAAAAATTGCTAAAAATCACTTTTTTTAGCGCGGTGCATTTACCTGAAAAGTGATCTGTTCTGGGGTGATAGTAACGCCCAATTCACCATTGGCGCTGTTGTAAGCATCTGAGCCATAGTTATTGCTGTTCGGGATGACGATTTGGAATTGAGATCCGGTTATATTTGCGTTGTTGGGCAGTATCGTGCCGTCAGGCGCAATCGGAGTCGTAGGAAACTGTAAGTTCGAGTAGTCAATGGGCTCGCCAGCTTCCAATCCGAGTATTTGACGTAAGCGATCATCATTCGCGTGGCGATCGCCATCATAAGCAGGAGACTCAATCGCGTAGCTACTCGCCGATTCAAACTGATATTGCGTTTGGGCGGTCATATCAAATGGCATTTGCTCGTAAGCTGCACGTTGGACCTCGGTGCCATTAGAAGCGGCTTCACCTTCGGAAAAATCGTCTTCGATTGGAGATACACGTATAACAGAGCGGGTCTTGCTTATTTCACTAGGAGCCTGTTTGCGAATAATGACAGTGGTGTCTTTTATATAAGACTCTGTCATTTCCTCTGCTGGAATTTCAACAATTTCAGCGTTGGCGAAAGGCATCGCTAAGAAAGGAAGTAGAAGCAGTTTTTTTGCAGTAACGTAAGGCATGACGTATCTCCGATATGGCTGATACTAATCCTAGTGGAAAGCAGAATGGATACAAGCACCAGTTAACTGACAGTGTGTTCCATTTCGCGCCGCTGAGTTACGGAATGAATCCGCAGCGTAAAGGCTCTGTAAGGTGGCGGAATAGGTCTGCCTAGTAATAGATAGGAAAGACACAGGGTGCAAAAGGCAACGGCTTGAGGCACACTGCGCGTCATTCCTTATTAGATATCACGGTTATTGATTTATGGTATCCCGTATTCCTTTCTGGATCGGCTTTCGTTACCTCGCTGCCAAGCGTCGCAATCACTTCATTTCTTTTATATCAATGTCGTCAATGATCGGCATGACACTCGGTGTTGCGGTATTAATTTTGGTGCTTTCCGTGATGAACGGGTTTGACCGTGAATTGCGTGAACGTATTCTTGGTATGGTTCCTCATGCCGTGTTGTATAAATACGGCGGCATCGAAGACTGGGAAGTGTTAGCGACCAGAGTAGAGGGTCTTCCGGGGGTGGCAGCTGCCGCTCCATTGACTCGCCTTCAAGGCATGCTTGGGTATGGCGGCCGAGTGCAAGGCGTCATGATTACGGGGATTGAGCCGGGCGCGGAAGATCGTGTTTCAATACTTCCCCAGCACATGGATGAAGGCGACCTTGCCTCGCTGCAAGATGGCGAATTTAACGTTGTGCTTGGTGAGTTACTCGCTCGCCACCTCCGTGTCAGTTTGGGGGATAAAGTGACCATGATGTTGCCGGAAGCAACCTTATCTCCTGCTGGTGTGTTGCCACGTATCAAACGTTTAACCGTTACAGGTATATTTTCAGTGGGAGCAGAGTTGGATTCTAACCTTGCGGTTATTAATCTTGCGGATGCAAAAAAGCTCGGGCGTTTGGATGCACAAACCCAGTCGCTTCGCATTCGCTTTGATAACCTCTTTGATGCTCCACGAGGGATTTGGGAAATCGTGGGCGAGCTAGATACCAGCTATAGCGGCTCTGACTGGACACGCACTCATGGTAACTTGTTCCAAGCCATCCGCATGGAAAAAACCATGATAGGTTTGCTGCTACTTATTATTGTCGCTGTGGCCGCCTTCAATATTATTTCGACCTTGGTTATGGTCGTGACCGACAAACAAGCGGATATCGCCATTCTCAGAACCATGGGAGCCAGTCCGGGAACCATTATGGGAATCTTTATGGTTCAAGGGTTGTCGATCGGGTTGGTCGGAGTGATGCTTGGTACCGTGCTCGGGGTGATTGGCGCCTTGACCATCTCTGAGCTTATAGCAGGGCTAGAGAAATTATTTAACTTTCAGATTTTGAGTGCTGACGTGTACTTCATATCCTACTTGCCGAGCCAGCTAAAGCTGATGGATGTCGCTATCGTCGTGTCGGCGTCCTTATTGATCAGCTTTTTAGCGACCTTATACCCTTCGTATCGTGCATCGCGAATTCAACCAGCGGAGGCGCTTCGTTATGAATAATTATGTTCTTGAGGCGACGGGGCTGCGTAAAACCTACACCACTGGGCCGCAGGCGGTCACGGTTTGGGAGAATGTTGATTTGGCGGTAAAGCCGGGCGAGTCGATTGCCATTATTGGAGCCTCGGGTTCAGGCAAAACGTCATTGCTGAATGTACTTGGTGGCCTTGATGAGCTAGATGCTGGCACGGTAAAAATTGCTGGCCAAGACCTATCACAGATGAGTGAAAAGGCACGTACTCAAGTACGTAACAAAGATATTGGATTTGTTTACCAGTTTCACCACTTACTGGCTGAATTTACCGCACTCGAAAATATCATGATGCCCTTATTGTTGGCAGGCATTGATAAAAAAGAGGCCGCAAAGCGTGCAGAGGAAAGCTTAGCTCGATTGCGTATGCAAGGGCGAGGAGAGCATAAACCATCGGAGTTATCTGGCGGCGAACGTCAGCGGACTGCGATTGCTCGCGCTCTAGTCACTAAACCAAAGCTCGTGTTGTTAGATGAGCCAACGGGAAATTTGGATCAATCGACCGCATCAGAAGTCGAGAAGTTGATGGATGAGCTGCGAGCGGATGTGGACACTGCGTTTGTGACCGTAACGCATGATCAGCAACTGGCACGACGCATGGAGCGCGTTTTCTTACTTACCAATGGCACGCTTCAGCTATCAGAGTGATTGCCTGTTGCGCTGTCTTTATTACTTAAGGCGCGTTGCTCTTGTTTGAGTGCGCGCTTTGAAACCCGCTTATTCCAGCTATGGATAACGTGCATGCGCCACGCTAAATGAATCCCAAAATACGATAAAACGCTTAGTACCATGCCGGTGACTAACGATCCAACCAAGAGTGGTACCCAGAGTGTTGTTAGCTCAGTAAGAAACCACTCCACTGATAACTCAATCTGAAAATCATCCACCTTGATGCCAAGAATTTCCGTGCCCAATAAATAGGTAGCATAAAATATAGGTGGGATAGTGACCGGATTGCTGATCCAGACTAAACCTAGAGATATTGGCAGGTTCGCGTTAACGTAGAATGCAAGAAAAGCAACAATACCCATTTGAAAAGGCAGCGGTAAGAATGCTGTGAACACCCCGATCAGAAACGCTCGTGCTACGGCGCGTCTATTGATATGAAACAAATTAGGCTTACTGAACAGTGGGGCAAGGAAACGCAAAGAGCGTTTACGCCGAACCTGTTCGGGCGACGGAAAGAGTCGTTTTAATAGCTTTTTGGGCATGCTCGTCGCCGGTTAAATAATGCGGATGGATTATGCCTTTTACGCCAAGGAGTGGCAATGGATCTCATGCTTATTAGTACAGCATTGTCAGTAGTATTTTCGCTGGTTGCAGGCTCTATGCTATCGGTGAGTGAATCTTGCTACCTTCAAATAATATTAGTCGTCTTCTGCCTTCTGTCTATTCGGTTAAAACCTAACCAGCGCAAGCCAATACTGGCCTTGTTGGCACTTTCCTCGTTGGGGTTGTGGTATTCGTTTTTCTGGGTTGAAAGGCAGATGGATCATCGTTTACCCCTTGAGCTTAGCGGTCAGAGTTTCGCGTTGTCAGGGTGCATTCACAACGCCCCAAAACATGAGCTGAACACGCGCAGCGCAACTGGTAGCATCCTGCGTTTTGAGCTGGCTCTCAAAGATAATACCGTGTCGACAAATGGACTACGCCGAGTACGGCTTAGCTGGTATGACCCAAGCAACAGTACCGAAATTCGTCAAGGCACGTGTATTGAAGGTGTTTTTAAACTGCGAACACCACGTAACTTCGAGAATGGCCTCGCTTATGACTACCAAGCCAGTATGTTGTATCAAGGTATTGATGCCATTGGTTATGTTCGTTCAGCAACCATCACTGAACATGCAAATGCGGGGTGGATTGATCAGCTGAAATCCACGTTGTTAGTTGGGCAAACCTCAGCCACCGCACCTTGGGTTAAGGGGTTAGTGCTTGGTGATAAAACGGCGTTTACCTCGGAGCAGTGGGCTCTTGTTCAACAAACCGGGACCCTGCACTTACTCGTAGTCAGCGGCTTGCACGTTGGCTTGATTGCCTTTTCTGGTTTGTTATTGGGGAAGGTGTTGTCGCGCATCACTAGAGTAGCTCTTCCTGCTAATACAGTAAGCCACCCACGCTATATCGCGCTGTTTAAGTGGTTACCGCTCGTGGGGGCAATTACGTTTGCGTCGGCTTACGTTGTTGTTGCTGGTGCCGGGCTGTCGTTGATTCGTGCCTGGGTTATGTTGCTTTTTATCGCCTTTGTTTGGTACTACCCGAAAAGACTCAATGCATGGCTGTCAGTTGTGGGGGCTATGACTGTGGTACTTATTGTTAACCCAATGAGTTGGACTCAATCAGGCTTTTGGTTCTCGTTTTCAGCGGTGGCGGCATTAGTCTTTTATTTTCGAGGGCGACGTTCTTCAAGACTATCAGCCTTTTTACTACCTCAACTCGTCATCATTGTCGTGCTCTTACCTGTGTCCATTCTATTTGATCAGCTGGTTAGCCCTATTCATATACTGGCTAACACCGTCGCGATACCTATCATCACCTTTTGTATTTTACCGCTGACCTTTCTTAGTTTAGGTGCCTTTGCCGATTGGGGAATCTCAGAGCTAGCGATGGACGCACTAGCTTGGGTAGCCTCTTATTACTGGCAAGTTCTTGAGCAACTCAGCGCATTACCTTTGCAAAGCCTGCCCATACTTAGCATCGACATGCTTATTTGTTGGTTGGTGCTTGTGTGCCTGACGTTGATGGGAGCGAGGGGGTGGGTGTTAGGTATTACCTGTCCTGTTCTGTATATCGTCTCAATTATTTTGCCAGTACCAACGACTCCCGGGTTATGGCTAATAGATAGCGGGCAAGGGCAGAGCTTAGTCGTCAGTGACGAAAATCATACGGTAGTGTTAGATACCGGCCCCGCGCTTTCTGCTGAGTTTTCCATTGCGCAAATGATACTGACCCCGATATTAAGAAACATAAACTCACGGAAAATTGATTATTTGGTGTTGTCCCATTCAGATAATGACCACGCCGGAGGCGCACAGGACCTGCAAAATCGCTTTGAAATTACCAATATATTGGTCGGCCAGCCCATCGCAGGCTTATCAGGCAAGCCTTCACAGCCTCTGCATAATTGCCATTCTTTGGCTGACACAGTGGAGCAAATATCAAATACCTTGATCGTTAGCGATAATATCCAATTGCAGTTTTATCCCATACCGCTTGATATTCAAACCGACGACAACAACAGCAGTTGTGTCATTAAACTGCATTGGTACGGGCACACATTAATGGTGCCGGGGGATGCAAGTATCGATGTCGAGCGCTATCTCGTTAGTCATAACGCCGATAAATTAACCAGCGATATACTCATTGCCGGACATCACGGCAGTAAAACAAGTACGGCTCGCTTTTGGTTGAACGCAATACAACCGCAGGAAGTCTGGGTAAGCGCAGGATTTGGTAATCGTTTCGGCCATCCTCATCAGGAAGTCATTGAACGAATTGCAGGCTCAGGCGCAACACTTCGAAATACAGCCCAGGTAGGAAAAATTAGTATGACGCCCGACGGTGTTGTGCATACTGCTCGCGAGGGCTGGAAGCCTAAGTGGAAATCTGACTAGTAATGAACAGTTTAACGGTCACCAGATAACGGATACGAGTCACTTAATGGATTTGCCGTAAAGTATTTGTCAGCCCCTTGATCTAAAGGGATTTTTCCTATCAAAGCCATGTGCTAGAGTAGCGATCAAAATAACTAGTAGGAGACGCTGGATATGTTTGAGATCATCCAGAGCGGTGGTTGGATGATGGTGCCCATTCTTATATCTTCGGTACTGGCACTAGCAATTACGTTTGAACGTTTTTGGACCCTGCGTGCAAGCAAAATTGCACCACAAAACTTGTTAACGCAAGTGTGGGGCTGGATGAAAAATAAGCAGTTAGATGCCGCTAAAATTCGATCTTTGCGCGAGTCTAGTCCGTTGGGTAATGTACTAGCCGCAGGTTTGATCAACTCTCGTCATGGTCGCCAGATCATGAAAGAAAGCATCGAAGAGGTGGCGTCTCACGAAATTCATTCCATGGAGCGAAACCTTAACGCACTAGGAACCGTTGCCGCCGTTGCGCCTTTAATGGGCTTACTCGGTACGGTCATTGGTATGATCAAGGTCTTCGCAGAAATCATGGCAGAAGGTACAGGCCAAGCAAACTTACTTGCAGGTGGTATTTCTGAAGCGTTAATTACCACAGCGGCAGGCTTAGTGGTCGCGATTCCAGCCTTGATTTGTTATCGCATACTGCAGCGTCGTGTTGATGAACTTGTCGTATTTATGGAACAGGAAGCCATTAAGTTGGTAGATGTTCTTCACGGCGAACGTGAAGTGTCAGACTCAACGGAGAACGCCGGGTGAACTTCCGTCGTCAAAGCAAAGAAGAGTTGTCAGTCAACCTGACGCCTTTAATTGATATTGTGTTTTTATTGCTGATTTTCTTTATGGTGTCGACCACCTTTACCAAAGAAAGCCAGCTCAATATCAGCTTGCCTGAAGCAAGTGCTGAGCTGAGTGACGTGCCGCCCGCGTCGATCGAGATATTAATTACCGATGCCGGCACCTACAGTATTAACGGGCAATCATTGGTGAATAACCAGCTAGATACACTTAAAAAAGGCATCACTAAGGTGCTAGAAGGTCGGGATACTGCACCAGTAGTTATTTCGGCCGATGCTAAAGCGACGCACGAGTCGGTTGTTAGAGCAATGGATGCCGCTGGCCAATTAGGGCTAATCAACTTGAGCATCACTACCCGTCAACCTGCAAACGGCAGCTAACATGTCTGAAAAACCCACCGCTGGGGGTTTGTATAAACGCCTATTAAGCTATGTATGGCCACATAAATGGTACTTTTTCCTGAGTGTGGTTGGCTTTGCCATGTTTGCGTCATCTGCACCAGCATTGGCTCACTTAATGGGCGTGGTTGAAAAAACCCTAAGAAATCCTTCCCAAGATAACATTTGGTTTCTCGTCTCGGCGCTCGTTGGTATCTACCTTTATCGTGGAATCGGTACCTTCCTTGGTAAGTACTTCACTGCAAAAGTGGGGCGAGAGGTAGTTCATGCGATGCGTACTGAATTGTTTGGCCGCATGTTGCGCTTGCCAAGCCGTTATTACGACGGTGAATCCAGTGGCCGAATGATCTCGCGTGTTATATTCGATGTTGATCAAGTAAACGGTGCAAGCACAAAAGCCATCACCACAGTGATACAAGAAGGCCTCACGGTAGTGGGTTTAATGGCTTACCTGATTTGGTTAGATTACACCTTAACCGGTGTGTTTTTAGTCGTTATTCCAGTGATTGGTTTGTTGGTGTCGCAAGCGAGTCGCTTTTTTCGTCGTTACAGCCGTCGCATCCAAGCATCGATGGGAGACGTTACCCAGGTAACAAACGAATCGATCAGTGGGTATCGGGAAGTTCGAACCTACAACGCCCTTGAACAAGAAACCAAGCGCTTTGTTCGTGCTAGTAACGAAAACCGAAAACAAACCATGAAATTTGCCTTAACCAACGCGATTAACGTGCCCTTGTCTCAGCAAGTGATCGCTATTGGCTTAGCCTTTATGGTCTATTTTATGTTCCAGCGTGTAGCATCAGGCAGCATGGGAACGGACGAGTTTTTGCAGTTTATTACCGCAGCGTCTTTGATTGCCAAACCCATGCGCGCATTAACTGACGTTAACTCAATTATTCAAAAAGGCGTCGCGGCGGCTGAATCGGTATTCACAATACTTGATACCGATATGGAAGAAGATAAGGGCACCAGAACACTTCAAAACAGCGAAGGCCATGTTGTTTTTTCAAATGTTCGTTTTCGCTATGACCAAGCTGCCGAAGATGCCATTAAAGGTATTTCGCTAGATATTCCAGCTGGGTCGTCGGTGGCCTTTGTTGGCAAATCCGGCAGTGGTAAAACAACGCTGGTGAATTTGCTTCCTCGTTTTTATGAGGCAACTGATGGTTGCATACAAATTGATCGTGAAAATATTGAAGATTTAACCCTTGAATATTTACGTGATCAAATTGCTATTGTGTCTCAGCAAGTGACCTTATTTAACTCAACTATTCGAGACAATATTGCTTACGGTTCGTTAGAAGGCGCAAGTGATGAGGACGTAGTTGCAGCGGCTACAGCAGCCCACGCCCATGAATTTATCGACAGGCTTCCTGAAGGTTATAACACCCATGTGGGTGAAAATGGCGTCATGCTCTCTGGTGGGCAGCGTCAACGTATTGCTATCGCTCGCGCAATATTGAAAAACGCTCCAGTGTTAATTCTTGACGAAGCAACGTCTGCTCTTGATACGGAATCCGAGCGCCATATTCAGGCCGCGATGGAAGAAGTCATGAAAGGTCGAACCACGCTCGTGATTGCTCATCGACTTAGCACTATCGAAAGCGTCGATAAAATTGTTGTTATTGATAACGGTTCAATTGTTGAACAAGGTAACCATGAAGAACTACTGGCAAGGCAGGGTGCATATGCACAACTGCATCAGCTACAGTTCTCTGACGCATAGATTGATGGGCTACATATATGGCAGAGCAATCTAACATCGCAGCTCACATTGAGCGACACTGGTACGGCTCTGCGTTGGGTAACTTATGGTTGCTTCCCTTATGGTGCATTTTTGTTCTGGTTTCGGGGTTACGACGGTTGTGGTATCGGATGTTGCCCGTCAAGAATCTGGGCGTGCCTGTATTGGTCATCGGCAATATCGCCATTGGCGGAACAGGAAAAACTCCTTTAATAACGTACTTAGCGAAACGCGCGGGTGAACTAGGTTTACGTGTGGGGATTGTTTCTCGAGGTTATGGTGGGCAATCAGATACCTACCCACTGAATGTCACTGCAGAAACTCCTGTTAGTCAATCTGGTGATGAGCCTAAATTATTAACGCGTACGGGATGTCCCATCGTTGTTGACCCTAAACGATCACGTGCGGTTCATTTTTTAAAAGACGATGTTGATTTGGTCTTGTCTGATGATGGCTTACAACATTACGCTATGGCGCGTGCGGGTGAAATTGTTGTCTCTGATGTTACCCGTGGGTTTGGTAATGGCTGGCAATTACCGATAGGCCCATTACGAGAACCAATATCACGACTAAACAGTGTGGATCTGTGTTTAGTAAATGGCGAAGATTTTATCGTTCAGCCAGTGGCGTTAGTGAATGCGAACACGGGCGAGCAGGCCAAACTGGATACATTTTCCAACAAGTCAGTTCATGCCATTGCGGGTATAGGTAACCCAGCTCGATTTTTCACGACATTAAAAACACTCGGTTATATGGTTGAAGAACATGCGTTTGCGGATCATCATGCATTTGTGAAAAAAGACATTACCTTTAGTGATGTATTGCCTGTCGTCATGACAGAAAAAGATTGGGTGAAATGCCGAGAGTTTAGTAACGACAATACTTGGTTTTTACAGGTCGATGCCCAACCAACGGCAGACGCTGCACAAAAAATAGATGAATTATTAATACGATTGGGAACCCCCGCTCATGGATAAACAACTAATTAGTATGCTCGTATGCCCACTGTGTAAGGGCAAGTTGAAGTTTGATCGAGAAGCCGCCGAGTTGCTTTGCACCTTCGATGGCCTTGCTTACCCGGTACGTGATGGTGTGCCGGTTATGTTAGAAGGCGAAGCGCGCAAAATGGGTGAAGAAGAAAAACTCGAAAAAGCGCAAGCAGGCACTCAGGTAGGCAACAACAAGGCATGATTCGTGTCTTATTTGTGTGCTTAGGCAATATTTGTCGTTCGCCCACGGCGCACGGCATCTTGCTGGGGCGGCTTGAAGATGAAGGTCTGGCTGATAAAGTTGACGTCGATTCTGCGGGCACAGCAGATTGGCATATTGGTAAAGCCCCTGATCCGCGTTCACAGCAAGCAGCGCTTGCTCGTGGTGTTGATATTTCAGATCAACAAGCTCGGCAGGTGACTGAAGAAGATTTTCAAACTTACGATTACATCCTAGCGATGGATCGCAGTAATTTTTCTGATTTAAAGGTCATTCACGAGTCGGTGGGTGGCACTGTCCCGAAGTTATTCTTACGCGCATTTGGTCGTAGCTTTGATGAACACGAAGTGCCTGACCCTTATTACGGTGGAGAAGCCGGGTTCCGCCATGTGGTTGATTTGGTTGAAGACGCTTGCGACGGTTTAATTATTGATATCCGGAAGCGTCTTGGATGATGTCGATTAGGCACAACGTTTCTCTTTCCGAATTAAACACCCTTAAACTGAAGGGCCAAGCAAGCGCGTTTGCAGCGTTCAACTCTCTTGAATCACTGATTGAATTACAACGCAGTGCACGTGAACTCAACCTTCCTTTACGCGTATTGGGCGGCGGCAGTAATATTTTACTGGCCGAGCACGTCAACGCCTTAGTTGTGCAATCGTCTGCGGAAACAATTAATTTAGTTCATGAAGATGATGCTTATGCTTGGGTCGATGTGGATGCCGGTGTCGATTGGCACCAGTGGGTGTGCTGTAGTAATCAATACGGTTACGGGCTAGAAAATCTCGCGTTAATACCCGGTTTGGTGGGGGCTTCGCCGGTTCAAAATATCGGTGCATACGGTGTCGAGGCTGGGGAGTTGATTGAACATGTTGTCGGTTATCAGCTGAGTACGAAACAGCTTCGTATTTTGACTGCGAGCGAGTGTCGTTTTAGTTATCGACAATCGGTGTTTAAGCGTGAACTAAAAAATGATTTTGTTATTTTAAGGGTGCGTTTCCGGCTGCATAAAACGTTCTCGCCTAATTTGACTTACGCGCCGCTTGATACGCTTGACCGCGATGGCCTAACCTCAGATGCTTTGATTCAAGCGGTTGTTGGTGTACGCAATTCAAAGTTGCCAGATCCTGCTGTTAACCCAAATGCGGGTTCGTTTTTTCATAACCCCATCGTGAGTGAAACATTAGCGCTGACCTTACGTAAGCAAAATCCTGCTATGCCTCAGTATCCTCAAGTGGTGGGAGTAAAGCTCGCTGCAGGTTGGTTGATTGATCAGTGTGGATACAAAGGCAAAGCCATTGGGCCAGTGTCCATGTATGAAAAACAGGCACTGGTATTAACAACGAAAGAGGGCGCTACTTTGGCCCATGTACGTACTTTGCAAAAGGCAGTACAGCATTCGGTTTATTCACGGTTTGGAGTTTGGCTTGAACCCGAGCCGCAAGTGTTTGAATAGATTAGAGCTGTTTGAGCTGACCTAACGAGGCATAACCATGCTTAACCTCAATACCGAAACTTTATTCCTTGGTTTGCTCTTCAGTTCAATCGGTTTTGGCTATTTTATCTATGGCCGAAAACAAGCCAATACGGTCGTGAAGTATTCAGGCATTGCCTTGATGGTTTATCCCTATTTTATAGCCGATACGCTTCCCTTATTAGCCATTGGGTTAAGTTTGATGTTTCTTCCTAAGTTTATTGATTTTGAATAAGTATTAACTCATTGCTGAGGCCTCTTCGTAGGTCGCGCCGAGGGCTAAGGTGTGAATTTATTGGCCTAAGCTATAATTATAAAAATATCTCAGTTGGTGCTTGATGTTAAATCTTCCTGTAGTGTTAATTCTATGAGCGAAGGATCAGTCGGCGGCCGTCGTGCTGATGCAGAGTGTTGATAAACATCGATTTTTTAAGGATGTAGCTTTGGACAAAGCATTTGAAATCAGTGTTGCATATGATAAATCTTATATTCAGCTAGTAGTGCTTACCCCTTTGATGACGATGCCAATCGCGATGGAGGCGACTCTGGGGTTGAAGGAAGTAAACGACAAGGTTGAAATTAATCGATTCCTTCTCGATTTAAGAAATACAAGAAGTACGACCACAGTAAATGAAAAATATGAATTTGCGTACGAAAAACTAAAAGCGCTAGTACAAGTCCCGTCAGAAATGCGCGGAGCATTACTCAAAGCGGAAGGAAACGACTCGTTTAGGTTTCTTGAAACCGTAATGCGTAACGCGAATTACAACTTTAGGGTATTCGATGACGAAGCACTTGCTTTAGAGTGGTTGATTCGATGATTATGATTAGCCGGTATGGGGATTAAACCGCACCGCGACTAATCATAAGCTTCCACCTTTAGACGAGCTAGAACTCAAACGACTCAAGGCTTGGCAATTCACCTGCCTCCCAGCGAATCATCCAACCCTTGCTATCACTCCAGTCTCCCAGAACAATACGCTCACGCGCCTCACCATTAAATTCCCACACGTGGGTATTTGGGCGGTGCGTGTGGCCGTGAATTAAACGCACGACACCAGCTTTCGTCATTTCACTATCAACGTCAGCTTGTGTGACGTCCATAATATCGTTCGCTTTCATTTGCTGGCTTGATTGGCTTTCAGATCGCGCTTGTGCGGCAAAGGCAACTCTTGCATCCATTGGCTTGCTTAAAAAATCGGCCTGCCACAATGGATTACGCAAAAGTTGTCGGGCTTTCATGTACTCAATATCGCGAGTACACAAGCTATCACCATGCATGAGTAGGGCGCGATCATCACCCACGGTAATAATAGTGCCTTCATCGAGTAACGTGCCACCGCATTGGTTGGCAAATTGCTCGCCCATCAAGAAGTCACGATTGCCGTGCATAAAATAGACAGCAACACCTGAGTCGCTAAGTTCCTTGAGTGAACATTTAATCTGTTCACTCAATGAATCTTGATAATCATCCCCCACCCAAGTCTCAAAAAAATCACCCAATATGTAGAGAGACTCTGCCTTAGCAGAGCCTGACTCTTGGAGATTTTTCACAAAACCAAAGAAGCCGTTCGACATTTTTGGATGTTGGGCGTCTAGATGAAGATCCGAAATAAAGTAGTGAGTCATGAGTAAACTTATTCTACTTATGCTTCTACAACGACAGCTTTTTCGATGATCACATCTTCAGCAGGAACATCTTGGTGACCCATCGCCATGGTTGTTGATACACCTTTGATGCGGTTAACCACGTCCATGCCTTCAACGACTTTAGCGAATACAGCGTATCCCCAACCTTGGTCGTTTTTACCGGTGTGATCTAAGAAAGCGTTATCAGCAATATTGATGAAAAACTGAGCGCTAGCAGAGTGAGGGTCCATCGTACGGGCCATGGCCAAGGTACCGACTTCGTTCTTTAGGCCGTTGTCAGCTTCGTTCTCGATCTGCGCACGCGTCTCTTTCTGCTTCATGCCCGGCTCAAAACCGCCGCCCTGAATCATGAAACCGTCGATCACGCGGTGGAAGATAACACCGTCGTAGAAGCCGTCTTTCACGTATTGTTCAAAGTTAGCAGCCGTCTTAGGTGCTTTCTCGTGGTTCAGTTCGATTTTGATATCACCAAAGTTGGTAGTCAGCAGAATCATTATTAGCCTCTGAAGTTTGTTGTTCGGGTATCCCTTAAGGGATTTGAGCGCGTATAATAGCGCCTTTTTAGTGGCCTGACATGGCCCACTGCGTTCTGATTGCATGAATAAAGGCAACAGAAACAGTTTTTTTGCACGATACTGCACATATACGGACAGTTATGACTGATACGACAACGAGCACGGCCAATAATTTCATCGCAAAAATCATTCAAGAAGACCTCACCGCTGGGCGAGTGTCTTCCGTCGTGACCCGCTTTCCGCCGGAGCCAAACGGCTACCTGCATGTAGGGCACGCTAAGTCGATCTGTCTTAATTTTGGTGTGGCCGAGCAGTTTGGTGGCGCATGTAACTTGCGCTTTGATGACACCAACCCAGAAAAAGAAAGCCAAGAATACATTGATGCCATCAAAGACGACATCACATGGCTGGGCTTTCAGTGGGCGGGAGATATTCACTACGCCTCAGATTACTTCGACCAGTTACACGACTGGGCAGTGCACCTTATTAAAGAAGGCAACGCTTACGTCTGTGACCTAGATGGCGATCAGGCACGAGAGTATCGCGGCACTCTGACTGAGGCAGGCAGAAACAGCCCATACCGTGAACGTACAATTGAAGAGAACCTGGATCTTTTTGCTCGTATGAAAGCCGGTGAGTTTGATACTGGGGCGAAAGTACTGCGCGCTAAAATCGACATGGCATCGCCGAACATGAATATGCGTGACCCAATAATGTACCGTATTCGCAAGATTCATCACCATCAAACCGGCGACAAGTGGTGTATCTACCCGAACTATGACTTCACCCATGGTCAGTCGGATGCGCTAGAAGGCATCACGCACTCAATTTGTACATTGGAATTTGAAGATCACCGTCCGTTGTACGAATGGTTTATTGAGAATTTGCCAGTTCCGGGCAATCCGAAGCAGTACGAATTTGGCCGCCTAAATCTAGATTACACCGTGACCTCAAAGCGCAAGCTCAAAGCACTGGTTGATGATGGCGTGGTAGCGGGGTGGAACGACCCACGTATGCCCACCATTGCCGGTATGCGCCGCCGTGGTTTTACACCGCGCTCAGTACGTAACTTCTGCGACATGATCGGTGTCAGCCGCAGCGACGGCATGGTGGATGTCGCCATGCTCGAACATGCTCTGCGTGACGACCTAAACAAAAACGCACCGCGTGCTATGTGTGTGATTAATCCGCTGAAAGTCGTGATCGAAAACCTAGACGAAGATCATCTAGAAATGGTTTCTGCAGATTATCACCACGAGTTGGATTTAGGTTCACGCGAAATGCCATTTACGCGCGAAATCCTGATCGACCAAGACGACTTCAAAGAAGAATACAGCAAGAAATTCAAAAAGAAATTTACCCCAGGTAAGCGTATTCGTTTGCGTCACTCATATGTGATTGAAGCAACCAGCTATGAAAAAGACGAGCAGGGCAATGTCGTGCTCGTTCGTGCCAACTTAATCGAAGGCACCTTGGGTGAAAACCCAGCCGACGGTGTTAACCCGAAAGGCGTCGTGCATTGGGTGTCGGCAACGCAATGCAAAGACATTGAATTACGTTTGTACGAGCGCTTATTCACCACCGCAGCGCCGGATAAAAGCGACGGTGATTTTATGGATCACGTCAATAAAGATTCATTAAAAATCGTCACGGCCTACAGCGAACCCGCGCTGGGACAGGTTGCTCCAGAATCTAACTTCCAATTCGAGCGAGAAGGGTATTACGTGGCTGATCGCTACGACCACTCAGCAGACAAACCAGTTTTCAATTTAACCATTGGTTTGCGCGAAGATAATTCATTGACCCAAGGCTAAGTCATGACGCTACATATTTTTAATACCCTGACTCGTCAGAAAGAAGAATTTAAACCCCTCGTACCCGGTAAAGTCGGCATGTACGTGTGTGGCATGACGGTTTACGATTATTGTCACCTTGGCCACGCGCGCGCTTTTTTAGCGTTCGATTTAATTGTGCGCTACATGCGTCATATCGGGCTGGACGTAAACTACATCCGTAACGTCACCGACATCGACGACAAAATTATTCAACGCGCGAATGAAAACGGCGAACCCTTTTTAAATTTGGTTGATCGTTTCGCCAACGCCATGAACGACGATTTTGATCAGCTAGGCATTGAGCGCCCAACACACGAGCCACGCGCCACCGCGCACATTGATGACATCATCAAACTTGTGCAAACACTGATCGAAAAAGAATACGCCTACGCCGTACCCAACGGTGACGTTTACTATCGCGTTCGCAAATTTGAAGGCTACGGTAAACTCTCAGGCAAAGTATTGGATGAACTCGAAGCCGGTTCTCGCGTGGGCGTTGATTCGGATAAAGAAGATCCGCTCGACTTCGTACTCTGGAAAGCCGCCAAACCAGAAGAGCCACATTGGGATTCACCGTGGGGCATTGGTCGTCCGGGCTGGCACATCGAATGTTCAGCCATGTCGACCTGCTGCCTAGGCGACACCTTCGATATTCATGGCGGTGGGCCAGACCTGAAATTCCCACACCACGAAAACGAAATTGCCCAAAGCGAAGCCGCGACTGGAAAAACCTACGCAAACACCTGGGTACACGCCGGCGCCTTGCGCTTAGGTGCCGAGAAAATGTCTAAATCTTTAGGCAACTTCTTCACCATTCGCGATATTCTCGAAAAATACGACGGCGAAGTCGTGCGCTTCTTCCTGATCTCAAGCCACTACCGTTCGCACGTAAGTTACCTAGACAACAGCCTAGATGAAGCAAAGAAGTGGCTAGATCGTTTTTATAGGGCTTTAGATTCAATAGATCGGGAGTTCAATAAGCATGTAAGTGACGCTCCTAAATCCGGGATTATTGATGATTTTGAGAAAAGATTTCATGAAGCAATGGATGATGATTTCAATACTCCATTAGCTATTAGGGTTTTGTTTGATCTTTCTAGAGCTATCTATAAAAGCCAAGGTGAAGAGCAAACTCATTATGGTGATATGTTGATTCGTTTGGGTGGAGTATTAGGTTGTTTACAAGCTGACCCTCAAACATTCTTGCAAGCCGGTGCAGGCGACGACGCCGCATGGATTGAAGACATGATCGCCAAACGCATCGCCGCGAAAAAAGCCAAAGACTTCGCCACCGCCGATGCTGTGCGTGATGAATTGATTGCCAAAGGCATCGTGCTTAAGGACGGGCCTGAAGGGACGAGTTGGTCGAAGTCTTAGTCAGTAACTTCTAAATTAATAAAAAGGCTTAGTTTGATGAAAAAACGCCGGGCAATGCTCGGCGTTTTTGTGTTTGTTGTATTACATATACGAAAAACGACAGGTCACAATGAAAACTTTATATGTGAAGACATACTGATATATAAACATTATATTTTTTAACAGCCTAAAAAATTGGCACACTTTACAAACGCGATTGCACGCTTTTATCGAGAGTGGTAGCTTAAACCTACTAAAAATCGGTAAGTTAAAAATCTGGTTTACAAGTTAGTGTGCCATACAAAACCGAAATAGTGTGCCAGCACACTTTCACAGAATGGATTGTACGTGTAATGGAATATGCCCCTTTTACAATAATGAGTTACGATCAAATTGGAACTTTGTCAAAACCGGCAAAGTGTGCCGGCACACTATTACGCTGTTACTAATCACAAGGACTCCTATGACAAACTTAAATAAAATAGTAGAAGACCACGATAAGGTCATCATACAAATGTTACTTGTTTTTGAATGGTTATTTATTTTATTGTGTTTTTTATCGCTTGCGGTAATTCTTCTAATAGTTTTGTGGTTTTCGGGAATCTCTTACGAGCAAACATCCCTTCTGTACACTTCATTTTTAGAATCTTCAGTCGGACGAGTTGCGATAACTTTGTCCCTGTTTTTTGGTTTATCGTATTGGTTAGTGATAAAACTTCTTCTGAAAATCGTTCGTCATTTTTACTGGAAAAAATTGATATACCCATTTTTACACTCCTTAGATAAATAATTAGTAACAAGTGCTTGCAAAGAGACACTTCGTGCTCTTGAAGCAAGCGTTAGGCATCATCAAAAAGGACATGCATGAACGGACATATAAAAAAAATAGACTCAATTAAGAGTATGGCGGTCTATGATGATTTTCAGTGGTCATCATCCATGCGAGATGCAGGTAACAACATCGCAGAATTTAAAAACCTAAACATCATATATGGCCGCAACTACTCTGGTAAAACAACACTCTCCCGGATCTTCAGAGCTCTCGAAACCGGCACGATATCGGATAAATATAGTTCACCTGAGTTTCAATTGTCTTTTGATGGCGGCAGCATTGCCACGCAGAGGTCATTAAGTAATCATGATCAAATCGTTCGGGTTTTCAATGAGGACTTTGTCCGAGACAACCTTCGGTTCATTGTTGATGACGAGCAGACGATCAATTCATTCGCAATCTTGGGGGAAGACAACACAAGGCTTGAGGAAGAAATCGAGAAGCATGAAGCCGAACTTGGGAGCGAAGAGGACAAATCTGGACTGCTGGGAGAACTCTTTGGGTCTGAAGAAAAATTCAAACGAGCCAAAAAAGACCATGACGACAAGTCGTCAGAATTGGAGGGGAAGTTACGTGATAAAGCCAATAGGGCAGGCACTGGAATCAAGCACAATAAAACGTTTGGTGATGCCAACTACAATGTTCCTAAAATAAAGACAGACATCTCGACTCTTACTAAAGACACTTATTCTCCGCTTACTGATGAGCAGGTGAGCAAGTTTCACGACCTCCTTAGAGAAGAACCCAAATCGGAAATCCCTAAATCATCAACTTTTAATCTTCAATACTCTACTATCGTTTCAAAGGGTAAAGAGCTCATTGAAAAAAAGATTCAGGCATCTGATCCAATTCAGGAATTGCTAAACGATGCGGCTTTGGCCGCGTGGGTGAGGGCTGGTCGGGGCCACCATCAAGAGAAAAGAGATAAGTGCGCATTTTGTGGCAGCGATCTTCCTGAATATTTGTGGGAGAAGCTGGACAAGCATTTTAATCAGGAGTCTGAAGAGCTTCGTCAAGCATTGGAAATCCTGCTTGGATCGATTGAACTTGAGCGATCCCGAGTAACTAATCTACTGAAAATCAAAAATTCGGATTTCTACTCTAACTTTACAGCTGACTTAGATTCATTGGCAGAACAGTTGTCGACCTTATCAGAGTCTTACAGCCAGAGCCTGGATTCGATAAGAGAACAGATCGAAAAAAGAATAGATGACATTTTTACGCCTCTTGAGTTTAAAACACCTGAGTCTATTGAAGATGCTTTGAATGCAGTCAGGGATTCGTATGAGGTGCTCAGAAACGAATCTAACCAGCTTACAGCTTCACTAAGCACCGACCAATCAGAAGCTCGTGCAGTTCTCCGACTCCATGAGATTTATACATTTATAAACGACATTAATTATGGAGGCGAGTGTACGTCCATTGAGGCATTGAATGTGGCTATGGGCGAAGCGAAGGAAGCTAAAAACACCGCAAAAGAAAAAGTTGATGTAAAACGAGAAAAAATCGCTGAACTGAAGGCCCAGTTAAAAGATGAAAGCAAGGGAGCCGATAGGGTAAACGATTATCTGAACAACTTTTTTGGCCACCAGTCTCTCTCACTAAAAGCCATTGAAGAAAACCTGGTGGACGCGTCATCTGGATACCGGTTTGAGGTAACTCGAAACGACAAAAAAGCATTCCATCTTAGCGAAGGTGAATGCAGCCTGATAGCTTTCTGTTACTTCATGGCCAAGCTTGAAGACATAGAGACTAAAGGTAACCAGCCAATCATTTGGATTGATGACCCCATTTCCAGCTTGGATGCAAATCATATCTTTTTTGTCTACAGCCTTATTAATTCTAAGATTGTAACACCAGAGAAATATGAAGTTGACGGTGAGATCAAGGAACGTGACCGTTTTAAGCAGCTATTTATTTCAACTCACAATTTGGATTTTTTGAAGTATCTGAAGCGGCTTCCCGGCGCTTTGAACAAAAAAGAGTCCCAATACTTTATCATTAACCGAACGGATCAAGTCAGTGATATTACATTGATGCCTCGATACCTGAAAGACTACGTCACGGAGTTTAACTTTCTGTTTCATCAAATTTATAAATGCGCTCATGCCCAGATCGAGTGTGATGAAAATCATGATTGCTACTACAACTTTGGTAACAATGCCCGCAAGTTTCTTGAAGCATTCTTGTACTACAAATATCCCAATGCCGTAGAAAAAGATGATAAGTTGGCGCGTTTTTTCGGAGATGATGCATTGGCATCGTCACTAACGGATCGCATCAATAATGAGTTTTCCCATTTAGCAGGTGTATTTGAGAGAAGTGTTTTGCCTATTGATGTGCCTGAGATGAAGACAACGGCACGTTTTATATTGCGAAAAATTGAAGAAAAAGATCCGGACCAGTATTCGGCGCTACTTCAAAGTATTCAAAATAAATAGGACAGTCAGCGTATGAAAAATCTGTCGAAATTTCGCATTAAATATTACCGCTGATTTTTTTAGTGAGATTTTGAGAGCTAAGAGCTTGCAAAACTTAATTTCGTAAAAAATTGTCGTTTTTAAATGCGACTTAGCCTCAGAGGCTTCTGATGACTTTGGTTGTTAACTTGACCGGTTTTTTTGGTTAAGAAAGCCTAAGCTTACAGGTTTGAATCCCGATTCAAGGGTCAGAGTCGTTGATTCTAGAGTCGTTGATTCTCAGTCCAGACTCTTCGGTGTTCAAGGCTACGCCCACTTGAATCAGTACCACACAAAAACGCTTTGCGAACGCAACGAGATACGCAGTGGTAGTAGGGGCGGTAATAGGGCGTCGCTTCAAGCGAGATCAGCTCCTTCCTTGGTTGAGGCACTATTCTAGAAACAATATTGCCTCCTGACACATATTTCGTGCTTTAGGCTATCAGAATTGACCTTGTGTAAAAATCAGGCATTTTTATTACTTAGCAGACTGTCCCAGTTGTTCGAGAGTCTATAAGTATTTCACTTTAGCGTATCCATCATCAGTAATAGGAGTATCAAGCAGGTATCGTAAAAATTGAGATTTTTGGGCTGACTGTCTATAGGCTTTCATGTATCTCCTTTCAGTAGGCCCCAAATTCGGGCGTTAGGCTCCACTTTACAAGACCTGTTAACAGGTGCTATAAATAGACCTGTTACTTTGTGAGGTGTCATATGCATACCAAGTTCTCAGAAGATATCGTCCCTCTGTCTGATCTTAAGGTGAATCCAGGCAAAATCGTCAATCAGACCAAAGACACGCACCGCCCAGTGTTGCTCACTAGCCGTGGGCGTGGAGTTGCTGTCGTTCAAGGTCTTGAAGAATACGAAAAAACCGCGGAAGAACTGGCCTTTGTTAAAGCGGTTGCCCAAGGACTTATGGACATCAAAGAAGGTAATACTGTTTCACTTAAAGACGCAAAAAAATCGCTCGGCCTCTCTTAAATGAAGATCAGTTTTTCTAATTCTGCTCTTGAGGATCTTAAAGAGGTTCAGGCTTATTACAACGAACAAGAAGTTCCTGAAGTTGGCAGCAGACATTTAACCGAAATTTTTGAGCGTGTCGAATCACTGCCGGATAACCCGCAACTTGGCAGAGTTGTCCCTGAATTTGACGAGCCACATATTCGTGAAATTATTCATCCGCCCTATAGAATAGTTTATATGCTTGATTCTAAATCAATCCAAATTATTCGAGTGTGGCGCAGTGAACGACTTTTGATATTACCCGGCAGTGAAGCTTAACAAATGCTATTAAGATTATGCGCCTGCGGCGCACGAAGGCTTCCCTATAAAGTAAACGCCGATTGTAGTGGTCAACTAAATTTGGCCACGGTTTAAGAAGCTTGAAATGTATTAGTTCAGATTAGATCTGACACTTCAGTTTTTAAGCCCCAACCAGCGTTGCTCTTCTTCAGCCGATAATGCATTAACGGGCACGGCGCTCTCATCTGTTGCTGTGTGGTATAGCGTATCTTGCTCGACCACTTGCCACTGCCAATCGTTAGGAGCGCCACACGCCTGAAGTGTTGTGGTCATTTCGGGGGTGTGTTGTCGTACTTCACGACAGCGTTTTCCGTCGTTTTTTTCAAAGCTCATGACCATTTCTGCTCGCCAATCGTCGCCATCGATGATGTTGCCGCTGGTTGCATTATTGGCAAATTGATTCAGCTCGTCTGATACCGTTAATTGTTCCGGTGACTGAAAAAAAAGCACCACGCCAAGAATGACACTGGCTGCCACGCCCCACGTCGCCGCAGGCATTTTACGACGCAGTGGGATGACATTACTTGGTGAGTGTTCCGTGGCGGTATCCTGTTCTCCTCGGATCAGTGCTTCTAACCCGTCAGGCATCGGGGTGTTATCCAGCTCGGTGAACGTTTCCCGCATTGCTAGATCAGAACCTTTCAGAATCTCTAATCGTTGGCGCAGGGTATCCGACTCTGCTAACGCGTCTTCTGTAAGTTTGCGATCTTCCGGGCTGAGCTCGTTGTCGATGTATGCCGATAATAGAGTGTCGTTGATGAATGTCATAATTACCTCGCAGGTCTATTTCTGTTGTAGTCCTGGCCTATGTCGTCAGTCACGCCGTCAGCGAGTTGCTGACGAGCGCGTGCTATTCGGCTCATGATGGTTCCGGTTGGAACGTCTAGAATGTTCGCCGCCTCTTGATAACTGCGTCCTTCAACGGCCACTAAATACAGTGCCATACGAAGCCCTTCGCTTAGTTTGCTGATGCGTCCTTGAAGTTGATCAAGAGCGCTCTGGCTAATCGTCAGTGACTCAGGGCTGGCAGTCGCGTCTGGCGACATACTGTCTTCCTGAAACTCTTCGGTTGGCTTATTGGTTCTCATTGTGTCTATCCAGTGGTTGCGGCACAGGCGAAACATCCAGCGCTCAAATTCAGTGCCCGCTTGGAACTGCTCCCAGCGTTGCAGTGCTTTTTCCACACTGGCTTGCAGCAGATCATCAGCGTTGTGCCGGTCACTGGTCAGGGCATAGCAGTAGCGCCGTAACCTTGGCAACATGTCTATGAGTTGTTGGCGAAATGCTTGTTCTTTAACTTTCATATAATGGGTAACGATCCTTTTTAAAAAATATTCCCTGATATGTGAAATAAATTATCCTTTTGTTCGTTACAGTAAGTGAAGACTCTTTTTCTGGAGAAGACAGTGCGTTTTATTCACCTTACATCATTGGCGTTTATTCTGGCAGTGACGGTTAATTTCTGTCATGGCAGTGACGATATAGAAGACGAGATGGAAGACCTTGTCGAAGATCAAATTAAGGCCTTCGAGGGTAAAGAAGATGTTGGGGATCTAGAGGATGAATTAGAAGACGTACTGGAAGATCGACTTGAAGCGCAATTCGAGAAGGCCGAAGACTTTGATGATGATCTGGAAGATCGTCTTGAGGATATGTTCGAAAAGCATCACAAAATGGACGACGATTTTGAGGACGACCTTGAGGATCACATGGAAGATCGGCTTGACCGGATGGAGCGTCAGTTTCCAGATGATCTGGAGTCCATGCATCAGTTGGCGGAATTAGATGAACGGCTCGATGATTTAGAAATTCTATCCATCCCGGATGAATATATTGAATTAATGGATGAAGCCGCGTTGGTGCGGGCGCGAGAATCCGGTGCTGAGGTTCGCTCGGTTGAACGCTTAGACCGTTTAGGTCAATTGTTAGTCACGTTTTCTGAAGAACGCACCGACAACGCAGAAATGAACCATGTATATACGCTTGATAGCGATGCTGCTAACTCAGTCAAACAGGGTGTGACACCGCAAGAAGCCGCTCGGTTGATGGGGTTTCAAGGCCAGTCGCAACACGCTTTGCGAATAGCCATGATGGACTCGTCTATTGATGTCTCGCATGCATGTTTTGACCAGCGAAAGGTTAAGCAAAAAGCGTTTTATCCTGATGGTGCCAAGCCCGATTATCGACATGGTACGTCGATGGCATCGGTCTTTACTGCTGAGTGTGGATTGTTAGCGCAGGCAGATATTTACAACGCGGAAGTCTTCGGGCGCACGTCAAAGGGGTTGGTCATTGCCTCTGCGGCAGACTTAATTCGAGGGTTAGATTGGTTACTTGGAATGCAGCCTGACATTGTCAGCCTCTCTTTATCTGGCCCACCTAACAAGGTGCTTTCATCTGCACTGGACACTCTACTTGAGCAAGGTATTCGCGTTGTGGCGTCAGTTGGTAATGAAGGCCCAGCGGCGTACCCGCGTTATCCAGCGGCGCACCCCGGCGTCATTGCCATCACCGCGGTGGACGAAGCATTAAATGTCTATAGCCGCGCTGTGCAGGGGAAACATGTTCGATTTGCTGCACCGGGTGTCGGTATTCGATTAGCTGATGCCGATGGCGACTTCATCGTGAAAGACGGCACCTCTGTTGCGGCAGCGATGGCCGCCAGTGCCTTGGTCAGCGAACAATCGCTGGATGATTTGGAGCGAAACGCCCAAGACTTAGGGGTGCCAGGCTTTGACTCCGTGTTTGGATTTGGCTTACTCAATCTTGACGTAAATATTGTCGATTCTGGGGAATAAAATGGAAAGCCACTCGTTAAACAGGATAAGCGGGCTAGATAGCACAACTATTCGCCCGGCTAATCAAACATTACGAGGTACGTTATGAAAAATACAATCGTCTTTCCTGCTTTGCTTCTTTCGTCATCCATCCTGCTGGTTGCCTGTGGCGGCAGTGGTTCATCCACCTCATCTGCCACAGAAGAAAGTCGAACAGTAGTCGGCACCGTTGATGGCTTTGGTAGTGTGATCGTCAATGGTGTTCACTATCAGAGCACGGACACTGAATTTGAAATTAACGACCGCAGCGGTGCTGAAAACCAACTCCGCGTGGGCCAACTGGTCATTGTTGAAGGCAGTGATGACGGCAACGAAGGTGTGGCACATCGCATCAGTTATGACGCCGACATTCGAGGTCCAGTTGCTTCTGTGGATGCCGTTGCCGGGACGATGGTCATTCTTGGTCAGACGATTTCAGTTGACGCCATGACGGTCTTCAGTGGTGTCGATCTAGATACCATCACCGTTGGACAGTACCTTGAAGTCAGTGGTCTGCGTGACGGAAATGGCAACGTGTTGGCAAGCTATATATCACTTGAAGACAGCACCGACATTGAATTGCGCGGCACGGTTGCCGACTTAGATTCGGGCTTGATGACGTTTACGATTGGTGGCATGACGGTGGATTACAGCAGTGTTGCTACTTTGGATTTAGAAGACTCTGCGCTGAGTAATGGCATGCTGGTCGAAGTTGAAGGCAGCCTTGATACCAATATCTTGATCGCCAGTAAGGTCGAGCAAGAAGACTTGCATCGTAGTCATGATGGTAACGTTCGTGTCTTTGGTTATATCTCCGCTTACGATGCTGCTGCCGGCACGATGACGGTGGGCGGTACTGAGGTCTTGCTCGCTCGCTCGACAGAATACGAGCACGGTACGCAAACTGAATTAGCCCTAAATGCCATGGTAAAAGTGCAGGGTAGTTTCAATGGTGATGGTCAGTTGGTTGCGGCAGAAGTTGAATTTGAAGGTGAAGTGAAACTGGAATTGGAAGGTCCAGTGACGTCTGTTGGTAATGGTACGCTGACTGTGATGGGCGTTACCGCAACGGTCGACACACGTACTCGCGTTCGAGATGAGCGTGATGATGAGTATTACTTCAACTTAGACTCAGTTGCTGCTGGTGATTACGTTGAATTGCGCTTAACCATTGAAGCCGATGGCAGTTATCGCGCGCTGCGCCTTGAACGTGAAGACAATGACAACCGTGTGAAGATCACCGCGCCAATCGATTCGATTGATGTGTTGGCCGGAACCGTCACTATGCTGGGTGTGACTGTTGATCTATCAGCCATCAGTGCCATTGATTTAACGACACTGATCACCGGTGGTTATCTGGAAGTGAAGGGCACCTTTGATGGAAGTGTTATCGTGGCATCTGAAGCTGGCGAAGATGATCGTTATGAAGATCATGATGACGGGCATGATGGTCATGATTCAGGCAGCGATGATTCAGACAATGATGATTCAAACAACGATGAGGAAGAAAATGACTAACCATACAGGGCAGATACTTGGTTGAAACGTCCAACGGTTAACCACCCGACTGTCATTCTCAATTGTAAAAGGGCATCCGCTTACGCGGCTGCTCTTTTCTGCGTTGCAGGAACCTTGAGTTCAGCGCCGGTTATTGCTGGGCCTGAATTGGGTGCCGCGGTTGTTACTGAATATGACAGTAATATTCTTCCCGAAGCCGGTATCACTACTCAAAATCAGGGGGACTGGGCTACCGGCACCAGCGCTTATCTCGGCTGGGAATCAAAAATTAAGCGCGGTTTCGAGTGGCAAGGGCGTTATGAATACAGCGCAACTCGCTGGCAGCAAGCGGCAGAATTCGATACCGATTTACAGACAGGCTATCTTCGTCTGGGGTACAACCGAGGCGCGCATACGACTGACCTTGTTGCCTTGATGGCGTCCGCCGACCTTCAGGGGCAGCCGTTTATGACCTTGCGACGTCTCAGTCCTGCATACGGTTATTTTTTGACATCGCAATGGTATGTTCGTGCTCAAGTGGATATCGGCGATAAAACATTTGAGATTTACCCCGAACGCGATGCCAATCAGTTGGGCGCACGAGCCAATGTATTTTGGTTGTTGAATCGCACTAGTCATTATGTATCGCTACGGGGAGTATTTCGTAATGAAAATACCCGCAGTGAGCCATACGGCTATCAGTCATTTAATTCGCGCCTTCGCTGGAAATATCGGGTGGGTGATCTCAGTCTTATGGCACAGGGCGCTTGGGAAGTACGCAGCTATGAAGCTGTCTGGACTGATATTGGCGAACGTCGAAGAGATAACCGCATTCGTGTTAGCACGGGTCTTGAATACCCTTTGTGGTGGGGAATGACTCTAGAAGCTGAGGCCGGACGAGATATGTATCAGTCGAATTTGCCCGCTGCGGATTATCAGCAGTATCGGTTTAAGCTTGGTTTGAACTGGGATTATTAAATAAAAAATACAGTCTCTAATAAAGGCCGTTTTTTGGAGTGAAAATTTTAATTTTCATATGATCTATAAGTTCAAGCGGAGAAGTTTAAAAGTTGCTCGCCTTTTATATTTTGTGTTTTTTTTCTTATATATATTTTATTTATGTCATGACGGTTACTTATTGATATAAACAGAATCACCCACACGTAAAACTCCCTCGTTTTTAATGCTACCGTAAATTCCAAGATTTTGATCCGCCTCTTTAACGATGGTTCTCAGCATGGTTTTATCAAAGTTAAGCTCACTTTGCTTACGTGTTACCGCTCCGCAACGTGGTGCTGTGGCGGTACAGTCAATCAGCGAATCGGCAATGTTTATTTGTTTACCAATCCAATCTTGCTCGACTAAACCATCGTCATAGCCTGACGTGTCGATAACGATATTGGGCCGAAAGCGGCGTATATCCCAATCAGCCTCAGGCAGTAATTTCTTAAAATGCTCCATTGTTGCGGTTGTAATAATATGAAATGGCGTCACTAAAAAAAATGTACCGGGCACCGTCACGAAATCCTGTGCTTGTTGTGGGAACGAACTGAAATCAGGTAACGGTTCACCCGGTTCTCGCGTAAACGTCGCTTTTAATTCTTCTAGCCAAGTATGATCATCGAGTTTATGGCGACGATAAAAATCCAGTTCGGATACAGGTTTGAGCGGCTCCAGTGTCGACTCATGACCCACAAGTTCAGATAGACGTTGATGAATCGCTGGGTTGTCGCTACTTAACGAAGAGCCATCGGCAAAGATGACCTTAATATCGGAGCTTTCTTGGAGAAAGTAACCAATAAATCTTGGAGTTTGCCAGTCAATGATTCTTTCTCATAGGATTGTCGACGGATGATGGGATATAAATCTGCTGTTAGACTGTCAGAATTATTTATCGGAGTGTTTGTTGCTCATTACCTAATTCTAAGGTTTGCCGATGTTTTTAAGAAGAATGTTTTTGATAAGAATGTTTTCGATACCTAGAACCCACTTGTACTTAATCCTACTGTTGCCGCTAATTTTTGGTAAGGCTATGGCGGATACATCACCTAATCCGAATGTCATGGCTGAGGGCTTGATTCAACCTTGGGGAATGGCTCAGGTGTCGGATACGCATTTGCTCATCACGCAAAAAGGTGGCTCGTTGGTGTTGTTCGATATGGATTCGAAGGTGAAAACTTCGGTCAGAGGTGCACCTAAGGTCGCGGTGATGGGGCAAGGCGGTTTATTGGATGTGGCAGTGCCGCCTGATTATAAAAAGGGTGATAGTGATTTAGGTTGGATTTATTTCACATATGTCGCTCTTGTTAATAATGACTTGGGTGCGACGGCGCTCGGACGAGCAAAGCTCAACGAGTCCTTAACTGCGCTGAAGGAATGGCAGACCTTGTTGATCACTAAGTCGGCCAGTGATGAAGGCCGGCACTTTGGCAGCCGTCTCGCGTTTATGGGTGATTATGTATTTTTTGGTGTGGGTGATCGCGGAAATCGAGATAACGGCCAAGATCTAAGCACGCATGCGGGTTCTATTCTGCGTTTGCATCGAGATGGGCGTGTACCTGAAGACAATCCGTTTGTTGATCAAAAAAGGGCATTGCCAGAAATCTGGAGTTACGGCCATCGTAATCCGCAGGGTTTGGCGGTGCGTAATGGGCAGCTGTGGGAAAGTGAGCACGGCCCACGGGGCGGTGATGAGTTAAATAAAATTGAAAAAGGCGCTAACTATGGTTGGCCCGAGGTTTCCCTAGGAAAAGAATACTGGGGGCCGTTGAGTGTTGGCGAAGAGTCAAAGCCAGGAATGATTGATCCTGTGAAGGCGTACATTCCGTCCATTGCTCCAAGTAGTTTGATTGCTGTGAAGAGCAATCGCTATGGCTGGGCAGGGGATTTTTTATTGGGTGCACTTAAATTACAGCATCTTAATCGTTTGGTTATGCGCGGTGATCAAGTGGTGGAAGAAAAACGTTACTTTGAAGATCAAGGAGAGCGCATAAGGGATGTGCTTGAAGATTCAAAAGGCAGGGTTTGGGTTATTACCGATTCCGGCAAGCTTCAGCAGTTGCCGTGAGGTTCTTAATATTAATTTTTAAATGGTAATTAACCCTCTGAATTTTTTAAAGCCAGTATTGTCTATGTGGTGTCTTCACTCATTTAACCTCAGATACTTTTAAGATTAATGTATAGAAAACGGTGGGTTTTAAGGTGCTTAGACTGTGACCGTACAGCTATCTGGGCAAGGGAATACAATTTTTCACGGCAACTTACATTAGGGTTTTGCAATGAATGGGATCGATGATGATGGGTTTGAGTTGCCACCTCAGCCGCTTCGTGACGATGGCGAACCGAGGCGTATTGGCTTTGAACTCGAATTTTCGGGGATTAATTTAACGCAAACCGTCGAGACGGTTCAACGTATTATGCAGGCGGATGTTACTCAACAAACGGAAGCCGAGGTTGAGTTAACGTCGGCTGAGTTTGGCGTGTTTAATATTGAAATTGATTGGTCTTACCTTAAGTCAAAAGCGGCGATAGAAAGCGGCCCAAATGAGGATCGCACTTGGGTTGAACTACTCAGCCGTGTAGCGCCACTGTTAGTGCCTATTGAGGTGGTGTGCCCACCGATTTCGGTGACACGTTTGAATGAATTACTTCCTATGGTTGATGCACTTCGTGATGCAGGCGCTGTTGGCACTGAGGAATCATTTATTTCAGCGTACGGTGTTCACGTGAATGTCGAGTTGCCTAACTTGAAGCCCGAAACCATCGGGGCTTACATGCGTGCTTATGCCTTGTTGCAATGGTGGCTGGTTGATAAGCATAAAATTGATATTGCGCGTCGTATTAGTCCATATATTGATTTGTACTCAACCGCTTATTTAAAACAAATTTTGTCCCACCCTGATGCGGATATGGATCAAATTTTTGATGATTATTTAGAGCATAATCCCAGCCGTAACCGTGGGTTGGATTTGTTACCTTTGCTTGCCACCATTGATGAAAAGCGCGTTCGAGGTGTTATCGATGATCCTCGAATTAAAGCACGCCCGGCGTTTCATTATCGTTTACCAGATTGTCGTATTGAACATCATGATTGGTCGTTACAGGTGCCGTATGACTCATGGCTTGTGGTTGAGAAGTTGGTCGAGCGGCCGCAAGCAATTGCGGAACTCTCTGCAGAGTTTTTAAGTGCTGAGCGTCAGCGCCCTGTGTTGGATATAAGTAGATCGGATTGGGTGGAGTTTATTGATCAATGGCTAACAGACCACGCATTGGTGTAACCGGGAATGCACGTCGTTGGGCACCCAGTTGGTGGTGCTCATCATGGGCGTTGCGCTTGATTGGAGCTACGCCTGAACGAATTACAGTGAAACATCCTGCCAGTGGTTTGCCTTTGGATGGGCTGATTATCGGTGGCGGTAATGATATTGCCCCGGAGCATTATGGTGGCGATATTCATGCCAAAAGTAGAATTGATCCTGAGCGTGATGCACTGGAGATTCGATGGATAAAAGCCGCTCTTGCAGACGGTATTCCATTACTCGGAATTTGCCGTGGCGCGCAGTTAATTAACTCTGTACTCGGGGGAACTTTGTTTCAGGATATTCGCGATACACGTGTTCACACACGCAATAGGCCAAGCCTATTACCGACTAAGCAGGTCACACTTGATCCTGATTCTTCCATAGCTGCGGTGTGTAAACGTCATCACTTGCGTGTAAATAGTTTGCACAGTCAGGCCGTAAATCGACCAGGTGACGGATTGAAAGTGGTTGGGCGTGATCGCGACAATATAGTTCAAGCCATCGAAAGCGATAACGGAGCGAAGATCAAAGGTGTGCAGTGGCATCCTGAATACATGTTTTACTTACCGTCGCAGTTGGCACTGTTTAGGTGGTTGATCTCGTGTGTTGGTACTAAATGTTGAGAACTCAATGAGCGATGAAATAGTATGCGTTAATACTTTGGTGATGTTGTGATTGCTTATTTGCTGTTGTTTGGGTCGTCATTTTTAGCCGCGACCATCTTGCCTTTCTATTCCGAGGTACTGCTGTTTGCCTTACTTCGCGACGGCGGTGATCCTTGGACGTTAGTGGTTGTCGCGACCTTAGGGAATACCTTAGGGGCCGTTGTGAACTGGGTGCTGGGAATATATATACTCAGGTTTCAAGATAAGCGGTGGTTTTACTTCTCGCGTAAGCAAATTACTAAAGCGCAAGCGTGGTTTCAGCGCTATGGCGTGTGGACACTGTTGTTGGCGTGGTTGCCAATAGGGGGAGACCCTCTGACGCTAATTGCTGGGATAATGCGCGTTAAAATCGTTCCGTTTCTGCTATTGGTTGGGCTTGGGAAGGGGTTGCGTTATGTGTTTGTGGTATGGATCGCGGGAGTGTAGTCGTTCTGCGTTTTATGGGCTAAAACACAGAACGATAATATTGAACAAAAAACCACACAAAATCAGACGCTAGCTATGCAGTTCTTCGCAAGCGAATAGGGTGTTCTCAAGAAGTTTGGCGCGCGTCATAGGGCCAACGCCTCCTGGAACCGGTGTAATAAATGAGGCGCGCTCGGCGGCGGCTTCAAAATCGACATCGCCGATCAGCTTGCCCGACTCTAAGCGGTTGATGCCTACATCAATTACGATTGCACCATCTTTGATCCATTCGCCTTGAACTATGCCCGGCTTGCCTACAGCCACCACAACGATGTCCGCTTGTTGTACAAACGAAGCTAAGTCTTTGGTGAAGCGGTGGCAGGTCGTCACTGTGCAGCCGCGTAATAACAATTCTAAGCCCATCGGGCGGCCAACAATATTGGACGCACCAACAATAACAGCGTGCATCCCGGTGATGTCTTGTCCAGTTCCATCGAGTAGATCAACCACACCTGCAGGGGTACAAGGGCGAAGCAGCGGAAGACGCTGCGCTAAACGACCTACGTTGAATGGGTGGAAACCGTCGACGTCTTTCTTTGGGTCGATGCGTTCTAATATTTCGTCTGAGTTAAGACCGGCGGGCAAAGGTAGCTGTACTAAAATGCCGTCGATCTTGTCGTTGCCGTTAAGCTCGTCAATTAAGTTGATCAGTTCTTCTTGGCTAGTCGTGTCCGGGAGGTCATAAGCGGTACTGATGATACCGACTTGTTCGCAGTCTTTGCGCTTATGGGATACATACACCTCAGAGGCTGGATCATTACCTACTAACACCACGGCAAGCCCTGGAGCACGCTTACCTGCATTAGTACGTGCTTCAACACGTTGGCGGATTGATTCTCGCATTGCTTTGGCTGTTGCGTTGCCATCAATGAGTTGTGCGGACATAAGGGCGGTTAACCTTGCTGAGTTTTCATAAGCGCGCGATTTTCTCATGCTCTGTTGTTAAAACAAAGGCCTGTTGCCTGCTATTTCGCTTATGGCTTGAAAATTAGCCGAAGCGATTGTTTTTAAACATTTTTTTAAAAAAGACATTGACGTTAAAGTGCGCCAACTATAATATGCGCTCGCACTTCAGGGGTAACCCATTAGAAGTGTGATCGGGGTATAGCGCAGTCTGGTAGCGCGCTTGGTTTGGGACCAAGATGTCGGGAGTTCGAATCTCTCTACCCCGACCATTTAATCTTCTTGATTAAATGGACGTGCGCCCGTAGCTCAATTGGATAGAGCATCGGCCTTCTAAGCCGAGGGTTGCAGGTTCAATCCCTGCCGGGTGCGCCATTCTGGTGTTCCAGCAGGAAAGTAGTGGTGGCCGTAGCTCAGTCGGTAGAGTCCAGGATTGTGATTCCTGTTGTCGCGGGTTCGATCCCCGTCGGCCACCCCATTTTTTCTCTTATTTTCTCCTTGTAGTATTCAATATTTGTCCGTCTCGGCTAACAGTATTTTGCCCGATTTTTTCTATTTTAATCATCTTTTAGTGTGCTTCTACGTTCGCTTTTTATGAGCGCAAAATTGTGGCTGAATTTTGGTGGTTTTATCGTGGGTGGCCTTAAGCTATAATCCGCGACCTTTATATCTACGCAACTGGCCGGAGGCTGGTTGCTCCATTGTTAAATTACATGAGAGGCATCTATGCAAGTGTCTATTGAGACAACCGCTGGTCTTGAGCGTTGTATGACTATTGGCGTTCCAGCTGTAGAAGTTGAACAAAAAGTCACGGTTGAGCTGAAGAAGCTATCACAAGGCCGCAAGTTAGATGGCTTCCGTCCGGGTAAAATTCCACCGAATGTTGCTAAAAAAATGTTCGGCAAACAGGCCCGCTACGAAGCTGTTTACCAGCAGATGCAGCAGTCTTTCTTCCAGGCGGTAGAGCAAGAGAAAGTAAAGCTTGCTGGTATGCCTACTTTTGAACCTACTGTTGATGAAGACGGTAAGGACCTTGAGTTTAAAGCTAAATTCGAAATCTACCCTGAAGTTACTTTGGCTGATTTCTCTGGTATCAAGGTTGAGCAGCGCACTGCAGAAGTGACTGATGCTGATCTTGAAACCATGCTATCTAACCTGCAAAAGCAGCAGGCGCAGTGGAACGAATCTGAAGAAGCAGCAGAAGATGGCGACCAGTTGGTTATCGATTTTGCAGGCTCTATCGATGGTGAAGCATTCGAAGGTGGTGAGGCGAGCGATTACAGCCTAACTCTGGGTTCTAACTCTATGATCCCAGGCTTCGAAGCTGGCTTGGCTGGTAAGAAAGCGGGCGAAGAGGTCACTCTTGATCTGAACTTCCCTGATGATTACCACAAGGAAGAATTGAAAGGTAAAGCGACTCAGTTCAAGGTAACGGTTAAAACAGTTAAGAAGCCTACTTTGTCTGAATTGAACGAAGAGTTCTTCAAAGGCTTCGGTATCGAAACAGCGGACCTTGAAGAGTTTAAAGTTGAGATTCGCAAGAATATGGATCGCGAGCTGGCTCGTGCAATCCGTAACCTGACTAAGCAGCAAGTGATTGCTGGTTTGCAGGAAACCAACAGCATTGAAGTGCCTAAAGCACTGACTGATCAAGAAATTGATCGTCTGCGTCAGCAAGCTGTTCAGCAGTTTGGTGGCGGTCAGCAGTTAGACGCAAGCATGCTTCCTGCTGAGTTGTTCAAAGAACAGGCAGAGAAGCGTGTTGTGGTTGGCTTGCTAATGAATGCAGCCATCGAAGCAAACGACCTTAAGCCGTCTGACGAAAAAGTTGAGCAGTTGATCGAAGAAGTTGCTTCTTCTTATCAAGATCCTGATCAGGTGCGTGAATATTACCAGACTAACCAGCAGCAACGTGCTCAAGTTGAAGCGCTCGCGTTGGAAGATCAGGTAGTAGAGAAGGTCATGGCAGCGGCTGAAGTTAGCCAGGTTGAGTCAACTTATGAAGAAATTGTTCGCATGGCGAACCAATCTGCGTAAGAACTTACCATTCATACCTGACATTTGGCCAATAGATGGCTAAACTCAAAGACAGTCGCTACCCTTAGGGTACGGCTGTTTTTTTTTACCTCTTGTCAGGGAGTGCAGGGTCGAATGTTTGACTCCATTAAGCAACAATCAGAAATAATCGAGACCAATGCGCTGGTACCTATGGTTGTAGAGCAATCTGCACGTGGTGAGCGTTCATATGACATTTATTCGCGTCTGCTTAAAGAGCGCGTGATTTTCCTAGTTGGCCCAGTTGAAGATCATATGGCCAATCTAGTAGTGGCTCAGCTGTTGTTCCTTGAGTCGGAAAATCCAGACAAGGATATTCATCTTTATATCAATTCGCCGGGCGGCTCGGTCACTGCGGGGATGTCTATCTATGACACCATGCAGTTCATTAAGCCCGACGTCAGTACTATGGTGATTGGCCAGGCGTGTTCAATGGGTGCATTCCTATTGGCGGCAGGTGCCGAAGGTAAGCGTTTTAGCGTACCTAATTCGCGTGTGATGATTCACCAGCCAAGTGGTGGTGCTCAGGGGCAGGCGACGGATATTCTTATCCAAGCTGAAAACATCCAGAACACAAAAGATCGCTTAAATCGCATTATGGCTCAGCATACGGGTCAGTCATTAGAGAAAATTATTGCCGATACAGAGCGTGATAACTTTATGGATGCCGAGACTGCCAAAGAGTACGGACTGGTTGATGAAGTCCTGACAAAACGGGCATAACGAAATATTCCACGTGAATTTCCTTTGGCGGCTTGAAATAGCCGCCAAAAGGTACCATCTTGTGAACATACAATAAGTAAGACTACGAGGCAGTCGAATGACCGACGATACAAAAGGCAAAGGTGACGACAGCGGAAAGCTGCTCTACTGCTCATTTTGCGGTAAGAGCCAGCATGAAGTTCGTAAACTTATTGCTGGTCCCTCGGTGTTTATCTGTGATGAATGTGTCGATCTCTGTAACGACATTATTCGTGAAGAAGTACAGGAAGCCGAGAATAAAGGTAGTTCAGACGCTCTGCCGACTCCGCAGGAGATCAAAGCGACACTGGATGAATACGTTATTGGCCAAGATAAGGCCAAGGTGGTTCTTGCCGTAGCGGTATACAACCATTACAAGCGCTTGCAGCATCAAGGCGGCAAGACTGGCGTAGAGTTGTCCAAGAGTAATATTTTGCTGATCGGCCCAACGGGTAGCGGTAAGACCTTATTGGCTGAGACGCTGGCTCGTTTATTAAACGTGCCATTCACGATTGCAGATGCCACCACGCTAACCGAAGCCGGTTATGTGGGTGAAGATGTTGAAAACATCATTCAGAAGCTATTGCAGAAGTGTGATTACGATGTAGATAAAGCCCAGCGTGGCATCGTTTATATTGATGAAATTGATAAGATTTCACGTAAATCAGACAATCCATCCATCACTCGTGATGTGTCAGGTGAAGGCGTACAGCAAGCCTTACTGAAACTGATCGAAGGGACGGTGGCTTCGGTTCCGCCACAAGGCGGGCGTAAGCACCCTCAGCAAGAGTTCTTGCAGGTGGATACATCCAACATCTTGTTTATCTGTGGTGGTGCGTTTGCCGGCCTAGATAATATTATTCGTGATCGTTCTGAGAAGAGCAGTATTGGTTTCTCGGCCACGGTTAAGGGTAAAAAAGACGAGAAATCTGTCGGTGATGTGTTACGTGAAATTCAGTCGGGCGATTTGGTGAAATTCGGTTTAATCCCTGAATTTATTGGTCGCTTGCCTGTTGTGGCAACACTTGATGAACTCGATAAGGATGCATTGGTTCGTATTTTAACTGAGCCTCGTAATTCTCTGGTACGCCAGTATGAGCGCTTGTTTGAAATGGAATCTGTGGAACTTGAGTTCCGTGATGCAGCGTTAGATGCTGTAGCAACGTTGGCCATGGAACGTAAAACAGGTGCTCGTGGCCTGCGTACGATTCTTGAGTCTGCATTGCTTGATAGCATGTATCGCGTACCATCTGAAGAACATGTATCTAAGGTCGTGATCGAAGATACGGTTATTCGTGGTGAGGCTGATCCTATCCTTATCTACGAAAGCAGCGATGTTGGTAAAGTCTCGCCAGACGACGACTGAGTCACATATCTGCTGTGATTGTTAGATAAAAGGAGCCTAGTGCTCCTTTTATCGTTTCTGTGACTTGTATTCCCCTCCGAGC
>OJBR01000071.1_pt1 | contig 59638 bp, 48 predicted proteins | sample 1591161 | NCBI WGS metagenome assembly OJBR01 (sample SAMN05416803, study PRJEB24817) | seawater metagenome | isolation source: Sea water | place: Canada:Atlantic | collected 2013-07
CGAGATCTAGTACGGTCTCGTGGGCTCGGAGATGTGTATAAGAGACAGGTACTGGTGTTTATATTGTGCTTTGTTATCGCCTACTTACCATTGAATAAGCAAGTAGTGGCAAGCTAGCGACAAAACATAACCTCATTTTCAAGGCTTCATTTTTCAAGCTTTACCGTTATAATCAAGATAAGATAGTTTGTTAGCTTATTAACAAACTATTAATGTTCTGTTTACAGTATTGAGAAATATCATAATGAAGTACTTTTTATTCGCTGTGTTAGCGATTTCAACATTATTGTCATTCGCAAACGCAGCGAACCGATCTCCCCTGCTTATATCAAAACCTAAGATTGTCGGTGGCGAAGTTGCAAATGAAGAGGCTTGGCCTTGGATGTCAGCATTAGTTTTTACTTACAGTGATGTGAATAGCGATTTAGACGTTGCTGGCACTCAGTACCAAAGTGATCCTTTTTCATATTCCCCACCCGGTCAAGTTAGCGCTACTATGGTTGATTGTGGAATTGGTGATAATTTATGTAATTTAGCTGAGAATAAAATATGCTTAATTGCCCGTGGTGAAATAGACTTTTCGGTAAAAGCCATGAATTGCCAAACCGCAGGTGGTATCGGTGCGATTATCTATAACAATACTTCAGGAGTTATCAGTGGCACTTTAGGTGAGGATTTTAGTGGCAACATTCCGGTCATTGCTATTAATCAAGATGATGGTGCTGCTTTACTCAATGAACTTGATAGCATTGCGACAATCAATTTAACGGTAAAACAAGATCTCGCGCAAAGTGCTAGTTGCGGAGCAAGCTTTATTGGCGAAAAATGGGTACTTACCGCTGCACACTGTGTTGAAGATGCTAATAGTCAATTTTTAAAAGTTAATATTGGCGAATTTGACTTAAGTGATGGCGCGAGTGATGCTAAAGCAATTAAGCAGATTTATATTCATCCCGAGTACGATGAAGGCAGTGATTTTAATAATGATATCGCGCTTATTGAGTTAGTAGAATCGATCGACAACCCTTCACTTAAACTGCTTGATGATAATACCAGCAGACAATTAGCCCTTGCTCACAGTCCTGCAACGGTGATCGGTTGGGGTAACGTAAATGCTTATGGTCCAAATGACGAACAGCCTGACAATAGTCAGCCCAATCAATTACGCCAAGTTGAGTTGTCTTTATTAAGTAATGAAGAATGCAAAAATAAATTAGCGCAAGCTTATGGCGATTTAAATAATACCTCCTATTCACCAAATCAAGTGGGCATTACTGATAGCATGATTTGTGCTGAATTCTTTGGTGACGTTCAAAAAGGCTCATGCCAGGGTGATAGTGGTGGACCTTTATTAGTAAACACCAATCAAGGTTGGCAACAAGTAGGTATCGTTAGTTATGGTGTTGGTTGCGCTAATGCTGCTTTTCCAGATGTTTATGCCCGCGTTGGACATTTTACGGACTGGATTAATAATATCACCCAAGGAATTGCCATTGAATCAAGTCATGACTTTGCAATTACTTCACAAAATAAAGCACAAACAACACGACTAACTGTGACTAACAATAGTGACCTTGCCGCTAATTTACGTTTTTCGCTATTCTCTGATAATTTTGACACTACTAGTTTTAGTCTAAATACCAATGACTGTACCCTATTAGCGGCAAAACAAAGTTGTCAAATTCAAATCAACTTTGACGCTAGAATAGTAGGCAAGCAAAAAGTACGAATTGTCATCACTAGCAACGATGCAGATATTCCAACAAGTCTAAGCTATATAAGTGCTGAAGCTGTTGCCGAGAATAGCGATATCAATACTCAGTTATCAAATAGTTCGTCAGAGTTACGCTGGTTTAGCGGCGGAGATCAACCATGGCGACTCGATAATACTGAAGCCGCAATAATGAGTGGTGTCATTGGAGATGATCAACAAAGCGCCGTTTTACTCACTTTTTCCGGTGCCGGTACTTTGTCATTTGATTGGTCCGTTTCTTCTGAAGAAAATACTGATACTCCCGATGAACCGTTTGGTGCATTATATTTGATTATTGATGATCAACAAATCAACGTAATCTCTGGAGAGATTGCTTATACCAAGGTAACTATCGATGATATAACTGAAGGCCAACATCAAGTAACTTGGTTGTATAAAAAAGATGACGGTACTCGTGACAGCGAAGATAAAGCCTCTTTAAAGAATGTTATTTTTACACCCCTTGTTATTTCAACTCCTATCGAGCAAGTTACAGCGCCTACAGAGAAAATCTCAAATAAATCGAGTAGTGGCAGTAGCTATTTTATTTTGTTCCTGCTTAGTTTGTTACCCCTTATACGTCGACGAATTTAATCACTAAACTTCAATGATAAAAAGGCAGAATTGACTGCCTTTTTCTATTTCCTCCTTATATTTAGAGACAGTTAAAATTCTCTTTAGCATTCGCAAAGTAAGCGTTTTATGCTATATTCTTGGCAAATTTATCCCCTTTCAATGTAATAAATCAAGATGATGAAATTTCAAGGTAACCATATTCTATCGGTATCTCAATTTGACCGTGAAGCTATCGCAAAGATCCTGCAAGTTTCAGCACAAATGGCGCCTTATGCGTCTCGAAAAAAACGCTGTCATGTGCTTGATGGCGCCATATTGAGTAATTTGTTTTTTGAACCAAGTACGCGTACCCGTGTTAGCTTTGGTACCGCATTTAATTTACTCGGTGGTTTTGTCCGAGAAACTGTTGGCCAAGAAAACTCTTCACTTAGTAAAGGCGAATCTCTATTTGATACTGCCCAAGTGATCAGTGGTTACTCTGATGTCATTGCTATGCGTCATCCTCAAATGCATTCAGTAGAGCAGTTTGCTCAAGGTAGTTCAGTTCCGGTAATCAATGGTGGTGACGGTGCTAATGAACACCCTACTCAGGCATTGCTTGATCTCTTTACGATTCAGTCTGAAATGATGCATTTTAACAAAGGTTTAGATGACTTAAATATTGTTTTGATGGGCGACTTAAAGCATGGTCGTACCGTGCACTCATTATCAAAACTATTAAGTCTCTACGAGAATGTCAAAGTCACTATGGTTGCGCCAAAAGCACTACAAATGCCTGACAGCGTTATTTCTACCTTAAGCAATGCTGGTCATGAAGTAGTGCTGACAGAAACTATGGCAGGCAATTTATCGGCCGACGTTATATATCAAACAAGAATACAGCAAGAACGATTTGCCAGTAAAGATGAAGCAGAGTTATACCGTGGACATTTCAGTTTAAATAAAAATGTCTACCAAAAATATTGCCGAGAAAATACGGTAATTATGCACCCATTACCACGTGACTCTCGCCCCGAAGCTAATGAACTTGATACCGATCTTAATGATTTAGACAACCTCGCCATTTTTAGACAAGCACAAAATGGTGTTTTAGTGCGCATGGCATTATTTGCCTTAACATTAGGTGTTGAAGATCAATTAACCGATTATGAAAAACCAGTAAACTGGTTCACAAATAAAAACGCCTAATGGCAACACTCCTTATTAGTAACGATTTTAGAAGAAGCAATTATGAATAAATCAGAACAGTTATTTGAACAAGCTCAAAAGATTATCCCTGGTGGCGTTAACTCTCCAGTTCGCGCTTTCAATAGCGTTGGTGGTACTCCTTGTTTTATAAAACGTGCTCAAGGTGCTTATATTTATGACGCTGATGATAAAGCTTACATAGACTACGTTGGTTCTTGGGGGCCTATGATTTTAGGTCATAACCATCCAGCAATTCTAGAAGCGGTTATTAGTACGGCTAAGAATGGTTTAAGTTTTGGTGCTCCGACTGAAGTTGAAATTACCATGGCTGAGAAAGTCCGTGAGTTAGTACCATCAATGGAATCTTTACGCATGGTTAGCTCTGGTACAGAAGCTACGATGAGCGCAATCCGTTTAGCTCGTGGCTATACTGGTCGCGATAAAATATTAAAATTTGAAGGTTGTTATCACGGCCATGCTGACGCCTTGTTAGTTAAAGCCGGTTCTGGTGCTTTAACGTTAGGCGTACCAAATTCACCAGGTATTCCTGAAGATTTTGCTAAACATACTCTTACCGTTAGCTACAATAATATCGACGAAGTGAAAGAGATTTTCACTAAGTATGCCGATGAAATTGCCTGTATTATCGTCGAACCTGTTGCTGGTAACATGAACTGTATTCCTCCTGTTGAAGGCTTCCTTGAAGGTTTACGTGACGTTTGTGACCAATACAGTAGTGTATTAATTTTTGATGAAGTAATGACTGGTTTTCGTGTTGCATTAGGCGGAGCACAAGCTCACTATAATATTAAACCTGACTTAACCACTTTAGGTAAAGTTATTGGCGGTGGTATGCCTGTTGGTGCCTTTGGTGGCAAACAAGAGATCATGGATTATATCGCTCCTGTTGGTCCTGTTTACCAAGCAGGGACTTTATCGGGTAACCCAATTGCTATGGCCGCAGGTTTAGCTTCATTGACTGAATTAGCTCAAGGAAATAAACACCAACAACTTTCTTCTGCGACAGAAAAGTTAGCTATGGGCTTAAAAGCCGCAGCTGAACGTAATGGCGTAAGTTTAAGTGTTAACTACGTTGGCGCTATGTTCGGTTTTTTCTTTACTGAAGATAAAAACACCATAACTACTTATGAGCAAGCCACCCAAAGTGATGGCGAAATGTTCAAGCGTTTCTTCCACTTAATGCTTGATGAAGGCATATATTTAGCACCATCATCTTACGAGACTGGCTTTTTATCAACAGCGCATACCGATGACATTATTGAAAAAACATTAGTTGCTGCCGATAAGTGTTTCGCTCAACTATAACGAGATAATGCTAGCGATTAATCGTTAAAATAAAAAACGCTGTCTGTAGTAATACAGACAGCGTTTTTTATATTTTTTTATCTCATTGCTATTTGTATAAGATAATGCTCACTATTGAGTTATACCAGTTAAATTAATTAATGGAGCAAATTTTAATGAGAATAAATTTTCAAGAACAAGACGCTTGATTGAGTAATAGCTGGCTATTAGGATTGAAAGCAACGATGTTATTGGATATTTAGACCATTTAAAAAGATCACTTAGTTAGTTTAGTTGGTATTTTTTAGCTAAAAATTAGTTATTCAATACTTCACTATTCAGCTCGTCCTGCAACCAATCTAAGCCTTCTTGCCAACCTAAATTTAGACCATCAAATACCTTTAAGTTCCAACCATCACGTTGACGTATCGCAGCAATTTGTCCTACCGAGGCTTTACTTTGCTTGTCGTAAGTAACAACAGCAATTGCTGCTAAATTTTCATGAGAGGCCACGCTTAACTTGGCTTCAAATGAAAAGTCATATTCATTGATCTTATTAATCAGCAAAGCAAAATTATTAGAAAAAGTATTGGTCAAAAAATCATCATATTCTTCCGACATTTCCAGAGATATAACAACATCTTGACCGACAATAACTTCGGCGATATGCTCATTTAAAACATTAACTTTAGCAAAACTAAGTTGGTATTTTTGCATCACGTCCTGCCCACATATTTTGTACTTAGTACCACAATACTAGACCTATATTTTCAACTTAACAAACATGTGTTTGAAACTTTTTAGCTGTTTCTATCCATAAACTTAAAGGTAGTGATCAAATAACTGTACATTCACCATTTCGCCAGCTTTAACCCCACCTTGATCACTAGGTAAAACAATGTAGCAATTCGCTCGCGCTAAGCTAGATAAAATACCTGACCCTTGTGCGCCTGTTGAAGCAACAACATTTTCACCCGCTTCATTAACCGATAGAACACCGCGTTGAAAATCCATTCGGCCTGGTGATTTTCGTAAGTCACTGCTACATTTCACAGATAAATGCGTACGCTTTAAAGCGTTGGCGTTTTGCATTTTAGTCAAAGCAACCAATGCTAACTGATGAAAGGTAACTAACGCTGAAACGGGGTTACCTGGTAGTCCAAAAAAGACACTATTAGCTAACGTTCCAAAAGCAAAGGGCTTACCTGGTTTCATCGCTATTTTCCAAAACCCTATTTCACCTAATTCATCTAACACTGTTTTAGTGTAATCCGCATCGCCTACCGAAACACCGCCAGAAGAAATAACCGCATCGGCTTGTTCATCAGCACTAACAAAAGCAGCCTTTATTGCTTCAAAATCATCGCCAATAATACCAAAATTAATAATATCAACATGCAATGTCTTAAGCATGGCAGCTAGCACAAAGCTGTTAGACTCATAAATATCACCTGCTCGCAGCGATTGACCTGGTAATTTTAGCTCATCTCCAGTAGCGATTAGTGCCACTTTTAATTTTCGAAAAACAACAACTTCAGCCACCCCTAAAGAAGCCAGTACACCAATATCAACCACAGTTAATTTATGGCCAGAATGCAGTACTTGTTGGTTGATTTTAATATCTTCACCGGCATTTCTAACATGAGATCCAAAAGTCTTCTCTTGTAAAAAGGTAATTTTTTCCTCATCAGCAGTGACATTTTCTTGCATCTCAACAGAATCACAACAATCAGGCATTTTCGCCCCAGTCATAATTCGAATACATTCACCAGGCCGACATGTTCCTTGAAACGGCGCTCCCGCCATAGAACGTCCGATTAACTTCAGTGTTTTACTTTCATTTAAACTTGCAATAGCAAAAGCATAACCATCCATTGCTGAGTTATCGTGTGGAGGCACATTTAATGGGCTGGCAATATCTTGCGCTAAAACATGATGCAGCGCCTGCTCTATCGGCAAGGCGAGTGTTTCGGTGATAGGTGATATTTGCGATAGCATATTAGCTACAGCTTGTTCAAAAGGTAAAAGCCCTGGAGCTGAGCAACAATCAGACATAAAAAACTCGCTTAAATTGAAATTACGATAAGTTTCACTCTAAACGAGGTAAATTTGCAAGCTGGTTTAGAGAAATATTGGTATATACCTAAGCCACTTGAAGATACATTTTCAGGTAGTTTGGTTATAGAGGATAGTATCGCTTAATTACTGATAAAATTAATAGTGATTTAACCGCCCGTTTATTGATTACAATCAATAATGAGGTGGGCAAAAAAAATTACCATCTCGCAATACAATGGGTATATACTCATTTTAGAACAGAATTTTATTTATTACACCGAGCTATCACAGCTAACATTGTTTTATTTTTTGGTTAAATCAAGCCAACTTATTCGAAGCATTCATGTTGTGACATGCCGCGACTAATCCCATGTATTTATTGGATTTTAGTTGCCAGGGTTAACAAGGAAACGCGTTAGCCTCCCTACATTTGGAAAGGTGACATGTTAACAGACAACTTTGGCCGTAGGTTCTCTTACCTGCGTCTCTCTATTACCGATGTTTGCAATTTTAGTTGCACTTACTGCTTGCCTGATGGATATCAGTGCGATCAACCGCGTGATTTTTTATCACTATGTGAAATCAAACGTATCGCAAAAGCTTTCGCCGAGTTAGGAACTGAAAAGATCCGCATAACTGGTGGAGAACCAGCCTTGCGTAAAGACTTACCTGAAATCATTCGAATTTGTAAAGAAACAGCCGGTATCAAAAAGGTTGCTATTACAAGTAATGGTTTTAAGTTACCAGATCATCTGCCTCATTGGTTAGATGCTGGTATTGATGCAATCAATATAAGTATCGATAGTTTAGATCCTCGTCAATTTCACGCGATTACCGGCCACGATAAACTTAAGACCATACTCACAGGGATTGATATGGCATTGGCTGATGGCAGAGCCTCAGTTAAAGTTAATACGGTCTTAATGCGTGATCACAGTGGTCGAGAAATTCAGAGCTATCTTGATTGGCTAAAAGACACACCTATTACATTACGTTTTATTGAGTTGATGCAAACAGGTGACAATCAAGAATTTTTTGATGCGCAGCACGTACAAGGCTCACGTATTAAACAGAACTTAATTCTCGATGGCTGGCTTCCAGTCATTCAAAACAAGTCCGCCGGCCCTGCCCAAGAATTTTACCATCCTGATTATCAAGGTAAAGTCGGCTTGATCATGCCTTATTCTAAGGATTTTTGTAGTAGCTGTAACCGCTTACGAATAAGCTCAAGTGGTAAGTTACATTTATGTTTATTTGGTGAAGAAGGTTTGTCATTACGCGAAGAATTGCAAAGTGATGATATTGAGCCTTTACAAGCAAAAATATTAGCATTACTTGGCGATAAAAAAGCCACCCACTACTTACATGAAAAGCTAACAGGTGCCACTAAGCACCTTGCTATGCTTGGAGGTTAAGTATGCTTCCTCAAGCTATCGATTGTTTAGGTGTTGTACTTGCTGGTGGTTTATCTTCTCGTATGGGACAAGATAAAGCACAGCTCAGACGTCAACAAAATACCGCACCTTCAACAGAAAAATCAGCACACAGCATGTTAGATTTTTCTAAGCAGCTTTTAGCTGATGCAGGTATAAAAGATATAGTGATCAGCGGTGATAATCATCAAATCCCTGACCGCGTAGCACATGCTGGACCTGTTGGCGGAATTTATAGTGTGCTTTCGCATTACCTTGCAAATAGCCCTGAACATTTACAACCCAAAGCCTTATTAATCTTGCCCGTTGATTTACCTTTAATGACTGCCAGCGCTTTAACAGAATTACGGCTAAAAGGTGAGCTTAGCCACAAAGCAACTTTTTTCAGTGATAGTCAAAAAAACATGCATCATATCCCTTTATATTTGCCCAACAATGCATTTTTGAACATGTTTTTGATGCAAGCATTTCACCAAGAAAAATTGCTAGCAAACAGTACAAATATAAATAAGAAAAATAACAAAAGGGGTCCTTCAGTAAGGGCCATGTTAGAACAAGTACCTCATCAAGCAGTTGCTAGCCTTAATAGCCAGGTACTATTTAATACCAATACGCCAGAGCAATGGCAGCAAGCACAACAACAGTTTTAGGCCACACGTATGAAATATCAATGCATACCATGCGAGTGGCAAAAAGTATAAGTACAACAATCATTTTAATCTAAAGATTTAGTAAAGGATAAACCTATGTCAGCACATGGCGGCACCACTTTCATTCCCTTAAATATCGCCGTTTTAACGGTGTCGGATACACGAACAGAAGAAAACGATACGTCTGGTCAAGCACTGGTTGAGCGCCTAACACAATCAGGGCATAACCTAGCGGATAAAGCGATTGTGATTGATGATGTCTATCAACTGCGCGCACAAGTATCAAAATGGATAGCGGATGATAGCATCCATGCCATAATTTCTACCGGTGGAACAGGTTTTACTGCACGTGATAATACTCCTGAAGCGTTAACGCCATTATTTGACAAAGCAGTTGAAGGTTTTGGTGAAGTATTTCGCCATGTATCGTTACTAGAAATAGGCACTTCAACAATCCAATCGCGCGCTTTTGGCGGTATTGCCAATAAAACGGTAGTGCTTTGTGTACCTGGCTCAACCAATGCTTGTAAAACTGCTTGGGATAAAGTGATTAAAGAACAACTAGATGCAAGTCATCGTCCATGTAACTTTGTACCACACTTGAACTTAAGTGCCGAGCAATGTGAGACGCGTAACTAATGACATCGAATACAACTAACACATCAGAGAAAGTCGTCGAACAAACACCTGAGTTAAGTCATCTTAACCAGCAAGGTGAAGCAAATATGGTCGATGTTACTGAAAAAGCGATGACATCACGTACCGCTACTGCCCAAGGGTTCATCAAAATGAACCGCGCAACCTTTGAGTTAATCACCACAGGTAAGCATAAAAAAGGCGATGTATTTGCAGTAGCCAGAATAGCGGGTATTCAAGCGGCGAAAAAGTGCAGCGATTTAATTCCGCTATGTCACCCTTTGATGCTAAGTAAAGTACAAGTAGACTTCACCCTTGATAGTGATAACAGTCAGGTGCAAGTGAATAGTTTATGTCGCCTAACAGGGCAAACAGGTGTTGAAATGGAGGCATTAACTGCCGTATCCGTTGCCTGTTTAACTTTGTTTGATATGTGTAAAGCTGCGGATCCTGCAATGATAATTCATGGTATTGAAGTATTAACCAAAGAAGGTGGTAAGTCTGGCCATTGGCAAAGTCCTTCTACCTAAATTAAGAGAAAACCTTATGATTAAAATTGTCTTTTTTGCCGCACTTAGAGAGCAACTTGACTGTGCACAGTTTTCTCTACCAGCGGCTGATGCTAAAACAGTCAACGATATAAAGCAGTTATTAAGTGACCGAAATGAACAGTGGCAACAAACGTTCAGCAATACATCACTGTTATCTGCAGTAAATCATGACATGGTTGATGGTAATCACTTGGTAAAATCAGGCGATGAAGTTGCCTTTTTCCCTCCTGTTACCGGCGGTTAAGTTATGTTGAAACAAGAGATATCTATCCAAACTAATGACTTTAGTTTAGCTGATGAAGTTGCTTTACTTGAAGAAGATAACGTAACAGATGGTGCAGTTGTTACTTTTACCGGTAGAGTTAGAAATAACAATAATGGTAATTCGGTGACTACCTTAACGCTAGAGCATTACCCGGGAATGACAGAAAAATCTCTCGCTAAAATCATCATTCAAGCGAAAGATCGCTGGCAGCTAGGTAGAGTAAAAGTAATTCACCGTATTGGTGAACTCAGCATAGGTGACCAAATTGTTTTTGTTGGTGTTACCAGTAAGCACCGACAAGATGCCTTTGCAGCCAATGAGTTCATTATGGACTATTTAAAAGTTAAAGCCCCCTTTTGGAAAAAAGAACAAATTACCGATGAAGGCAAGACTTCTGAAAATTGGTTAGATGCTAAAAACAGTGATACTGACAAAGCAGATCTTTGGAGCTAACGTGCTACGTATCCTGTTAGTCTCAATCTTGCTTATAAATTTACTGGCGGTAAACACTAGCCAAGCTCAACAAAGTATCGCCACTAACAATCAGACTAATAAACCGCTAAGAATTGCTGTTGCCGCTAACTTCACCCCTGTATTAAAAGTATTACTTAAAGAATTCACCACTAAAACAGGCATAAACACTCAGATAATCAGCGGTGCTAGCGGTGCCATGTTTCTACAAATTAAATATGGCGCTCCCTTTGATATATTTCTCAGTGCCGACAGTCGCCGTCCCAAAGAACTTGAGCAAGCTGGCTATGCACTAAAAGATAGTCGAAAAACTTATGCTGTAGGTCAGTTAGCATTCTATTCGTCATCACATAATTCAAGTGCAAGTTCACTTGAACAACTAAAAAAGCCACCTGCACGCTTTGCCATCGCTAACCCCGATATCGCCCCCTATGGCAAAGCAGCCAAGGAAGCATTAAACCACTTGGGTTTATGGCAAGCCTATGAACCTCGATTGGTCAAAGGAATCAATATTGGCCAGACATTTGCCCAATTACGCAGTAAAGCCGTTGCCTATGGTATGGTTGCCAATAGCCAATTAGTGTTAAATAGCTTATCAGGGGTCATTATTCCTAGTAGTTACCATCAAGCGATAGAGCAACAGTTAATTATATTAAGTAGCAGTAAGCAACAAGCTGCTGCAGAAAAGTTGAGTCATTTTTTATTATCAACCCAAAGTCAAAATAAAATAACAAGTTATGGTTACGCCCAACGTAAGCAAGATACACAAAAAAATGTGTTAAGCGAGTCGATGGCTAGATGATAAATTCAGACCTACAAGCACTGATTACCACACTGGAAATGGCGGCATTAACCACCATCATTCTATTAATTATTGGTACTCCTCTCGCTTGGTATCTGGCCAAAATGACCAGTCGTTTTAAGGTTATTATTGAAGCTGTAGTAGCGTTGCCGCTTGTTTTACCACCAACAGTGCTTGGTTTTTATTTACTTATCGCTTTTTCACCCGAGTACTTGCCTGGGCAACTATGGCAACAAGCCACGGGTCAACAACTCGCTTTTAGTTTTTCAGCAATCGTTATCGGATCTGTTTTGTATTCCCTACCCTTTGTCGTTCAACCACTGCAAAAAGCATTTGAGCAATTGGGTGACTCTTTATTAGAAGCGGGCGCATTACTCGGCGCAGGTCCTATCGATCGATTTTTCTCTATTGTATTACCATTAACCAAAGCCAGTTTTATTACTGCTGCGAGTTTAGGTTTTGCTCATACGGTGGGCGAGTTTGGCGTTATATTAATGATTGGGGGTAATATTCCTGGTGAAACACGAGTGCTTTCTATTGCTTTATTTGATCATGTCGAAGCCTTTGATTATGCTAGAGCACACTTGCTCGCCATCAGTTTATTGATTGGTTCAATGGTATTATTGGCTGCTATCTACTGGCTAAACTTACCGAACAGAAATGTTAGTGAAAGCTCTAATCAAATAAGAATAAGCAAATGAAGATAAGTGATACTAGGTTGAATAAGGTCTCGGATGATGAGTGTTCCCAACTCAACATTGATATTAGTATTAACTATCAGCAATTCGAGTTAGCTATCAATTTACCCATCCCCTTAAAAGGTATCACGGGTATTTTTGGTCATTCAGCCTCAGGAAAATCAACCTTACTGCGCGCAATCGCAGGTTTAGAAAAAAACCTTTTGGGTGAGATAATATTAGGTGATACAAACCTAGTTAATACAGAACAAGGTAATTATCTCAAACCCGAAGTACGTCAAATTGGTTTAGTTTTTCAAAATAGTCGTTTGTTCGAACATTTATCCGTTTTAGGCAATTTAGAATATGCAGTTAAACGCTGTAAAACCAAAAAGCTTGTATTGAGTGAAGTCATTGAATTGACCGAGTTGACAACATTGCTTGAGCATCGCGTACATCAATTATCAGGTGGTCAACAACAAAGAGTTGCCCTAGCAAGAGCTATATTGGCTGAGCCGAAATTATTATTACTTGATGAGCCTTTAAGTGCACTCGATCAACACAGTAAAACCCAGCTATTAAAGATGATGCTAAAGATTCAAAAGAAGCTCAACTTGCCTATGCTGTATGTCAGTCACTCATTAGATGAATTACAGCAAGTCTGTGACACCTTATTAGTTCTATCCCAAGGCAAAGTTGTTAATTTTGGTAGTATCCACCAAGTTATTCATCAGCTAAATAACTTTGGTGAAAATACGCTTATTCATCAGCAAACTAGTTTGTCATTACCTATCAAACAATTTAATAATGGCCATGGTTTAACCGTATTAGCGCTAAACGCACAGCAAGATATTTATTTAACTAGCGATAAAACCTTCGAAAATCAAACGCAATTACGTTGTTTTATATTGGCTAGTGATATTAGTATTTCGCTTACAGAACCAAGTAATAGCTCCATTGTTAATCACCTCTTTGGTAGCATAAAGCAAATAAGCTATACAGAAAATAAAGTACTATTAATCATTAACTGTGCTTCTCAAGAGTTTTTTGTCACTATCAGTGCTTTCTCGCAGCAAAAATTATCGTTAACCAGTAGACAACAAGTTTATTTACAGTTCAAAGCCAGTGCCGTGCGCACTTTTATCCATTAGCACAAATAAAAATAACAAGGAATCAATGTGTTAAGTAATCAAGAGCAACTCAAATACTCCCGTCAGATAATGTTGGATAAGATTGGTAGTCAGGGACAAGTCGCACTACGTAATGCTAAAGTACTCATTTTAGGTGTCGGCGGTTTAGGTAATCCTGCGAGTTTATATTTAGCTGCTGCTGGCGTTGGCACACTCTATATAGCAGACGGTGATTCCATAGAGATCAGTAACTTACCAAGGCAAATTCTCTTTAGTGAAGACAATATTGCTGAAAATAAGGCTGATGTAGCCGCTGAAAAATTACAACGACAATTTCCTGATGTTACTATTGAAGCAATTGATGAAATGTTTGATGAAGAGTTATGTGATTATTACCTTCCACAAGTCGACTTAGTGCTCGATTGCTCTGATAACATTCAAACTCGCTACTTAATTAATCAAGCATGTGTGCAGCATAAAGTACCGCTGATAGTGGGTGCTGCTACGGGCTTTGATGGTCAGCAATTAACAATAGACCCGCGCGATGAAACGAGTGCTTGTTATCATTGTCTTTTCCCTGTCAGTGAAAAAGCGCCCGCCAATAACTGTCAAACTATAGGCATTATTGGCCCAGTACTCGCCATGATTGCTGGTATGCAAAGCTTACAAGCGATTAAGTTATTAACAGGAAATAAAGTACAACTCAATCAGCTTAATTTACTTGATGGTTTGGCAAATCAATGGCAACAATTTTCCATGAAAAAACAAAAAAGCTGTACTGTTTGTGGATCAGATTAAGGGTTATGCCCGTTACAGTATTCCTAAGCTAAATTGACAATCGGCACTCGATAGAATCAACTCAGTGCCATTTTTAGTTTCCACTTCTTGCGCTATATCAGCCCACTGGTAATAGACATTTCGATGTACTTTCGCCAGCAAATTTCGACGAACAGTGACATACAAATCACCACTTTCAGTAACCGTCAATGGATGTTCTGCATCAAGCAGAAACTCATCATCCAAATTAGTACTAACTTGCATTATTTTCTCATCTGCATCAAACCAGCGCCATTGAGTCAATAAAAATGGCGCATCATCTACTTGAATTTTTACTTTTTCAACCGGTGTCACTAAAAAATGCTCTGCCACATCACTGTTTACTTCTTTAATTAACACAGAGGCAAATAGCTTCACCAAAGGTAAACGTTTAATCACACTACCGCCGTAAAACCAATCTCCATTGGCTTTAATTTGTATATCAATTTCACCACAATACGGTGGATTCCATGATTCCACTGGTGGTACTTTTGTGTGAGTTCCACCTAACTGAGTCGAAATTTTATCCAATGACATAATGCTCCCCTTGTTCAAACGCTTCAATTTTCAAATGCGATAAGATAACGGTATTAAACGATAAGTAAATTTGTTTATGGTTATTATCGTGCTAACTTAACGCTTGATACATTTTTTTAACATTTACTACCGCTAACGTATTACGATTTGTAGTAATTATCGTAAGTTATCTTACAAGGAAAGATCTTTTATGTCACAAATCCTATCAAAGACTAAGCTAAGTTTAATAGTCTCTTCTGCCCTGCTAATCGCAGCATGCAGCAATCAAAATAATGAAGCAACAAATGCCATGAACGATATTACCGCACCTATAGCTAAAAAAGTTCCCCATAAAATGGTTATTCATAACCATACACGTGTCGATGATTATTACTGGATGCGTGACGATAGTCGTAAAAACCCAGAAGTTTTAGCACATTTAGCTGCTGAAAATGACTATATGAAAGCACAGCTACAACATACTGAAGCAATGCAAGAAAAGATCTTCCAAGAGATTAAGGCGCGTATTGAAAAAGACGATAGTTCAGTACCAACCAAAAAAGGTGACTTTTACTACGCCAGTCAAATGCAAGGTGAAAATGAATATCCTATTTACGTAAGATCATCTGATTTTTCAGGCAGTAACCTTGAAGTATTACTTAACGTAAATGAGTTAGCCAAAGCACACGATTATTATCAAGTAAGTGGCTTAAGTGCTAGTCCTGATGGCAAGCTACTCGCTTACGGAGAAGATACCGTTAGCCGTCGAATTTATGCCGTACAATTCAAAGATATCGCGGGTAATACATTACTTGATGACAAGCTTGAAGGTACTAATGGTGGCATTGTTTGGGGTAATGACAATAAAACAGTGTATTACATCAAAAAAGATCCACAAACCTTATTAGGTTACCAGGTATTTCGTCATACCCTTGGAACACCACAAGCGACGGATGAAATGGTTTATGAAGAAAGTAATAAAGCTTATTACACTGGCCTGAGTAAATCTAAAGATGGCAGTAGTGTCTTTATTTGGCATTCAAGTACCGAAGCAAGTGGTGTTTCAGTCATCGATGCTGATGATGCCAAAGCAATGCCTAAAAAATTCATTGAACGTGAAGAAGGTCATGAATACTCTATATCTAAAATGAATGATTGGTATTACATCAATACTAACTGGCAAGCGACTAACTTTCGTTTAATGAAAGTTGATAAAAAGCACCTAGGTGATAAAACACAATGGCAAGACGTAATCCCAGCGAATGATGCAGTTAAGCTTGAGGATTATGAGTTATTTGCTGACCACCTTGTTTATCAACAACGTGAAAATGGTATTAGTCGATTGACTATTCAAGAGTTATCAAGCGGGAAAAAGCAACAGCTTAGTTTTAATGACACTGCATATACCTTATCGCTATACGGTAACAATGAATTAAAAAATAATAAATTACGCCTTTACTACACTAGTTTTACTACGCCAGGAACACATTACGATGTAGACCTAAACACTCTTGATAAGACGCAATTAAAACAAGTAAAAGTTTTGGGTGATTTTGACAGTAATAACTATGTCTCTGAACGTATATTTGTTAAAGCCCGCGATGGCAAAAAAGTACCTGTATCGTTAGTTTATCGTAAAGATAAGTTCAAAAAAGATGGTACTAACCCACTATACCAATATGCCTATGGCTCATACGGCCACACAATTGATCCTTCTTTTTCAGTGAGTCGATTAAGCCTATTAGATCGTGGGTTTGTCTATGCTGTTGCGCATATCCGTGGGTCAGAAATGCTGGGCCGCCCTTGGTATGAAGACGGTAAGAAGTTAACAAAAATGAACACCTTTACTGATTTCATTGATGTCACTAAAGACTTAACTGCACAAGGTTACGGCGATAAAGACAACGTCTTCGCAGTTGGTGGTAGTGCTGGTGGTTTACTTATGGGCGCGGTTATTAATATGGCACCAGAACAATACAAAGGCATTGCTGCCGCAGTACCATTTGTTGATGTAGTAACTACTATGCTTGATGAAAGCATCCCACTAACAACCAATGAGTTCAAAGAATGGGGTAACCCAAAAGAAAAAGCTTATTATGATTATATGTTGTCATATTCACCTTATGATCAAGTAAAAGCACAAGACTACCCTAACATTCTAGTTACTACTGGATTGCATGATTCACAAGTACAATACTTCGAGCCAATGAAATGGGTTGCTAAGTTACGTGATTATAAAACCGATGATAACGTACTATTATTTAAAACTGATATGGAAGCTGGACACGGTGGCGCTTCGGGCCGATTTAAACGCATTCATGATACTGCTTTACAATATAGCTTCTTCATCGACTTACTTAATAAGAGTTAATTGATAAAGCTTTTCTATACCCTCACCTGACTATAGTTGGGTGAGGGTAACTCCTTTACATACCAAGCCTCGCGGCCTAGCTTGCCCACACTATATCCTTAGCATTCCCTTTACTAATGACATTCCCATTAATATTCTTTATATTAATACAACCGATGAACTACCGATGCATGTGTCAATGAAGACTTTCATCCAGATTATTTTTATTAGCATACTCTGTATCAGTCATCAAAGTAGTGCTGACCATACCGCGACAGCTCTGCAAGTGAGGACTATAGCAATTGCCCCCTATGGTATTGATGATTCAGGTAAACTAAGCGGCATCTACTATGATCTAACGCATTCATTACTTATCAAAAGTGGCTTAGCATCTGAGCACCATATATTTCCCTACGGCCGAATAATACATGAACTTAAATTGGGTAAAACAGATCTGACCATCATGTTCAAATATAAAGAGCTCGCCAATTACGTTGATTATATTCATCCACTCCCAGCCTTAAAGAATGTTGTTATTGGTCGCTATGGCCATGATTATCAGAATATTAAACAACTAGAAGGTTTGAACATAGCTTATCTAAATGGCGCAAAATTTAGCGATGAGATAGATAGTAACCCTAAAATTAATAAGCAAATTGTCGAGGATTTTAATCAGGGATTATTAATGTTAAAGAAAAGTCGTGTAGATGCCATCATAGGACCTATGGAGCCTATTATCAGTGGTGCAAAACAATTAGGTCTGAGTAAAAGTTTTTTTGGTAAACCTCTAACAGTTTCTGAGCGCACGCCTTGGTTACAGCTATCGAAGCAAAGTAAAAATCATATTTCTGCTGAAAAACTCAAAGCAATCTTTAATAAAATGATGGACCAAGGAACATTAGAAAGCATTCAAAAAAAATATCAATAAGACGTCCTTTAATTTATAAATTCATCTTTGGGAATCACAAATCTGTATACAGTGTAAACTTATGTAATGTCGCTATTATCATCAAGCATCTTTGATTACACTAGCGTTAAGAGTAATTTTTTAACATGAGTTAATCACTTTATGACACGTCGATTTCGACTACTACTTCCACTCCTTTCAAGTCTGTTTTTATTGGCTTGTAGTAGCACATCTGAAGTGGATGAAAAACTGAAAGATTTGCCCCTTCCCCAAAATTGGCAAGACAGCCAACAAGCCTTGGCCGTTGAACATAATTGGTTATCTGAACTTGATAACTTACAAGTTCATCAATTAGTAAAAAAAGCGTTAGCATCTAACCACCAATTTGCCATGCAAGCATACTCACTGGAGATAGCTGAACAGCAACTGATTGTTTCGGGTAGCCAACTTTGGCCTGAGCTCGACTTAGCTTTTCGTAGTGGCCGTAATAAAGACAATCAAACTGATAGTTATTCAAACAGTAACTCAGTTAACTTGAATTTAAGCTATGAAGTGGATATTTGGGGCAAGTTATCTGATGCCGATCGCATGACTAACTTTAACTATCTTGCACAAAAAGCCACTTTTGAGCAATACAAGCAACAACTTGTTGTGAATGTATTAACCACTTGGTTTCGCGTGATTGAGGCAGAAAAACTGTTAGCGCTTTATCGAAGCAGAGTTGCAAACTCCCAACAAAATTTAGCTATTATTGAAGCGGGATATAATTCAGGCTTAACCGCTGCGCTTGATGTTTATTTAACGCGTAATGATTTGAACAACGAATTAACCAGAGTCTCTGAGCAAGAAACGGAGAAAACCAAACTTATTAGACAGCTTGAACGGCTGGTTGGTGAATACCCAAAAGGTGAACTACTCGTCAATGCAAATCTACCACTGCTAACTACAGACATTCCCGTAGGTTTACCGTCAGAATTAATTAGCCGAAAGCCTGAGTTAAAAGCCAGTTGGTATCAATTATTATCACAAGATGCCGGTTTAGCTTATGCGCATAAGCAACGTTTTCCAAGCATTGTTCTGTCTGGCTCAGTTGGGGATTCTAACGCCGACATAGGTGACTTACTCTCGGGGTCATCATTAGCATGGTCATTACTTGGCAGTGTGTCTGCACCCATTTTTAATGCTGGTCGCTTGAAAGCAAATGAAGAAAAAGCTCGAATAGAACTTAAACAAGGTGAACAGTTATACCTTGATACCTTATATAACGCGTTTAGTGATGTTGAAAATGCTATCACCACTGAAAAAAACTTAAAGAACAGTTATTACACTATGTTGGCGGCTCAAGAAAATGCAAAAATTGCCTCGACCCTTTCCTTTGAGCAATACCAAAGTGGTTTAGTCACTTATACCACTGTACTTGATGCGCAAAATCGTTCTTTTGAAGCGCAATCAACACTGATAAAAATTAAAAACCAACTCATTGCCAATCGAATCAATCTACATCTTTCCTTGGGTGGCGACTTCACCACACCGTCACTTGCCTCATCACCTGCACCAAAGGCCGAATAACCATGTCACTCATCAATGAAAAGAAAAGTTCGAATTATAGAAAAATACTATTGCCGGTGATTATTATCGTTACCACAGTCATATTAATGATGGTTATTTTTAAAAACCCACCTACAAGTAGCCGTGGCGCGCCGTCAAAAGCACCACAAATGACCGTAGAAACCACCACACTTGCACCTCAAACCTATCAAGTGATGGTACAAAGTTTTGGCACGGTCAAGCCAAGAACACAAAGTGTGCTTTTCGCCCAGGTTTCAGGACAAATTAATTACGTAAGTAAACAATTTAGGGCAGGAGGATTTTTTGAACAAGGTGACATTCTAATTCAACTTGATGATAGAGATCATCGCGCTGAAGTTAACATTGCTCAAGCAAGTCTAATGTCAGCCAAACAAGTTTTACAAGAAGAAGACGCACGGGTAAAACAAGCAAAAGCAGACTGGAAAAGACTAGGCAATGGTAAAGCGCCTAATGCCTTAGTATTACGTCAGCCACAATATGAAGCGGCAAAAGCGCAAGTACTTTCTGCAGAAGCTCAGCTCGATAAAGTAAAATTGTCGCTAGAACGGACAAGTATAGTTGCACCTTACGCTGGCCGAATCTTAAAGAAAAATGTTGATATTGGTCAGGTGATTTCTAGTAACACCCAGTTAGCCGATATTTTTGCTGTTGATTATGTCGAGATTCGCCTACCAATTAAAAACAAAGATTTACCGTTAATGAAATTACCTGAAGAATATCGCAATGCCCACGAAACATCGGAAGCTAACCGTATTAAGACTGATAATACTAATAACGACAGCTCTATGATTAGTAATGTTGTGATTTCATCTGATCTGATGGGCAATCAAATATGGCAAGGAAAAATCGTGCGTACTGAAAGCGCTATCGATGAAATATCGCAGCAACTTTATGTCGTTGCACAGATTATTCGACCATACGATGGTGAGTATAATCAAGGTGCGCAGATAAAAATGGGGCAATATGTCACCGCAGAAATTACCGGACGAGAAGTCGATAATGCGTTAGTCATACCAAGTAGTGCCATTTATCAAGGCAGCTATGTCTATATCGTTAAAGACGGCCTTTTGATGCGAAAAGAAATTAAATTAGGTTGGCAAAACGGTACTGAGTCTATCGTCACTCAAGGGTTAATTGCTGGTGACCAGTTAGTGCTAACCTCATTGGGACAAGTCAGTTCAGGCACGCCTGTTGCCATTGCAGGTGAAATGCCAGACCAGAATACAAAAAAACCTAAAGTACCTAAAGAGCGTCGAGAGAAATTAGAAAAAATTGCATCACAAAAAGGTATAAGTGTTGAAGCCTTAATTGCCGAACGAAGTGCTGCTAAAGGAAAAACGTCAAAAGCTAACGCCACACCTGTTGCTAAGGTGGATAACTAATGATTGCTTGGTTTGCACGAAATCATGTTGCCGCCAACTTACTATTAATTACTATTTTAATAGCAGGTTTATTTAGCTTATCTAATCGCATTCCGCTGGAAGTGTTTCCCTCTTTTGCCACCGACCGCATTAACGTTAATGTGTCATTACGCGGCGCGACTCCAGAAGATGTAGAAAAAAGCATATCTATACGCATAGAAGAAGCAGTGCAAGATTTAGAAGGCGTTAAACAAATTGCTAGTAGATCACAAGAAGGCTCTTCAGCGGTCAATATCGAAGTAGAGTCAGGCTATGATCCGCGCGAAATGCTTGCCGATATAAAAAGTCGCGTAGATGAGATAAATACCTTTCCCGTTGATGCAGAAAAACCCGTCGTCTCTTTAGCGACACGTAAACGTGAAGTGATTGCCGTGACTATCGCCAGTATTTATAGCGAGAAAGAGACACGTGAATTCGCCGAAAAAGTCAGAGATGATTTATTAAAAATTCCCGCTATTACCCAAGTAGAATTGAGTGGTGTCCGCGACTATGAAATATCAATTGAAGTGCCTCAAGATAAATTACGCCAATATGATCTCACCATAGCAAAAATATCTTCTTCTATTTCCGATTCCAGTACTGATATTTCTGCCGGTAATTTGAAAACCAAAGGCGGTGATATTCTACTGCGCTCAAAAGGACAAGCCTATCGTAAAGATGAGTTTGAAAAAATAGCCATTAAAACCAATGTTGATGGTTCTATCATTCGCCTCAGTGATATTGCTGTCATCAAAGATGACTTTGAAGAAACCCCTGTACGCACTCGCTTTAACGGTAAACAAGCCGCTTTTATTGACGTATACCGAATCGGACAGCAAAGCGCTATCGACGTTGCCGATGCCGTAAGAACCTATATTAATGATCAGCAAAGTACCTTGCCTGTTGGCGTTGAGTTAAGTTTTTGGGATGACGACTCTCAAATCGTAAAAAATCGTATTTCGACACTAACAACCAGTGCTTTGCAAGGCGGTATCTTGGTACTAGCCTTATTAACTTTATTCCTCAGACCTTCGATCGCCTTTTGGGTATTTATTGGCATTCCCATCTCTTTTATGGGCGCCTTTATTATGATGCCAGTGTTTGGGGTTACCTTAAACATAATGAGTTTGTTTGGCTTTATTTTGGTGCTAGGTATCGTGGTGGACGATGCCATTGTCACGGGAGAAAATATTTATACGCATCTAAAAACGTCAGAATCAGGTGAAATGGCAGCTATTCGTGGCACCGAAGAAGTTGCTACGCCAGTCACTTTTGGTGTGTTAACAACCGTAGCAGCATTTTTGCCTCTGGCTTTTATTGAAGGCGCACGTGGCGCTTTATTTGCGCAAATTCCAGTGATCGTTATTCCGGTACTAATCTTCTCTTTAATAGAATCAAAATTCGTTTTACCGTCGCATTTAAAACATTTAAAGTTACGTTCAGAAAAAGCAAAGCAGTCAAAGTTTAGTAAACTACAACAATCATTTGCCGATGGTTTCGAGCGAGCGATAATCCGCTTTTACCAGCCCTTATTAAAACGTGCAATTAGCAACAAAACCACTACTCTAGTTGGCTTTGTTGGTGTTTTTTTAGTAATCCTTGCCCTTATTATGAGTGGCTGGACCAAGTTTATATTCTTTCCGCGAATTCCGAGTGAAACCGTAAGAGCAACACTGACCCTGCCTGCAGGTACACCATTTGAGGTGACCAATAAATATGTTATTAAAATGGCTGAAAAAGCAGATGAGCTGAAACAAAAGTATATAGAGCCATCAACTAATAGCAGCGTGATTATCAATATATTAGCCACCACAGGTGGGCGTGGCGGTGCTTCAAACTCAGGTAGCGTTCGTTTTGAAATAACGCCACCCGAATCACGCGAATTAGCCATAAGCTCTCGTGAGTTGGTTCGTGAGTGGCGTAATTTAATTGGACCTATTCCTGGCGCTGAAAGTATTACCTTTAGAGCTGAAATTGGCCGTTCGTCAGATCCCATTCATGTGCAATTTAAAGCAAGTTCATTAGACACCTTGAAAGAAATAACTGATAAAGTAAAAGTCAGGTTAGCCACCTACCCTACGGTATTTGATATTGCTGATAGTTTGTCTAATGGCAAAGAAGAACTGCAGATTGAGTTAACGGAACAAGGTAAAGCATTAGGGTTAACCCGAGTTAGCATATCAAACCAAGTGAGACGCTCTTTCTTTGGTTCACAAGTACAGCGTATACAACGAGGTAGAGATGATGTACGCGTCATGGTGCGCCTGCCCATAGATGAACGCCGTACTATGGCAGATCTAGAAGATATTCTTGTTGTCACGCCTTCAGGGGGCTCAGTGCCCTTATCTCATGTTGCCAAGCTTATCCCAGGCAAAAGTCCGTCGACTATTTCTAGAATAGATCGCTACCGCACTGCTAATGTAAGTGCCGATGTTGAGAAATCAAATACCAATATGACAGTATTGCAAGCCGATTTAAAAAGCTATTTAGATGAGTTAATAGTGCAATATCCTGGCGTTAGCCATTCCCTTGAAGGTGAGGCTAAAGAGCAACGTGAATCTTTTGGTTCCCTCGGTTGGGCACTAGTCTTTGTATTTTTTATTATTTATGCCTTATTGGCGATTCCTTTCAAATCTTACATTCAGCCAATCATTGTTATGAGCATCATTCCTTTTGGCATGATCGGCGCCGTGATTGGTCACTGGATTATGGGGATGGAATTAACCATCATGAGCTTATTAGGCATGTTGGCGCTCATCGGTGTCGTAGTAAACGACTCGTTAGTATTGGTAGATTTTATTAATAAAAAGCGTAGTGAGGGCGGGGAGCTAATGGAAGCGGTGCTAACAGCAGGTGCTGCTCGATTTAGACCAGTAATGTTAACTAGTTTAACCACCTTTATTGGTTTAATGCCGTTGTTGTTTGAACAATCAACACAAGCACAATTTTTAATCCCTATGGCTGTATCGTTAGGTTTTGGTATTTTATTCGCCACATTCATCACCTTGATATTAGTGCCAGTGAATTATTTAATTGTTGAGCAGTTAAAAAGCTTGTTTTCATCACAATCAACGAAAGAACCACAAAACTTAACAGTACAAACCTAAGTAATATCCCCTGCTCTTCATTTATTGTTGAGCAGGATTTATTGAGAATCTGTGCGATAAATTTGAATAAAGTTGTGCTTTAGTTGAGCAATTTGTGATTTTTTTTAAAAATCACAAAAAAAGTAACATAAAATACATTTTTTTCTTGTCAACGAGCAACAAAATGCAATACAATCGCCGCGCTGTTAAAGAGCAGCACACATATTTCTATAATATGTATCAGTACACCTCAGTGGTGGCTATAGCTCAGTTGGTAGAGCCCCGGATTGTGATTCCGGTTGTCGAGGGTTCAAGTCCCTTTAGCCACCCCATTTTTAACTCTCCTTAAGTTAAAAAATAGAAGTACTAAAAGATAATCGGTGATTAGCGCAGCTTGGTAGCGCACTTGGTTTGGGTCCAAGGGGTCGCAAGTTCGAATCTTGCATCACCGACCACTTTCGAAATACATCCCTCCTTTGAATACACAATAAATTTCCAACCTATAAACTACTCCTGTACATATCCTGTTCTCAAGTAAACCTAAAGCGATCACATTACTGACTTTCGTTTGAAATCATTCTTTCAACTTTAATCAAAGATCTTTCTGTTCAAAAAATAGAGTCAAATTCAATATTTCTCATGCATAGCAACTTTTTCTCAGCATGGTTTATCCGTGTCGGTTTATTTTACAATTCAGCATACGAGCTATTTGTACATCAGTATAAATCATTGAATATATGCTATATTATGAAATTGGCTTACTTCGTGCAGTTTACTTGCATTAAATGGTGCAGTTTCACTTTTGACAAGACCTTTCAAATTTACTTTGTGAAAAGGTTAAAAGGAATATCAAATGAAAATTAAGTGTATAAAAACTATATTACCAGTGATGTTTTTTTCAGTTTCGTGTTTTTTTAACGTAGCTAATGCTGGGCTTATCACATTGGGCGATTCACTTTCTGGTGGGGGCGTTGATGGGTGGCAAGCTATTATGGTAATCAATGAAAATGATGCTTATACCAATTCATCAGGTGCTTCTGAACTTGTTACGGTCAATAGCTTTAATTTTACTGTCGGTAATAATCGTGGTCAGGTAACTCCTTTTGTCGTAAAAATTAATAACTCTGCAACCAATGATTTTACTATATTAGCAATTGGTGAAACACGATATTCAGGCACTGATTATTTTAGCACTGGTAACTTCAGTTTTGATTTTTCTACAATGTTGAGTCAGTTCACTTTAGCCGCAGGCGACATTATTGCTTCCGGCTTTCTTGATGCAGATGTGAATGGGAATAGCGCAGGTAGCGTCATACCATACAGAAGCGGAGATTCGCTGTTTCTTACTGGATCTTCAAACAATTCAGGATCGGGTGACTTAACTCAAGGAATTGGTCAAGCACCTACATTTGGTAATTCGACTTTTATTAACGGTCTCAATCGTGATTATAGCTATAATATAACTGCTGATGTAGAAGCCGTGCCAGAACCATCTACACTTGCGATTTTTGCATTTGCAATGATTGGTTTACTATCACGTCGACTCAATAAATAGTATTAATAATTAAACATTTAAGAAAACATCAATTGTAATGGTTGGTGTTTTTTTCGTTTAGTTTATAGCTAAATGCCGGCTTATTGTGCAACTTTAACTTCTGTAATGTGCCGATAACTAGTTTTCCCCAATAACTCAACACCACTTGATATTACTTCTACTAAATTATCAGCTAACGTTTAAAAAAGTTTGGTAAAAACTTCTACCCTAAAATCTCTTTTGGGTGTTCAAAACAGATAAAACTTAATTTTTCGAAAAAACAAAAATAAAATACACGTTTAAAACTTACGTATAAAACATTGGTTTTAAAGGTGCTTAGGCCTGAAGATAACAGCGCCTTGTTTTAATCAAAATTAGCCCTTTTCTGCAGTTGCATTTAATTTTTTTATTCATTATAAATGATGAGGTATGACCAGTTTTTGTTCATATACATTTTTCTCTATTACAACTATAAAAAAGGTGAAAAAATGATTAAAAAATTTATGCTTTTACTCACTGTCTCAGTGATCGCTACCTGCTGTATATCCATGCCTGCTAAAGCAGATAGTTCAGGTGATACTAAGTACCCCATCGTATTAGTCCATGGTTTATCGGGCTTTGATACGGCACTAGCCGACTACTTTTATGGCGTTAAAGGCGCGTTAGCTGCCGTTGGTTCAGTACAAGTTTATACCCCTCAAGTCTCAGGCTATGAAACGAGCGAAGCTCGTGGAGAAGAGCTATTAACTTACCTAGAAGAGTTAAGTGCTATAACGGGTTCAACTAAATTTAACCTAATTGGCCACTCACAAGGTGGGATTGACTCACGCTATGTCGCCTCAATTCGCCCTGACTTGGTGGCCTCAGTGACATCTGTTGGCTCACCACATTTTGGTTCGGGAACCGCTGATTTTATCAAGGACTCCCCTCTTGAAGGTATTACGTTATCTATAGGTAATGCTGTAGGAAGCTTTTTAGCAGCGGCAACGGGTGATAGCTCCCAACAGGCTAATGCCATGGGATCATTAGAGGCACTGAACTCAACTGATGCAGCAATTTTTAATGCCAAGTATCCTGAAGGTCTACGCCAAGGAACTTGTCAGGAAACCCCAAGTTATAATGCCGGCTCTTGGTGGTGGCCTAATTGGCAAAGCGACTACTCTGTCAATGATGGTGCGCATCAAGTGAATGGTGTGGCATATTATTCATGGGCAGGTACGTATAATCCCCTATTTGATTCAAACATTTTAGATTTAGCGGATGGCTTTTTATCCGTGACTTATCTAACGATTAATGAAGCCAATGATGGTGTAGTAGGACGTTGTTCTACCCACTTGGGCCAAGTTATTCGTGATGACTACACCATGAACCATGCAGATGAAATCAATGGCATGTTCGGTCTACGTGGTTTGTGGAGTGCAAATCCACTGCAACTATATAAAGACCACGCAAGACGTTTAACGGCTGTTGGTTTGTAAAATAAAAAAGGTTCACTGTGTGAACCTTTACTCCTTTTGAAAATACTTCAAGTCTCAAGGTATTAATTTTGAATCTGAATATATTAAAAGTTTCTATTATTTTGATCAGTATAGCTATGTTCGCTATCGCGCTATTTAACATGTTAGCAGGTGATGAAAAGATAGAACAACAGAAACAGTCCGCAATATTAATTGATCAAAGTGCCACAAATGCGCCACTAAAACCTGAGCTGATTACTGAATTGGTATTATCACCACCAGATTCAATAGCATATGCTGAATATGCGATAGTTTTACCAACATCATTACGTAATACCCCGATGCCCGAGCACCTTGATATTAACGATGATGGGAGTTTAATCATTAATAAGAAAATTCTTCACCTTTTTGAGTTTTATTTATCAGCAATGGGTGAAGAGTCTATAGAAGTCATTATTACTCGGATTAAAAGTAGCCTTAGAGAGCAGCTAACAGCTCAAGCCCTTGATGAAGCACTACATATTCTTGAAGGGTATTTACAATATCGAAATGAGATCACAGCGATCAAGCAAGAATATAATCAAGCTATTGGCGCTAATGATTATTCATTGGAACATGTTATAAATGCTAGAGATGAACTTATAGAAGCACGTTGGCGATTTCTATCAAAGGATGTTATTACCGCTTTTTTTGCACTAGCAGACGACTATGAAAATTATATGCTTGGCATTGCAAGCATTACCAAAGACAACAGTTTAAGCAAAGAACAAAAAGATAATGCTATTTCGCTACTTAATACTCAGGCACCTAGCTGGTTGATTGAACAGCAAAATACAGCCAATCAATTAAATGAATATCGGCAACACCATAGTGAACTAGTTTCTCAAGGAGCGAGTGAGAGTGAATTAAGAGCACTCAGAGAACAAGAATTTAGCAGTGACGCTTCTGATAGGTTATCAACCCTTGATGCTCAGCGATTACGCTGGCAACAAAGACTAAGTGAATACAGAGTTGAATTGGCCACTATTTTGGCCATCGAACCTGACCACCAAATTCAACAAGCTATGGTAGATGAATTACGCAGCCGACACTTTAATGCGCAAGAGACAAGACGAGTGAATGCACTTGATAGCAGTTACTTATGACAATAGTTTTATTGTGCTGCTAATTGTCCCTCTAATAAGTTTGAAATGTCATCGGCACTGACCGGCTTACTAAAAAAATACCCCTGTGCGTAATCGCAATCAAGCTCTTGAAGCATTGTAAATTGCTCCTCGCTTTCAATGCCTTCAGCTGTGATTTTATGTTCAAGGTTATGCCCCATTTCTATCATAGAACCGACCAATAGTTTAGCTTTATGGTCAATAAGAATGTCATCGATAAAGTATTTATCAATTTTTAAGAAATCAACATTAAGATGTTTGAGCGAAGCAAAAGAGGAGTAACCTACACCGAAGTCATCAATCGCTAATAAAACGCCCAGCTCTTTTAAATGTTCAAAAACGGCAAGGTTTTCTGGGTTGGTCTGTATCACCCCTTCTGTCACTTCTAGTTCAAGCTCACCGGGCAATATACCGGTTTCTTTAATAACACGCTTAACCAGTGGCACTAGATCACTATCAAGGAAATGACTTGGGGATATATTAACCGCCATAATAATTGAAGAAAAGCCCGCTTGCTTCCATAACGTTGCCTGATTACAGGCCATTTTCAAGACCCACTCAGTTAGTGGTTTTATCATGCCTATTTGCTCTGCCATGCCTATAAAGTCGACCGGAGAGACTTGACCGAGCAGTGGATGATGCCAGCGAGATAGTGCTTCAACGCCTATAATACAGCCCGAATGAATATCAACTTTTGGTTGATAAACCAGTGAGAGTTGCTGATTTTCTATCGCTTCTCTTAAATGTTGTTCTATTTTAAAACGGTATTCTGCTTTATCGGTTAACTCTTTTTTATAAAAAGCATACCTATTTTTTCCGAGATCCTTTGCCGCATATAACGCAGTATCTGCAGCTTTTAATATTGTTTGTAGATCGATTCCATCGTCAGGATAATGCGCAATACCAATACTACACGCTGGCGTGAACTTTCTTCCTGCTAACTCTACAGGTTTTGATATCAGCTCTAAACAACGTTGAGCAACGTGAGCAGCACCATAGTCATCCATCACATTATTAACGGCAATACAAAATTCATCACCGCTGAGTCGAGCAATATAGTCAATTTCACGACATGCGCTTTTTAAGCGCAGTGCAACCTGTTTGAGGAGTAAGTCACCAACGTCATGTCCTAGGCTATCGTTAACCGTCTTAAAATTATCAAGATCGATATATAACAAACCAAACTTATTTTTTTTACGTGCAGATATTTTGACTAACTCTTCAATGTTTATATAAAAATGAGGGCGACTGGAAAGGCGAGTGAGTTCATCGGTATAGGCTAAATCTTGAATTCGTTTTTGATTTTGTTCTCGCTCCATAACAATACCGGCAAGTCGTGCTGCTGATCTGAGATCATTAGATTCTTCTTCATTAGGTAATGCAGGGTAGTCGTGATACATACCAAAAGCACCCAGTACTTTTCCAGAAGAGCTTTTAATAGGCTCTGACCAACAGCTACGCATGCCATAAGGAAGTGCTACGTGCTTTAATGCAGTCCACTTAGGATCGGTTGCAATATTTTCGACAAGTACACGCTTACCGGTATAAGTAGAGGTACCACATGAGCCAACGTCAGGGCCAAATTCAAGGCCATGAACTGCTTCGCAATAGGGTTTTGGTAAGCTAGGTGCTCCCGCATGAAGCAACTTCCCCTTATCTAATTCAAGCATTGAACAGCGCAAACCTGAGTGTCGTTCTTCATACATTAAGGCAATTTCATCATAGATTGTAGATGCAGGCTTACCTTGAGCAATTAACTCAAGAATTTTTGTATTTCTATCATTGAAGAATTCTGATTTTTTTTGCTGTGTTATATCAACATGAGTGCCAACTAAACGTACTGTCTCATTATTTTCACCGCGTGTTACTTTAAATGCTCGAGATCGTATAAAAACGTCATGACCTGCTTTATGACGCATACGCATTTCAACTTCAAAGGTATCGATTTCTCCGGATAAAAATTTCTGAACATCTTTTAAGACAAAACCTTTATCATCAATATGAACCATTGCAGCCCAAGTATTTAAGGTATTCTCAAGTTCATTTTCACTGTAACCCAGCATCTTTTTCCAGCGAGGGGAGTAATACACGTCATCTGTTGCTAAATCCCAATCCCACAGGCCATCAGATGCTCCGCGCATAGCCAGAGCAAAGCGCTCTTCACTATTAAGAAGCTCTGCGGTACGAACATCCTGACTTATATGCGCTGCAACCAGCTCAGAACGTAATTGCTCAATTTCTCTTTGTAGTTGTATTTCTTTAGTCACTATTTCTGTCATACGCCCTCAAATCACTACATCAAATAATACAAACTGCTAGCGTTTTATTAAGTGTTAAGCCTAAATAGGAAATGACATTCCTTCACATAGTTAAACTAGCAAACAACGTTAAATACACAAAGCTGTATATTTGTGGTCAGAGCTGTTTATATTCGTTAAGGAATACGTATAGTACTTTCATTAACATTATTAATCATAGATGATTTTTGCTAGTTTGCTGATTTTACTATCTAACTCTGCAACGGTTATAACGGAGAGTGCCAACCTTCAAACTAGTCACAGGAAAACGTAGCTAAATTGAATGTTTAGCTTTAGCTCTGTTAATGGCTGATGACTTTAATTTTATCGCTACCGAGTCAAAAAATCACTATACAAACGTGACTTATTGTTTTAAAAATAAGTCACCTAGACGAGTAAATTAGTAATAAATGAGCATACCAAAAGTTGAATTCAGCCCCAAAAATCACAAAAAAATTGGGATAGAAATCATTGAATTATCTGATATATATAAGCGGTCTACTGATGAAACTGAAAATTTTATTGCACAGCCACATCGAATAAAATTTCACAATTTATTGTACATCACACAAGGTAGCGGAACACACTTCATTGATTTTAATACCTATACTATTCAAGCTGGCAGTGTCGTTTTTATTAATAAAAATCAAGTCCACGCGTTTGACTTAGTCAATCAACCACAAGGTAAGCTGATCATTTTTACGGATCAATTTCTTGATACTATCTTTACCACGATTAAAACGCCTTTAGCTGCTCACAACTATCTACTTACCTCCTACTCACCGACCCTGACATTGACAAAGGAAATAAGAAAAACTTGCGACGTATTGCTCACAGAGATTGAGAAAGAGTATCAAATAACAGACCCAAATTTGAATTTCTTAAATTTAATATTTTCGGCGGTATTAACCAAGTTTACTAGTCAGCGCACACGATCTTATGAGCAATATTTGAGTGAATCTCGTACGGAAAAATTTATGAGATTCATTAAATTACTTGAAGGAAATTATACTAACTCACGCGATGCAAAAATATATGCTGACATGCTGCATATGACTTATAAGTCGCTTAATCAAATATGTAAGCTAGCAACAAAACAAACAACAAAGCAGTTGATAGATGCATATATTATTTTAGAAGCTAAGCGAAAACTCTCAATTGAAAACATCCGCGTTCAGCAACTTGCTGACGAATTAGGCTTTGATGAGGTTACTAATTTCGTCAAGTACTTCAAAAAGAATACCCTTATTACTCCTTCACAATTCAAAAAATCGATGCAAGGTTAGATATTTACCATTTTTTCGCATTCATTCACCTGAACACTTACTAAGCAACCACATATAATTTCCTCATCTTATTTAGAAGGAAATAACGATGAAAAAAAGCTTTTTAACAACTGTCGTAGTAGGGGTGCTAGCCATTTCTGCCTGTAACGCTACCCCTGTGAATTCGGAGATAAAAATGAATATATCAAATGAAGATAAAGCCGTTGCTTTACTTAATAGTATTGAGACCGGTGACCAAACCGCTATTGGTTATGTAAACCCAGCAAAATATACACAGCACAACTTGGCAGTAGGCGATGGGTTAGCTGGTTTTGGTGCTGTTTTGCAAGCCTTACCTAAAAATAGCGCCAAGGTAAATATAGCGCGTTCATTTACTGACGGGGAATATGTATTTACTCACACTGACTATAACTTTTTTGGCCCAAAAATTGGTTTTGATTTGTTTAGATTTGAAGACGGCTTGATTGTCGAACACTGGGATAATTTAGACGAAAAATCAGCAACCCTAAATCCAAGCGGCCGTAGCCAAATAGATGGCCCGACAACAGTTGAAGATTTAGATAAGACAGATGAAAACAAAGCATTAGTAGCAAAGTTTGTTGATACCATATTAGTTAACGGTCAATTTGACCAGTTAAGCGCATTCTTTGAGGGTGATTTTTACCATCAACATAATACGGCAATCGCTGACGGTTTATCGGGATTAGGTCAAGCACTAGAAGCAATGGCTAAAAATGGTATTAAGATGGTTTATACCAAAAACCATAAAGTGCTAGGTGAAGGTAACTTTGTATTAAGCATAAGTGAAGGCACTTTTGCCAATAAGCCTACTTCATTCTACGATTTATTCCGTGTTGAAAATGGAAAAATTGTTGAGCACTGGGATGTAATGGAAACCATTATTCCAAAAGAACAATGGAAAAATACAAACGGTAAATTCGGCAATTTATAATTAATTTTCTTGTAATATTAAAGAAAGATATCGTGCACTTGAACACGATATCTTTCTTTATTTCTTTATCTCTTTATTTCTTTAACCATTAATTATCATTTTCGTTGAAAGAAACTTCTAAGATATGTGGGCTTATTTTTCACATTTATAACCAACACCATAGACTGATCTTATAGATCTTGAATCTGGAAAGTATTGATGAATTTGTTACGAATGTTTTTAATATGAGTATCACGGTTACGGTCACTAACATCAATTATATCGTGGTAAACGTTATTCATAACCTCATCCCGAAGACAATTGCATCACCCAGTTTACATTAATGTTCTGCTATAAAATAAGTGATTGATCAGTTAAAAATGTCAGATTAATTTACAGTTAATTATTTATTGGTTAGCTGAATTATTTTATCGTACTGAAATAGTTGACTATTATTAACTTGGCGCGTTTCGTGCTATTTTTTTGCCGAACTACGAATATAATAGTATCTGAGCTCTTAAAGCAGTAAAGGTAATGGTTAGTTTTTTTGTTCTTATTATTAAGAAACATTAAGAACTATGGACTACTATTGATTTAGATCCACACAAAAAAATCGTTCATACGGGATAATACATGACCGATTTCCTAAGTAAATTTAATATGGAATAACTAAAAGAGTATATTATGGAGCAAGATTTAATCCAAGTAACCATCATTTATTACCAAGTAGAATCACTTGAATTACTACATGAAGTGAAATCATTTCCAAAAAATCACCACGGAAGAGTTGTTTTACCTGCAGAGTTTAAAAAGGGTAAATCAATTATTGCTGTGTGTGAGGGTGAAATTACCATTTTAAATAAAGTAGGTGATCGTATTTTATCTGTTGGTAAAGTCGCATAAGAAAATTGTAGCCTCTACTTTAAATAATAATGCTGATAAGTTTTCAATCATCCCCAGTTGAAGCTTATCAAGTAGTTTATTTACATAGACAATAGCGCTCAAACATCTCTTCAGTAAGCTGTTTCTAATTGCTCTAATTTACGGAGTCAGCGAGTATGAAAAAGTCACACACTAGATTCAACCTCTTCGTTTTGTACTTCATTTTTTAGCCAATCAATAAATAATTCTATTTTTGTATTTCTATTATTAGGTAACGTAGCAAGATAATATCGCTGTGGACATAGCATTTTTTTATCAAGAAAAGGTTTAATCAACTCTCCTCTCTTAATTTGATTGCGGATAAGACTCTCCCTACCCATTGCTACACCAGCACCATGCATCGCCGCGATAACGGCCAAGTCTGAGCGGTCAAAGCTGATATTCCCACTATCCTCTAAGCAGTTTATATTGAAATGATTTGTCCATAATGCCCATTCATCTGTGTTGGAGTCATATCCCCATGCTTGGTTATCATGCAATAACGTGCATTGGTTTAGATTATTAATATTACCGATCAAATTAAATTCTTTGGCGTACTCAGGAGTACATACTGGCACTATAGTTTCGGCCATAATATCTTGGCAGTGTAACTTACTCCGTTGTTTTTCATCAAAATAAATTGCCACATTAATGCCATGACCATGAAAGTTTATATTTTCATTTCCCGTTAAAATGTTGAGCGAAATAGCAGGGTATTTTTTTTGAAAACTGGAAATTCTGGGCACCAACCAGCTTTGCGCAAAAGAAGGTCGCGAATAAACAGTTAGCTCACCAGAAATCTCATTACTTTTTACCTCTAGAATTTCCTGATTTAAACTGGTTAACGAAGACCTTGCCGCAATATAAATGCGCTCACCTTCCTTGGTTAATTCAATTTTTCGATGTGAGCGTTTAAATAACAATATACCTAATTCATGCTCTAACGCATTTATTCGATGAGATATTGCACTTGGCGTCATCGATAACTCTTCAGCCGCAAGCGAGAAAGAACAGTGCCTGGCTGCTACTTCAAAGGTATGCATTTTAGAAAGCTGAAAACTGCTCAACCGTTTACTTTTAGAAATAATATTGTCTTGGCTGTACATAATACAGAATCTTCCATTGGCGGTTTCCGACGAATTCTGACAACGACAATATCATTATGCATAACAAAAATTAACTCAAATTGAACAATTCTATGGTTTTATATGATTAACATCGCTCTTGTTTAAATCTAGCTCATGTGAAGTTGAATAATCATCGTTTGTCTGTGTGTGACGATTATTGTTTAATACTATTAAGAAAACACATAAAGCGGATTGAGAGGTAATAATGAATAACGTCGACATCGAAAAGCTAATAGCTGACTTTCCCCTCATAAAAAAAATGGTCAAACTAAAAGAGGTAAACTGGTTTAACCCTAATATTACTTCACTACAGGAAGGCCTTCCTTATGTCGGGCTTGATAACAATGACATTCAAGATGCCAGTGACCGATTAGCACGTTTTGCCCCCTACATGGTAAAGGCATTTCCCGAAACGGCCGCAACCAAAGGTATTATTGAATCTGAGGTAGTTGAAATTTCAGCAATGAAATCGCAACTGGAGCAGCAATATGAGGTGGAAATTAAAGGTAAACTGCTGCTAAAAAAAGATAGTCACCTGCCCATTTCAGGTTCAATCAAAGCGCGTGGTGGCATTTATGAAGTGTTGGCACATGCTGAACAACTAGCAATAAAAGCAGGCGTGCTTGAGCTTTCAGATGATTACAGTAAGCTACTCACCGAAGAATTTAAGTGCTTTTTTAGCCAGTACAGTATCGCTGTTGGTTCAACGGGTAATCTTGGTATGTCTATTGGTATTATGAGTGCAAAACTGGGTTTTTCAGTTAGCGTACATATGTCTGCAGATGCCCGCCAATGGAAAAAAGAAAAACTCCGAGCTCATGGTGTTAATGTTGTTGAGTACAGCGAAGATTACAGTGTCGCTGTAGAGCAAGGTCGCCAGGAAGCTGAAAGTGATCCCAAGTGCTTTTTTATTGATGATGAAAACTCCCAAACACTATTTTTAGGCTACGCCGTTGCCGGTGAAAGACTAAAACAACAGTTTGATGATATGCACATTGTGGTAGATAGCGATAATCCATTATTTGTCTACCTGCCCTGCGGTGTCGGTGGTGGTCCTGGTGGCGTAGCATTTGGGCTGAAGGTGGCTTTTGGTGATGACGTACATTGTGTATTTGCCGAGCCAACACACTCTCCTTGCATGTTGCTCGGAATCCTCACTGGATTACATGATGCCATTGCCGTTCAAGATATCGGTATTGATAACATTACCGCTGCTGACGGCCTTGCTGTTGGACGAGCTTCTGGCTTTGTTGGCAGAGCAATGGAACGGCTGTTAGATGGTTTTTACACCATCACCGATCAGAGAATGTATGATCTGCTTTGGTTATTAAATAAGGTAGAAGGTATTCAATTAGAGCCGTCAGCACTGGCTGGTATGTTAGGCCCTATTGTAGTTGCTAATAATGGTGAATACCTTAATCGTATAGCAGTGAATAATGAAAAATTGGTAAACGCAACACACCTTGTTTGGGCAACGGGTGGCGGTATGGTCCCAACGGTTGAAATGGAAAAATATCTATCAAAAGCGAGTTGTAAACTTTTCATTGATTAAACATTTGAGTAAATAGACCAACACACAGTTTTGTTGGTCTTTGTCGGTTTGATTAAGAGCTAAAATGTTCGTCTACTTTATCAACAATATAACCACCAATGGGAATGGCCGAAGTCGCTGCTGGCGATGGTGCATTGCAGACGTTGATTGTTCGCTCGCTATTTGCAAACAAAAAATCATGCACTAAGCTGCCATCATTCATCACTGCTTGTGCACGAATACCCGCAGGATATGCTTTAAGATCGGATAACTCTATTGAGGGGCAATATTTTCGCACCAAGGTTAAGTAACCGTTTTTAAAGAGTGAATTCTTAAACTCAGTAAGACCTGAACTCAAATTTTTCCACAGTACTTTCCAAAACCCAGCAAACAGCATCATTTCTTTAATATCACGTAAGTTAATATTAATCTTGCCATAACCTTCTCGTTTAAAGCCCAATACTGCATTAGGACCAACAGTAACACTGCCATCAATCATCCGAGTTAAATGCACACCTAAAAACGGTAATGTAGGATCAGGGATCGGATAGATTAAATGATTAACAATGGTATTTTTATTCGCTGGCAACTGATAGTACTCACCGCGAAACGGTACAATTTGAAAATCGACTTTAATATCTAACATTTTAACCACACGATCAGCCATTAAACCTGAACAGGTGATTAAGTAACGGCTAGCAATTTCACCTTGGCTTGTACTCACGCGAATCTCTTCTGCCGTTTCCATTAACTGAGTTACTTTGGTATTTAGTCTGCATTCACCGCCCAAAGACTGAAATTCCTGCGCCATTTTAATAGTTATGAGTTGGTAATCAACAATGCCTGTCGATCTAACCAAAATAGCGCCAAGCCCGGTAATATTAGGCTCCTCAATTTTAAGTTGCTGTTTATCTAATAACTCCACTTCAATATTATTCTTTTTGCAGCGTTGATAAAGTGCTTCCATGCGCTTTACTTCTAATTCATTAGTGGCGACCAATAACTTACCGCATTGATTAAAAGGAATATTATGTTGCTGACAAAAATTAATGGTAGCATCGACCCCTGCTCGACAAAACTTAGCCTTTAAGCTGCCAGGCTCATAATATACGCCAGCATGAATAACACCGCTATTATGCCCCGTTTGATGAGTAGCAAATTCGCTTTCTTTTTCTAACAATAATACTTTTTTATCTGGGTAGCGTTGCTGTAGCTGCCAAGCCGTCGATACACCAACAATACCACCACCAATGATTATGTAGTCATAGATCATATAATTACCTTAACTTTACGATTTCAGTTTTGCATTTTCATAATAAGCACCACGTTGACGCAGTAATTCACGATAGAGCCCTTTATCGGCAACAAATTTATCACGACCATGTAACCAAGAGTGATTATTTACCACTAACATACTGCCCACAGGAACACGGACATTAAAGGTATTTTGCTCTGCCTCTAGCGATGTGCCCATTTCATATAGATACTGACCTTGGCGCATATTTAAAGGTTCAGCGAATTGGTCGATAAATAGCATTTTAGGTCGACCATTGTCATCTTCTTCAAAAAACACCGGATGCTGCATTTTATAGGTAATATTTTTACTGGCAGGCGATGTCCATTGAATGTCTTCTTTTGCCAGCGGATGATTATAGAATTTTTCTAAATCTTGCCATTCGTCTACGTGTAATAACAAGGAATCTCCACCTTCCATATTTTCTTCCGCTATTTTTTGCATAATCACCCAGTCGGTTCGTTCCTCTACATAAGTACCATCATTATGTAGCTCCATACGACGATGAGCTTGACGTAAATAACTATCACTATTATCTTCATTTTTTACGCTGAATCGTGCATAAAATTTGCCGTACATAGCATCTAAATTAGGTACACCAATTAAATGAGAAACGGCAGTCGATAACAAAATATTAAACTCAAGTTGATCAAACTCGGCGGCGACAGGTTCACACTGCAACATAAACGCCCCTGTATCTCGGTTCTTAATGATGTTTAGCAATAAAGTACCTAAAGTATCATTAGTGAGGTTATTTAGAATACTCGCAACATGAAAACGCAAAAATGGCTTGTACTCTATAGCCTGCACACCTAAGGGTAATGCCTGTTCAATAAATCCCTTCACTGTTTCAGAAGATAACTTTATCACTTGCAAACGTGGATTCGCTGCAAACGGCGCTACCGAAAAGCCTTGTGGAATTGATTCATTGTTCAATTTTATTGCTGATGTATTCATTCTATCACCCTCTTATGTTTTTGATTTAAAACCTAGATAGTAAATGGCTAACGACTGCTAGCTTCACTGTAATTTTTATTGCTCTTCATTAGGGTTTACTCTATCTAGAAAGCAAGAATAAATATAATATATAGTTTTTATAATTTTAATAACTTTTACTTATCGGTTGCGTTAATATGAATTTGAAACGTCTTGAATATTTTTGTCAATTAGCCGTGCTGGGCAACTTTACTCGGACAGCGCATAAAATAGGCATTGCTCAACCAGCTCTTACCATTGCTATTCAAAAACTAGAGCAAGAAGTTGGGCTAAAATTAATTAATAGGGCTGAAAAGAACGCCTTATTAACCGCTGAAGGTGAAGTATTATATAAACTGGCAACTCAGCTATTAAGCCAAGCAAAACAGCTTGAATTAGAATTAGAAGAACTCAAAGACCTAGAGCAAGGCACTATTCGATTTGGTGTTTCCGCTATGATGGGCTCATATTACTTCCCAAAAGTACTAACGACTTTTAAACAAAAGTACCCGAAAATAAAAATGCACTTGGTTGACCAAGGCACGGCTGCACTTGAGAAAATGTTACTCAATGGTGAGCTTGATTTAGCCTTAGTACGTAGTGATTCAGAGAATCCGCAGCTGCGCTACACTGAGCTTTTTAATGAGGAGGTTGTTGCCGCTATGGCCAGTTCCCATCCACTAGCTGCTGAACAAAGCATATCACTGGCACAATTTTGTCAGCAGCCATTAGTGCTGTTTCATGAAGGCTATTTCTTACGTGAAGTCATCAGTCAATATTCTAAAAAAAATCACTTAGCTTTAGATATTCGTATGGAAACCAATCTTATAGAGCTGCAAAAATCATTGGTGCGCAACGAGGTGGGAATCACTACTTGTTTATCACGTATTTTACAAAACGAACAACAGATGACATCAGCTCCCTTTGAGCCAAAAATTGAGTTTAAGCTGAGTTTGGCATGGAAAAAAAATCATTACCTGTCTAAAGCCAGTAAAGCTTTTATGACGCATTTAAAGTCTACACTAGAGCCTGTGAACAGCCTGTAAAGGTAAATCCAACAGTCAAAATAAAAAGCCACTACTGATAAGTAATGGCTTTCTTGATACAAGATCCGAACTCATGCATACGAGAAAAAGTTAGATAAGGTTATAGAACCTTGCTGTATCGTCTAATGTCTTTTTAGCTTTCTCAATCAACTCATCAATTTCGGCTTTGCTAATAACCAACGGCGGTGAGATAACCATGATGTCGCCACATGAACGCATAATTAAACCATTGTCCATTGAATAATCACGACAAACACCGCCACCAGCGGCATTAGGTGCTAAACGTTCTTTAGTTGCCTTATTTTTTACAAGTTCAATCGCTGCTACCATACCTAAACCACGCGCTTCACCAACAATAGGATGATCAGCAAGTTCTTGCCAGCGTTGTTGTAAATAAGGTGAAATCTCAGCTTTAACTTGCTCAACAATACCTTCTGACTCTAAAATCTCGATATTCTTTAGTGCAACAGCAGCCGCTACTGGGTGACCTGAATAGGTGTAACCATGGTTAAAGTCAGCACCTTCTCCAATCACTACATCAGCAACTTTATCTGAAATGATAACGCCGCCAATAGGCAAGTAACCTGAAGACATGCCTTTAGCGATAGTAATCATGTCTGGTTTTAAATCGAAGTATTCACTCGCGAACCATTCGCCTGTACGACCAAAACCTGAAATAACTTCGTCTAAAATAAAGAGAATATCGTACTTGGCTAGAATTCTTTTAATTTCGGGCCAGTAGCTATCTGGAGGTGTTATAACCCCACCAGCACCTTGGAAAGGTTCTGCAATAAAAGCAGCAACGTTCTCTTCGCCTACTTCTAATATTTTAGCTTCCAATGATTGAGCCGCTTTAAGTCCAAATTCATCTTGAGACAAATCGCCACCTTCAGCAAACCAATAAGGTTGATCAACATGCACAATACCATCAATAGGTAAGTCACCTTGTTCATGCATATAGCCCATGCCACCTAGGCTTGCCGCAGCAACAGTAGAACCGTGATAAGCATTTTGACGACTGATAAAGGTTTTCTTCGTTGGTTTCCCTTTTAAGTCCCAGTATCTACGCACCATTCTAAAGTTTGTGTCATTCGCATCAGAGCCTGAACCAGTAAAAAATACCTTATTCATATGTGCAGGAGCAAGAGAGGCAATTTTTGCTGCCAGATCTGTTGCTGGTGCCGTGGTAGTTTTAAAGAACAAGTTGTAATAAGGCAGCTCTGTCATTTGATGGCTTGCTGCTTCAACAAGTTCTTTACGACCATAACCAATATTTACACACCACAAACCCGCCATGCCATCGAGGTATTTTTTGCCATTATCTTCATAGATATAAACACCTTCAGCTTTAGATATTAATTTAATACCTTTTTCTGCTAGCTCTTTATTATCACTAAATGGTTGAAAGTGATGTGCTGTATTTTTTTGCTGAAATTCTGACTTCATAACATAACCTTTTAATTTTTATTATAAATTATCCGCCCTATCAGGGCGGTCTGTTTAAAACGTTTTTAAAAATTACACTTTATTTAGCAAGTTCTTTGAACATATTTTCGAATGCATCTAAGCCTTCTGTTAATACTTCATCTGAAATTGTTAGTGGCGGTAAGAAACGAATAACATTGCCGTAAAAACCACAAGCAAGTAATACCAAACCGTTTTTGGCTGCATTTGCAATAAGCGCTTGCGTTAATTCAGTATTTGGTTGCTCTGAATCACCATTTTGGATTAATTCCATGGCAATCATTGAACCTTGATTACGTACATCTAACACTAGCTCAGGGAATGCCGTTTTTAATTGACTTAAACGGTGATTAAATTGCTCGCCAATGTGTGCTGAACGTTCCACTAAACTTTCTTCTTTGATAATATCTAGCACTGCTAACGCTGCAGCACATGCCACTGGAGAACCACCATAGGTTCCGCCTAAACCGCCTGGTAATGGCGCATCCATTACTTCACTTTTACCCACGACTGCAGCAATAGGGAAACCACCTGCAATGCCTTTTGCCATAGTCATTAGATCTGCTTCTACACCTGAGTGTTCAAAAGCAAACATTTTTCCTGTACGGCCAAAGCCCGTTTGAATCTCATCGGCAATCAACATAATTCCATGTTGATCACAAAGTTGACGTAGCGCTTGTAAAAACTCAGTAGGTGCAGCATAAAAACCACCTTCACCTTGAACTGGCTCAACAATAATGGCTGCAACATCGCTTGGTGCAATATCGACTTTAAATAAGTTTTCTAGGGCTTTTAATGATTGTTTAACCGTAATGTCATGACATTCGATTGGGAATGGGGCATGAAAAATATCGCCAGGAAATGGACCAAATAAATTTTTATACGGTGTGATTTTCCCTGTTAGCGCCATGGTCAAGTTGGTACGTCCGTGAAAACCACCATTAAAGGCAATAACACCACGACGACCAGTATGGGCACGAGCAATTTTCACACAGTTTTCAACAGCTTCTGCACCTGTTGAAACAAATATCGCTTTTTTCTCGGAGTCACCTGGAGCAATGTCGATTAGTTTTTCCGCTAATTCAACAGCTACTTCATAAGGGTTAACCATGACGCAGGTATGGCTAAATTTGTCTAACTGTTCTTTTGCAGCAGCAACAACTTTTGGATGACTGTGGCCAGTATTACAAACAGCAATACCCGCGCCAAAATCAATATAACGATTACCTTCTACATCCCATATTTCTGAATTCTCTGCACGCTCTACATACACTGGGTACATATTGCCTTGGCCACGCGCTATCACTTTAGTTTTTCTGTTTTGTAATGCTTGATTTGCTGTTGTCATTGTATTGTCTCTACATTCTTTTCTAAATGGTGAGAGAGACACTTTTGTAGAACTCTCTCGACATAATATAAATTTGGTTGAGCTTGCCTAAACGAGGCTATTTATCTAAACCGCCCATACATAGGTATTTAATTTCTAAATAATCGTCTAAGCCGTATTTTGATCCTTCTCGGCCGTTACCCGATTGTTTAACACCACCAAACGGAGCCGCAGCGTTAGAAATAATGCCTTCATTAATACCTACCATGCCAAACTCAAGACCTTCAGCTACTCGCCAAACCGTGCCAATATCACGAGAGTAGAAATACGCCGCTAAGCCATATTCGGTATCGTTAGCAAGTTCAATCGCTTCTTCTTCCGTTTCAAAAGCAATAATAGGTGATACTGGACCAAAGATTTCATTGGCTGCAATAGGCATATCATTGGTAACGCCAGTTAAAATAGTTGGCTGATAGAATAGCTCACCTGCTTCTGAGCGCTGTCCGCCAAAGGCAACTTTTGCACCTGCAGCGATAGAGTCGGCAACTAATTTTTCAACATCACAGACCGCTTTGTCTGTAATCATAGGGCCAAGGTTAACGCCCTCGACTAAACCATCACCAATGTGTAATTCAGCTACTGCATTTTTGAATTTTTCTGTAAATTCTTCTAATACGCCTTGTTGTACAAGAATACGGTTTGTACAAACACAAGTTTGGCCTGCATTACGGTATTTAGAAATAATCGCGCCTTGTACAGCAGCGTCAATGTCAGCATCATTAAAGACAATAAAGGGTGCGTTACCACCTAATTCCATTGATACTTTTTTTACGGTTGTAGCACATTGAGTCAATAATAATTTACCAACGCCGGTCGAACCGGTGAAAGTGAATTTTGCAACATCAGGGTGCTGTGTTAATACTTGTCCCATACCTCGAGAGTTACTACCAACAACAACATTAAATACGCCAGCTGGAATACCTGCTCGCTCTGCTAATTCAGCCATCGCTAATGCCGATAACGGCGTTGATTCAGATGGTCTAACGACAAAGGTACAACCTGCAGCTAGTGCAGCAGCAGCTTTACGAGCAATCATCGCATTTGGGAAGTTCCATGGGGTAATAGAAGCGACCACACCAACGGGTTGCTTAATAACAACAATTTTTTTATCACTCGAAAGCGCAGGGATGGTATCGCCATAAACGCGTTTACCTTCTTCAGCAAACCATTCTAAGAATGCCGCACCATAGGCGATTTCACCTTTAGCTTCAGCCAAAGGTTTACCTTGCTCTAACGTTAAGATACGTCCTAGGTCATCTTGGTTTTCCATCACTAAGTTAAACCAATTACGTAATAAAGTTGCACGTTCATTGGCCGATTTAGCAGACCACATTTTTAATGCACCTTTGGCAGCAGACACGGCTAATTCAGTTTCGGCTACATCAGCATTACTCACCTGAGCAACAACTTCCCCAGTCGATGGGTTGATTACTGGAAATTGCGTTTCACTGCTATGCCAACTGCCGTTAATATATGAAAATGGTTTGATAAGCTGGCTGTCTTTTATGCCCGCGGCTTCTAAATTACAAGTAACTTCAGTCATGGTTTTATCTCACTAGTTATTTAATAAACAATATCGGTATTGAAACCTAGTTTTAATTAAGGTTAAATACAAAACAATAAACCTTTAGTTTGAAGTAAACAAAACATGTATAAACATTCAATTATTCCTAAACCGGTTAGTGAATATGATTTACGTTTGCTGCGTATTTTCATCTCAGTGGTCGAACATGGCGGATTTTCCGCTGCAGCCAATGCCTTAGGGATAACGCGTTCCACCATTAGTGTGCACATGTCTAATTTAGAAACTCGCATGAAATTAAAGTTGTGTTTACGCGGCCGAGGGGGGTTTTCGTTAACTGAAGATGGTCAGGCCGTTTACCAAGCCGTACTTGATTTGTTTGCAACTATGGATGATTTTTCTTTATTAATTGACAGCTTAGGTAGTGAATTAAGTGGCGAATTAATTATTTTATGTGCGGATCAACTTGATGACAGCAAACAGCATAAAATGGCACAAGTCATTCGAAAAATTAACGATGCTTCACCTAATTTACATTTAGTGTTAGATGGTGACTCTATCTCAAACATAGAAAAATCCTTGTTAAAAGATAAGGCTCATATAGGTGTATTTCCAAGCTACCAGCAAATAGAAGGATTAAAATATCAACCGCTATTTAGTGAATCCATTTATTTATGTTGTGGCAAACAGCACCCCTTTTTTAATCAGGTTGATACGGAAATTTCAGAAGAAATGTTAGGTGAAGCTGCTGCGATACATCCTGGCATCAATATAGATTTAGCCGGTAAACGGCAATTAGAAAAGTTGAACTTATCGGCAAAGTCTTATCAATTTGATACCCGTAAAGCGATGATTTTATCTGGCTGTTATATAGGGTTTATGCAACAAAGCTTTATCCAAGCCGAATTAAATCGTGGCGAAATCAGAATAATAAAACCAAACAGCCATCACTATCAATTTAGACTCTCTTTAGTGAGTAAAAAAACACCTAGAGAAGTAAAAAAAGTGGAATTATTATCTGATGTGTTTTCTCAAGTATTTGAGCTGTAATACTATTTATTCAAATAACGAGTGCTGCTGTAATATCACCTTAATTTTAGAAAAACATATTCATAGCCAATATTAATGGCGACAGTAACAAGCAACATTGCCATAAAAATATTGAAGATTTTAAAATAGTTAGGGTTGTTTAGTTTCTTGCCAATAAGCAACCCTATCAGGGAATAACTAAATGGCGCTCCAAAAGCCATAACAGACAAACCTATCGACCAAATAACAATAGCACTCCCTTGAATATTCTCTGATGGAAACTGAATAGTGGCAATGGGCAGCGTCGCAAGCAATCCTTTAGGATTTAACAATTGCATAAAAAGTCCATCCCAAATGGATAAAACTCTTTCCTCTCCTGATGCAGGGCTCACACTCACTCTCACCGACATTATTTTCCAAGCAATATATATAATATAACAACAGCCTAATAAGCTCATATAAGGAATAAATGTTGGGTTAATAAAGGTATTACCTAAAAAACCAAGTGTCACAAATAATATAAACATTGCGCACGCAATACCGATAAAAAAACCAATGTGGTCAGTAACTTTACCGTTTATACCGCTATGAATTCCTAACAAATTGACAGGTCCTGGCGTGTACATAATGCCAAAAGCATAGATAATAATAGTTAACATGTTCAACTCCATAGTAAAGTTGTTAGGGAAATTGTTTCTGGAAGCGCTTAGGCGTTAACCCATAGATTCGTTTGAAGTGACGGCTCAAATGACTATCATCGGCAAAACCCGCCTCAAAAGCGGCTTGATTCAATGATTTACCTGATTCGATGATTCTTCGTGCAAGATTAACTCGACAACTCAACACGTATTGGTGAGGAGTAATACCGAATTGCTGACGAAACTGACGAATAAAATGGAACTTAGACATATTGGCAACGTTGGCAATATCATCAATGGATATATTATGTTCAAGACTTGCCAGAATATAATCTCTTGCTCTTAGCAGTAATTGATCAATACGCTTGCTATTTTGTGTGCCGAGATCAAGATTGCCCGACATAGCGACTAGTGAGTGAGCAATTTGAAATAAGCCTGATTCAAATTCAATTTTAGAATAATTGGCTTGCTGAATGGTTGACGACAATCTGAGTATTTGATGACGAAGAATAGGATTATCAGCCATTGGTTGACTTAACCTTAATATCGAGCTTTGTTGATAACCAAGTGATCTAAATAACGGGCGAAATTCGTCAGGATGAATATATAACATCTTATACTTTAGCGCTTGTTCACCACCAGAATGACCATCATGCACATCTTCAGGATTGAATATCAGTACATTTCCAGAAGCACTCTGATGAAAAGAATTTTGGCAAAAAAAGTCTTGCCGTCCTTGGAGTGTTACACCTAAAGAATACTCTTCATGGGCATGTTTTGAATATGAAAAATCGCTCATAGTTGCATCAAGAACAGTGATATTTTCACTCTTTTCGCTATTGATGAATTGGAAACGATTTTCTTTGTTCATGAATACCTCTTTCTGATTATTATACCTAAACTACCTGAAGATGCGGATTTCAGCTGGTTTGGGTATAGCCACTGGCTCTTTCACATCAGTATAAAGAGGCACCGAGCAAAAATATTGAACAAAATTGCTCAATTGATAAAACCATGATTTTAAAAAATTACGCAGTAGCTGATATTTACTTAAAGTAATTAGGCTTCACAACTCACAGCACTTAAAGCGCTTTAATACCAAGAAATTTGACCGCTAAAGCTCAACAGCCCTTAACTGAATTTAATCATCTTTAACCACAAAGAAGCCATATCCCCCTTTATGCAAGCTAGCGTTTTTATTATTATGAAGAGCAATTAAATGGTCGGTTTACTTTATTTGAAGGAAGAACACATGAAAATATTTATCTGACATTATTTCGGCCAAAAAAATACAGGCTATACCAATGGGCATAACCTGTATTTAGTTTTTTCGGTGAGCGGTACTAATTTAGCAGAATGCTTGTAAACCCGTTTGCGCACGCCCCAATATTAAACCATGCACATCGTACGTCCCTTCATAGGTGTTTACTGTTTCTAAATTAACCATATGACGAATAACATGGAATTCATCTGAAATTCCATTACCACCGTGCATGTCACGCGCCATGCGAGCAATATCAAGTGATTTACCACAGTTGTTACGTTTAACCATTGATATCATAGTAGGGTCCCACTTTTTGGTATCAATAATTTGACCAACACGAAGTGATGCCTGCAGACCTAACGATATTTCAGTTTGCATGTTCGCTAATTTAGTTTGGAATAACTGCGTTTGTGCAAGTGGACGTTTAAATTGAATACGGTCTAAACCATACTGACGCGCAGCATGCCAACAGAATTCAGCAGCGCCTAGAGCCCCCCAAGAAATACCGTATCTCGCCATATTTAAACAACCAAATGGTCCAGCTAAACCACGTACTTCCGGAAACATATTCTCTTCTGGTACAAAGACATTATCCATTACGATTTCACCCGTAATTGAGGTGCGTAACGATACTTTACCTTCAATTTTTGGTGCCGATAAACCTTCCATACCTTTTTCTAACACAAAACCACAAATTTGATTTCCTTCGGCTTCATTTTTTGCCCACACGACAAAAACATCAGCAATAGGTGAATTGGTGATCCACATTTTTGCTCCCGTTAAACGATAGCCACCCGCTACTTTTTTAGCGCGAGTGATCATGCTTGAAGGATCAGAGCCTGAACCTGGCTCGGTTAAACCAAAGCAACCTATGTATTCACCCGTAGCAAGCTTTGGTAAATATTTTTCTTTTTGCTCTGTAGTACCGTAGGCATTAATTGGATGCATCACTAATGAAGATTGCACGCTCATGGCACTTCTATAACCACTATCTACACGTTCTACTTCACGAGCAACCAAACCATAACTTACATAGTTAACACCTGAACAACCGTAACCATCAATAGTTGCCCCTAATAACCCAAGTTCGCCAAATTGACGCATAATATTAGGATCAAAGTCCTCATTACGGTTCGCCATTAATACACCCGGCAACAACTCTTCTTGGCAAAAAGTATGTGCCATGTCACGCACCATTCGTTCATCTTCTGATAATTGGTCGTTAAGTAAAAGTAGGTCATCCCAATTGTTTAGTACTGAATTTGTCATATTATTCCTCCGTTATAAATATAGGGTTATAGCTAATAAAATTTTGGTTTAGCTTGGTTCACTTCGATTTTAAGATTTCATCAGTGTGCTGTCCCAATGTGGGTGGGGCAGCGTGATAGTTAATTGGCGTTTGTGAAAATCTTACTGGATTACCTACCTGTGGCACTTTACCTGCTGTGGGGTGATCTAGTTCAAAGGCCATGTTGCGATGTTTAATTTGCGGGTTTTCAAACACACGATCAATTGAATTAATTGGGCCACAAGGTACGTGTACTTCTGACAGTGCGGTTAACCAATAATCTAATTTACCTTTAATAAAGTAAGATTTTATTATTGGAATAAGGGTTTCTCGATGCTTTACTCTTAATGCATTTGTTGCAAATTGTTCACTCTCGCCAACGTCTGAGCAACCGAGTATATTACAGCATTTTTTAAACTGATCATCATTGCCAACCGCTAACAGAATATAACCATCTTGCACTTTCATGGCTTGATATGGAACAATATTTGGATGAGCCGACCCTAATCTTTGGGGCACTTCTCCACTCACTAAATAACTACTGCCTTGATTCGCTAAGCAGGCTACTTGCGTATCTAATAGTGCGATATCTATCTGCTGGCCTTCATCTGTTTGAGTTCGATGATATAACGCCGCTAAAATACCTGAAACAGCATACATTCCTGTCATTAAATCCGTGGTAGCTACACCTACTTTTTGCGGGCCTCCACCAGGTAAGTTATCCTTCTCTCCAGTAATGCTCATCAATCCTCCCATCGCTTGAATCATGGCATCGTAGCCTGCTCGATTCGCATAGGGTCCATCTTGACCAAAACCAGTTATCGAGCAATAAATAACATTTTTACGAATATTTTTAATACTCTGGTAATCTAAACCGTATTTTTTAAGTCCGCCAACTTTATAATTTTCAACGACAATATCTGCTTGTTGTACTAATTTATAAATGGCCGCTTGCCCAGCTGGCGTTGTCATATCAACTTCAATCGATTTTTTACCTCGATTAGCAGCAATATAATAAGCAGACTCTGCTGTATCATCACCCTGCTCATTTTTTACATAAGGAGGACCCCAGTGACGAGTATCATCGCCCTTCTCAGGTCGTTCTATCTTCCACACTTCAGCACCATAATCAGCCAATACTTGGGTAGCCCATGGGCCAGCTAAAATTCGGCTGAGATCGAGTACTTTGATTCCGTTAAGTGGCCCTGCCATTAAATGCTCCTTAAGTAAGAATGGTGATTACTGCATTTTCTAGTTAAAAACTGAGGCACCATTTACCTCATGACAAATTACCTGTTCCGATTTCAAATACAAAGACAGCACAGCAATTTACCACACAACCGTTTATAACCTTATTGAAGTGTTATTTACAACAAAATTTTAATATTTATTGATGTTTTGCGCTTTATTGTTTATTTTATCCAACACTAGAATCATTTAAAAACTGCTATAAGGCAATGTGTTTATGAAAAATTTAAGCCACTTTTATATTAACGGGCAATGGGTCTCTCCAGAGAAACCAAATGACTTTATCGTTGAGAATCCTTCAAATGAACGTCAAATCGGTATTATTTCTCTAGGCACCAGTGTTGATGTTGATAAAGCCGTTACCGCAGCTAGAAACGCATTTAATCAGTATGGTTTTAGTTCAAGAGAAGAGCGTATTGCACTATTAGAAAAACTCTTAAGTGCCTATATGAATCGGTATGATGAAATGGCTCAGGCTATTTCCCAAGAAATGGGCGCGCCAATCGATTTTGCCACAGCAGCTCAAGCTGATTGTGGCCGAGGTCATATTCAAACAGCCTTAGATGCTTTAAAAGACTTTGAATTTGAGCACACGTCTGGAAATGCCACTATAACTCATGAGCCAATAGGCGTTTGTGGATTCATCACGCCGTGGAACTGGCCTATTAATCAAATTGTTTGCAAAGTTGCGCCAGCACTAGCCACAGGTTGCACCGTGGTTTTAAAACCGAGTGAAATTGCGCCATTATCTGCTCATGTTTTTGCAAAAATAATAGATGATGCTGGCTACCCAGCCGGTACGTTCAATTTAGTTAATGGCGATGGAATGGGCGTTGGCTCTGCCATATCGTCTCACCAAGATATTGATATGGTGTCTTTCACTGGCTCAACCAGAGCGGGTTCATTAATTTCGAAAGCGGCTGCAGATACGGTAAAACGAGTAGCACTAGAATTAGGTGGTAAATCACCGAACATTATATTTGACGATGTAGACCTTGAAGCAATCGTAACCAAAGGTGTTGTCGGCTGTATGGAAAATACCGGTCAATCATGTAATGCACCAACACGTATGCTAGTGCAAGCGTCTGTTTACGATGAAGCTGTCAAAATAGCGACCCGCGTTGCGAACGACGTAAGAATTGATAGTGCTGATAAACCTGGTAATCACATTGGACCATTAGTGAGTAAAGCCCACTTTGATAAAGTACAAAGCATGATCAAAGAAGCGATAGATTCGGGCGCTACGTTATCAGCTGGAGGTCTTGGGAAACCTGAAGGCTGTGAGCTTGGTCATTTCACTAAACCTACCATATTTTCCAATGTGAACAATAAAATGAACATCGCACAAGAAGAGGTATTTGGCCCCGTTTTGGTAATCATTCCATTCAAAGATGAACAAGAAGCGATCACCTTAGCAAACGATTCTCCTTATGGTTTAGCTGCCTATATTAATACCCAAGATGAAACAAAAGCGAGCCGTGTTGCAAGGAAAATGAGAGCTGGAATGGTAAGGATTAACTGGGCTTCACATCACTATACCTCTCCGTTTGGTGGTTATAAACAATCAGGAAATGGTCGTGAGTGGGGAGTATTTGGTTTTGATGATTATTTAGAAATTAAAGCGACCAGCCGTTAGTCTTTGAGATTTAATTATATTTACTAATACCCGTTACCATTCAAAGTGCAGGTTTTCAGTGGGAATTTAAATGACTTTAGGCAAGAAGAATGATTTAAGCATAGTCATTCTATGCTTTGATTATTTGACGCAGTATAAAGGCATTTAAAACCCATCGAAGAAGCGCTTGAGCAACATCATTTCATCGTTACTGTGATTTATAAGGACGCCACATGGATGTAGTCTATAAGAGAATGCAGGAGCATATTCTCCTGAATTACCATTATTTCATCACAGCGCCTTGAATTGAAATTGCTCAAGCTCTCTGAAACCTACATCTTGATTGATGACGGGTATATAAGCTTAAATTTCCCCTAAAAGGGTGTTGATTTATTGACTTGACTATGTTTCTATAAATAAGAATTTGAAGAATATATTTAACACAACAATGTCATTCTGAGTTTTATAGTAGCTTTTATAAGTAAATAACAAACAAAAACAGGGTATGAACCATGAAAAAGAAAAGTATATTACTAATTACAACAATGCTTGCTTCGCTAGCGGCATCGGCATCAGATAAAGTCGTAAACGTCTATAACTGGTCAGACTATATTGACCCTGCTGCAATTAAACAGTTTGAAAAAGAAACCGGTATTAAAGTTAACTACGATGTTTATGATTCGAATGAAATACTCGAAGCCAAGTTGATGGCTGGTGGATCAGGATATGATGTTGTGGTACCTACAGGTTCATTTTTAGAGCGCCAAGCCAAAGCGGGAATTTACGCACAAATCGATAAAGATAAACTGGCTAATTACAGTAACATTGATAAAGCAATGGCTGGTAAAATGGCGCTTCATGATCCAGGTAACAAGCACAGTGTACCTTATACTTGGGGAACGATTGGTTTAGGTGTAAATCCGGATATGGTTAAAGCACGTTTAGGTGATGTCGAACTGAATAGCTTAGACCTTATCTTTAAGCCTGAAGTTGCAGCCAAGTTAGCAGATTGTGGTATTGGTATTTTAGACTCCCCTGCAGAAGTTATGTCAATCGCATTAAATTACGCTGGTTTAGATCCTAATACTGAAAGTAGTAAAGATCTTTCCGCAGCAAAATCAATGATAAAAAAAGCCCGCCCTCATTATAAATACTTTGACTCAAGCCGCCTGATTGCTGATTTAGCCAATGGCGATATTTGTGTGGCTTTAGGTTATAACGGCGATATGTTACAAGCGAATAGTCGTGCAAGTGAAGCTGGACAAGGGGTTAAAGTTGAATACTTAATTCCTAAGGAAGGCACCATAGCTTGGTTCGATATGATGGCTATTCCTGCTGATGCGCCTCATAAGAAAGAAGCTTATGCGTTCATCAACTACATCTTAAAAGCTGAAACTGGTGCTGGTATTTCTAACTATGTTTATTACGCTGTTGCCAATGAAGCTGCTGCTAAGTTTGTTAACAAAGACATTAAATCTAATATCGGTATTTACCCAGTTGGCGAAACGAAAGAAAAACTGTTTTCTCAACTCGCTCACACTTCCCGTTTTGACCGTAAATTAACGCGTGCGTGGACACAAATCAAAACAGGTAGATAGTTTTAATCATTGGTCATAAGGGCATTGGTTTGCCCTTATGCTTTAGGACATAACTAAAATAAAAATATATATACCTATTACCATTCAAAGTGCAGGATCTCAGTGGAAGTTAAAATAATTCCAGCACTCTGAAATATCCAGCTTGAATGGTAATGAGTATAGATCCTGTCGAAAATATCCCTAGGAATCTCGAATGACTCAAGAAACAACTATGCCTCTTTGGAAGCAAGATGGCGCTAAACCTTTTATTCAAATAAAAAACGTTACTAAGAAATTCGGCGAATTTACTGCCGTAGATAATGTTTCATTAGATATATACGAAAATGAATTATTTTGTTTATTAGGAGGCTCGGGATCAGGGAAAAGTACCCTGTTAAGGATATTAGCAGGCTTTGAAGATCTAACCTCTGGCCAGGTACTTATCGATGGTGTCGATATGGCTAATATCGAACCATGGAATCGTCCAATCAATATGATGTTTCAGTCATACGCATTATTTCCGCATATGACAGTTGCTAAAAATATTGCGTTTGGTCTGAAGCGAGACAAGGTACCGAAAAAAGAAATTAATGAACGTGTCGATGAAATGCTTACTATGATGCAAATAGAAGCGTTCGCTGATAGAAAACCGGACCAATTATCAGGCGGTCAGCGTCAACGTGTCGCGTTAGCAAGATCCTTAATCAAACGTCCTAAATTATTATTACTTGATGAGCCGTTAGGCGCACTTGATAAAAAGCTTAGAGAAGAAACTCAATTTGAATTAGTCAATATTCAAGACAAGTTAGGGGTTACCTTTGTCGTAGTAACCCATGACCAAGAAGAGGCTATGACACTCGCCACCCGAATTGGCGTTATGGGTAATGGTGTTATTACCCAAGTTGATGAACCTCGTGATGTTTATGAATACCCAAGTAGCCGTTTTGTTGCAGAATTTGTTGGCTCTATCAATTTATTTGAGGGTCGTATTTATGAAGATGAAGTTGAGCATGTAAAAATAAAGTCAAAAGAAGCTGGTTGCAACTTCTTTGTCAATCATGGCATTAGCTGTGCGCCGAATCAAAAAGTTACCGTTGCTGTTCGTCCTGAAAAAATGAAAGTCACCCGAAGAAAACCAGATCAGGAATATAACTGCTTACACGGTCAAATCATCGATATTGCCTACATGGGTAACCTTTCAATTTTTAGGGTCAAATTAGAGAGCGGCATCATTGTCCGTGTCACCTTGCCTAATCTAGTCAGAGAAAATCGTAACCCACTAACTTGGGATGATTTTGTTTACCTTGCATGGGATGACGACAGCAGCGTGGTATTAACATCATGAGTAAAGTAACCGGTACTTTTTGGCTAGGTCGTTACGACACAGTCAAAACTAGATTTAGTTCATTGAAAAAAATCCGCTGGGGTAGATATGCAGTTATCTCTGTCCCTTCCTTATGGTTAGCCTTATTTTTCTTTATTCCTTTTTTGGTCGTGTTTAAAATTTCACTGGCTGAATCTGCAATTGCAGTGCCTCCTTACACTGATATGTTTAGCTGGAATATAGAAGAGGCAATCATTGATGTAAAAATAAAGCTGGGTAATTATTTATACCTTTTTGAAGACTCCTTTTATTTGGACGCTTATTTGAGTTCGGTAAAAATTGCCGCGGTCTCTACTTTTTTTACTTTAATAATTGGCTTTCCTATGGCCTATTATATTGCAAGTAAAACGGGTTCAATGCGAACACTGTTATTAACGCTTGTTATCTTACCTTTTTGGACTTCTTTTTTGCTAAGGGTCTATGCATGGATGGGATTTCTTAAAAAGAACGGTATTGTAAATGAGTTTCTACAGGGTATTGGTCTTATCGACCAGCCTATTCAAATGTTACAAACCGACTTCGCCGTTTATATCGGTATTGTCTACACCTATTTGCCTTTCATGATACTACCTTTATACACCACCTTAGAAAAATTGGATGGTAGTTTGATTGAAGCCGCTAAAGACCTTGGTGCAGGACCAATTAGAACCTTTTTCCTCATTACTTTACCTATGTCTATGCCCGGAATTTTAGCTGGTTGTTTATTAGTGTTTATACCTGCCGTTGGGGAATTTGTTATTCCTGCCTTATTAGGTGCATCTGACACGCTAATGATTGGACGAGTGCTATGGGATGAGTTCTTCCAAAATAGAGATTGGCCAATGGCTTCAGCTGTAGCGACCATGATGCTACTTATTTTAGTTGTTCCAATTATGTTTTTACGTAATGGCAAAAAGGAAGGGACAGAATAATGACTAGAAATTCTAAGTTTTTATCAATCTCATCGTTACTTGGTTTTATATTTCTTTATGCGCCAATACTTTCATTAATTATTTATAGCTTTAATAAATCCAAGCTAGTAACGGTATGGGGTGGCTGGTCAGTAAAATGGTATGTCGAGTTATTTAGTAATCAACAAATTATTGATGCGGCAATGGTGAGCTTAAAAGTGGCATTTATCACCGCTACGCTCTCCGTTATTCTTGGGGTACTGGCGGGTTATGTCTTGAGTCGGATGGGTAAGTTCCCCGGTAAACTAATTGTTTCAGGTTGGATAAGTGCACCACTTATTATGCCTGAAGTAATCACCGGTTTATCATTATTATTACTATTCGTTTCCTTGGAAAACCTAATAGGCTGGCCTGCCGGACGAGGTATTACTACGATTATCATTGCCCATACTACTTTTTGTATGGCCTATGTTGCTGTCATTGTACAGTCTCGTTTATCACAAATGGATGACTCATTAGAAGAAGCTGCAATGGATTTAGGTGCAAAACCACATAGCCTGTTTTTTCTCGTTACCTTACCTATTATCTCACCGGCGATAATTTCTGGTTGGTTACTAGCATTTACCATGTCATTAGATGATTTGGTTATTGCCAGTTTCGTTTCAGGACCAGGTAACAGTACTTTACCTATGGTTATATTCTCTAAGATCAGATTAGGGGTATCACCTGAAGTCAATGCGTTAGCAACAATCATGATATTAATTGTCGCCATTGGTGTGGTCGCAGCGATGTGGCAAATGAGAAAAAAAGAAAATGCCCTCTAAATAGTGCTCATTTTTAATATTGAAAATTAAGGTTGTATTGTTTTTCTTTACAACCTTTTTTATTTTCCAAGGGATCAACTATATGAATAAATCCGTAAAAACAAAAATTATTTTTTCCACTTTATTGTTACTTATTATAACAATAACATCGTTACTAATTGTCTCTTCAGTCTCTATTGATAAAACCTCCACATCTTTATCTACCTACCTTGAGCCTAAAATCAAAGACAGCAGTTTGATGCCAATGGTTATTGCCGCAGAGGCTGAAACCGCAAGAAATGAAGCATTTTTTGGCCAAGTCATCAATGAGACTAACCGCCTTTCGAATGACATTGCCTTTTTACGACAACAATTTCGTGCACTTTTTTTATCTGCTGAAGATGTTCGTCATATCTTAAATATGTATCTCAAGAGTGCTATTGAAAGTAACCAGTCAGCGATTGGTGTTTATGCCGTATTTCTCCCCAATGCACTTGATGGTGCAGATGAAGCAAATAGAGATGCTGATGATCTAGCAACTAACGAAGCAGGAAGGTTCGCAGTGTACTGGGCCCTTAATGAGCAGGGTCAAGCTGTTGAAGAAATCATGCCCGAAGATATGATTAACGATAAGAGTCCAAATTCAACAGGCCAGCCTTATAACTCTTGGTTTACTTGTCCCATTGAACAACAGAAAAATTGTTTGTTAGAGCCTTACATTGACAAAGTTGATGGTAAAAACACCTTGATGACGTCAGTCGCTATGCCGATTAAATTCGATGGTAAGGTCGTTGGAGTTGTCGGCATAGACATCGCTTTATCAGATATTCAAACAAAGGCGCAAGCATTTTCCGCTAAAATTGCTGATGGCAATAGCCGAGTTTTGATCGTATCTGAAGATAAATCGGTAATAGCGGATTCCAATAATAGTGCAAATCAAGGATCCTTATTTTCTGATGTCATTAGTCGTACTGAATTAATTGAGGGCCTTAATGAAAATGATCATAGCTTCACGTTAGTGAAACACATTCATTTAGGGGGCTTAGCTAAGTGGAGTATTTATACTGAAATCCCTAAACAGTATATCAGTGATGAAGTTAATCAAACCATGTTGGTACTAGATGAAGGTACTGAAGATCAATTAACCAGTGTGCTTTATATGAGTTTATTGGTGTTAATCATAGGGAGTATCGTTATCTTTTTCATGGCTGAAAAATTAACGATACCTTTAAGATCTGTGGCAGCAGCTTTAAAACAAATTGCCAGCGGAGATGCCGATTTGACTCAACGAATAAACGTCAATTCAAAAGATGAGACGGGTCAACTAGCCCAGTCATTTAACCAATTTGTCGGAGGATTGGCGACTATTGTCAGTCAATTTTCTGAAGGCGTTAAAACCACTTTTTCAGCCTCTGAAACAGGTAAAGCGTTATCAACAACAACTAACTCACAATTGGCAAACCAGCAGTTAATGATTGAAATGGTTGCTACCGCGGCAGAAGAAATGTCGCAGACTTCTACTGAGGTTGCACAAAATGCAGTATCAACCGCTGATGCCACTAGAGAGGTTAAAAGCGCCGCTTCTAATGGCATCATTAAGTTAAAGCAGACCACGAGTACTATTTCAAAACTAGCAGAGCAAATGCAGTATTCAAACGGACAAGTCGATAAGCTTTCAAGTAATAGCGATAATATAGTTAATGTACTTAACGTGATTAAATCGGTTGCTGAGCAAACTAATTTACTGGCTTTGAATGCTGCGATTGAAGCCGCAAGAGCAGGTGAATTAGGTCGTGGTTTTGCCGTTGTTGCTGATGAAGTGAGAGCCCTAGCGGGTAGAACTGCTAGTTCAGTGTTTGAAATTGAGGTGGTTATTAATGAACTACAAGTTTCCACCAAAGAAATGGTTGCTACCATCAGTGAAAACGTTAAAAGAGCCGAAGCTTGCACGGAACAAGCACAAGAAACACAATCTATCTTTGAAGTCATTGAGCAAGAAGTGACTACCATGACTGATATGGCGGTTAATATTGCTTCTGCCGCTGAAGAACAAAGTCATGTGTCAGAAGACATTAGCAGCACCTTACAAAATATAAATACAACCTCTGATGAGCTAGCGCAAAGTGCTCAGCAGACTTTAAAAGTCAGTGAAGAGTTGTTGGTGTCAGGACAAGATCAAGAGCAACTTATCGGGCGTTTTAAGTTTTAAGTTTTAAGTCAATCTATTGATTTAAGCTGAGTTGAGTTGAGTTGATAAGCCATAAATTTACGGCAATAAAAAAGCTAACAACACCTTGTTAGCTTTTTTGTTCTTCGGTTATAACATTCATCCAATTAATGAAATTATATACCTAACTTATCTCTCATCTGGTAATACCAAGCGCCCATCGCGGTGTAAGGCGTTTTAAATAGCCTACCACCAGGGAATGGATATTGAGGTAAGCCAGCAAATACATCAAACCGTTCTGCTTGGCCAGTAATTGCATCGGCAATAACTTTACCGGCTAAGTGTGTCGAAGTAACACCATGGCCACTATAACCTTGAGCATAATAGACATTGTCATTTATACGACCAAATTGCGGTAAGCGCATTAGCGTCAGTAAAAAGTTACCTGTCCAGGCATAATCAATCTTCACATCTTTAAGCTGAGGGAATGTTTTCAACATTTTAGGAATGATAATTGATTCAATTTTAGAAGGCTCTCTCGCCCCATAGGTTGTACCACCACCGTAGATCAGACGACCATCGCCTGATAAGCGGAAGTAATCTAACAGGTAGTTACAATCTTCGACGCAAACATCGGTCGGTAATAATTGCTTTTGTACGGCTTCTGGTAAGACTTCAGTGGTGATTATTTGCGTGCCACATGGCATTGATTGTTTCTGTTGCTTAGGTAAAAGCCCTTCTAAATAAGCATTACCAGCTACAACAACAAAATCAGCCGTTACACTGCCAGAAGCTGTTTTAATGACTGCTTTTTTACCATGAACAATATCAATAACCGGGCTGTCTTCATAAATAACACCACCTAGTTTTTCAAACGCTGCGGCTTCACCAAGTGCTAAATTTAGTGGATGGATATGACCACCTGCTTTATCTAATAACCCGCCCACGTAACGTTCAGAACCGACATGATTTTGAATGTCACTTGCACTTAATAGCTCAGTTTCATGGTAGCCATGCTTAGCCCAAAGTTTTTGCTTTTCAGCCATTTCATCCAGCTGTTTGTTGTTACAAGCGGCAAAAACCCCCCCTGGTCTTAAATCACATTTAATATCGTAATCGTTAATTAAACGTTTAATTATTCGACTACCTTCAAAGGCCATTTGTCCCATTTCAGTACTAACATGTTTGCCATAATTACGTTCAATAAAGTCCATATCTCGACTATAGCTATTTACTAACTGGCCGCCGTTACGACCTGAAGCGCCAAATCCAATGCGACTGCCTTCAACAACAACCACTTTGAAGCCTTTTTCGGCTAAATGTAATGCGCTCGATAATCCAGTAAAACCAGAACCAACAACGCATATGTCAGCGGTAATATCTTCTGTCAGCTTTGAACGCTGAACTTTATCATTAGCACTTGCTGCATAATAAGAGCCTGTGTGGGAAACGTGATTCATAACTTGCCTCTGAAATTTTAAATTTATTAACTATTTGATTAACTAAGCTTAACTCTCGATAAACAGCACTTGCTCAACATTCCCATTTTTGAGGTTCTCATCGTTAAAACGTTTATAAATAGCCAGCTATTCATAAACGTTTTGCCTTGATAACCGCATAAATTGAAACCTTGATTGGAC